>OMKS01002895.1_pt1 | contig 13993 bp, 14 predicted proteins | sample 1674721 | NCBI WGS metagenome assembly OMKS01 (sample SAMN06264996, study PRJEB25208) | sediment metagenome | isolation source: hot spring sediment | place: USA: California | collected 2014-09-02 | reverse complement strand
TAAGTGCTGAACATGTGGCGTTCCGATAACAACATGGCTGCAACGTGTTGTCTTGCGGCAACATATCGGACCTTCGCTGTCTATGGAAAAGAGTCCGCAGGCCTGGTTCTGAGGCTATAAATCTCAGTGTGACAGCCCATTACGGGTCGCCCATCTTGCGACAACCATCGGCAAACAATCGTGGCATGATGATTGCACCCCTGTTGTCACGAAGCGTTTTTTGTCCGCCCTACCCGCGGGCGGATGGGCTTCGGAGAGGGTAGAAGCGTGAATGGGGCCGGATCGGAGGAGCCGGCCCCATTTTTATCACCTCGCAGGCATTGCGGCATTGCGTTTCTTGTCGCCTACGATAGAATACCGGCGCCGGGGGGCCATTCAGGGATGGCCGCATGACGTTTACGCAGCTTCTGGCGCTGGTTCAATCGCAAGGCGAGCGGATCGGTCTGTGCGCCGATTCGCGGCAGGTCCGGCCCGGCGACGTCTTCGTAGCCGTGCCCGGCGCCCACGTGGACGGCCATGATTACATCGATCAGGCCGTCAAAAAGGGGGCTCGCTACGTGGTCAGCCGCCAGGATCGACCCGTCGGTGCCGCCGAGCTGGTCGTGGTCGCCGATACCGCTGCGGCCTTGGGCGAGCTGGCCCAGGCCCGGGTGGGGTATCCGGCGCGGTCGCTATGCAATCTGGCGGTGACCGGCACCAACGGCAAGACCACGGTCGCTTGGCTGGTGCGTTCCGTCGTACAATCCGCCGGCGCTGGGTGCGGCCTGATCGGCACGATTCAGTACGACACGGGCGATGGATCGCCGATTCCGGCCCCGCTGACCACGCCCGATGCCATCGAGTTGGCCCGGCTGGGCCGCGAGACGGTCGACGCCGGTGCGGCCTTCATGGTTGCCGAGGCCAGCAGCCATGCCCTGGACCAGAACCGCCTGGCTGGGGTGGACTTCACCGCCGCGGCCTTCACCAATCTCAGCGGCGACCATCTGGATTATCACAAGACCGAAGAGGACTACCTGGCGGCCAAGGCCCGGCTCTTCATGAACCTGCCGATCCACGCCGTGGCCGTGCTGAACCGCCAATCGCCCCACGCCGCCCGCATCGCCGAGCTGACCCGCTGCCGCATCTTCTGGTACGCCATAGACGAGCCGGCCGACCTCTGGGCCGCCGTCGTGCGGATGGATGCTCACGGGACGCACTACGTGTTGCATTTTGGCAACAAGGCGGTCCCGGTGGCGACGGCCATGGTCGGAGCACACAACGTGGCTAATCACCTCGCGGCGGCGGGGCTGTGCCTGGCAGCCGGATTTGACCTTGAGACCGTGGGCCGGGGACTGGCGGCGCTGCAGGCCGTGCCGGGTCGGCTGGAGCCCGTGAACGAGGGACAGGATTTCCAGGTTCTGGTCGACTACGCCCACACGGACGACGCCCTGCGGAACGTGCTGACCACGCTTCGGCCCCTGTGCCGGGGTCGGCTGATCGTGGTATTCGGCTGCGGCGGCGACCGTGACCGCACCAAACGACCCCGGATGGCCCGGGTGGCCGAGCTGCTTGCCGATCGCATCGTCGTCACCAGCGACAACCCCCGCACCGAGGACCCCCGGCGGATCATCGAGGAGATTCGTGTGGGCTTTTCCGACGCCGGGGCAGGGCGCGTGACCGTCGAGCCGGACCGTCGAGCGGCGATTGAAACGGCCCTGCGCGAGGCCCGCGCCGGCGACGTGGTCCTCATCGCCGGCAAGGGCCACGAGGACTATCAGATTCTCGGCACCGAGCGGATTCACTTCGACGACCGCGAAGTCGCCGGCGAGGTGCTCCGGACGCTGCTCTGATCGGCAGGGGGACATTACGGGCAAGGCAGGGAGAACGGCGGCGGATATGGAACCTTTTTCTGTGGCAGAGCTGATTCGGGCGGTCGGCGGTCGGGTGGAGGGGCCTGTGCCGGATGGACTCGTGCGTTCGATCAGCACCGATTCGCGGGCGATCCCGCCGGGGGCGTGTTTCTTCGCCCTGCGGGGCGAGCGGTTCGACGGCCATGTGTTCGTGGAGACGGCGCTGCGGGCCGGTGCGTGCTGCGCGGTGGTCCGCGACGATGCCCTCGCGCCCCAGGATGGCCGGCTTATCCGCGTCGGTGACACGTTGCGGGCGTTGGGCGACCTGGCGCGGTGGTACCGGCGGCGGATGGGATTCCGTGTGGTGGGCATCACCGGCTCGGCGGGCAAGACCACCACGCGGCAGATCGTCCACCACGTCCTGTCGCGGCGGATGGGCTGCCACCAGGCCGAGAAGAGCTTCAACAACGCCGTGGGCCTGCCATTGACGCTTTTGCGGGCCGGTCGCGAGCATGCCGTGGTCGTCGCGGAGCTGGGCACCAACGCGCCCGGCGAGATCCGTGACCTGACCTTGATCGCCGAGCCGGACATCGCCGTGGTTACGAACGTGTTGCCCGCACATCTGGAGGGTTTCGGGTCGCTGGAGGCCATCGTCGCCGAGAAGGCCTCGATCGCCGAGGGGCTGCGGCCGGACGGCTGTCTGCTGATCAACGGGCGAACCCCGGAGCTTGTCGCGTATTGCCGCCGGCTGGGCCTTGCGTTCGAGACCTTCGGCACATCGGCGGATTGTACGATCCACGCCGATGCCCTACAGACCGATGGCGACCGCGGCCGGCTGACCATCGAATCGGTCCGCGTCGAGGTCCCCCTGGCCGGCCGGGCGAACCTGGAGAACGTTTTGGCCGCCTGGGCCGTGTGTCGGCGGTTCGGGGTGGACGTGGGCGACTTCGCCGGAGCGGTCGCGTCGCTGACGCCGCCGGAGATGCGATTGCAGCTTGAATCCATCGGGCCGCTGCTCGTGTTGAACGATTGCTACAACGCCAACCCGGCCTCGATGGCCAACGCCCTGGACTGCCTGCAACGGCTGGCCGGGCGCACGGGCCGTCGAAGCGTGTTCATCTGCGGCACGATGGCCGAGCTGGGCCCGGCGGCCGAGTCGCTGCACGAGGACCTGGGCCGCCAGGCCGCCGAGCATGGTGTGCAGGTGCTGCTGGCGGCCGGTTCGTTCGTCGAGGCCGTCGAGCGCGGCTTCAGGCAGGCCGCCGGCACCGGCCGAGCCGCCCATCATTTTACGACAACCGGGATCCTGTGCGATAATCTGCAAGAATTCGTGGCGGCGGACGATATAGTACTGGTCAAAGGCTCGCGTTGCATGCACCTGGAACAGGCCGTGCAGCGACTGCGCGCCGGATTCGCCCCGGCCGAGGCGGGCGCGCCGTCGGCCCGATCTTCGCCACGGCGTTCGGAGGCATAGCCGACAGTGCTTTATCACCTGCTCGATTTTTTGCGGCAGCACCTGGAGCGGCCCGTCGCGGGCTTTTACGCCTACGAGAACATCCTGTTCCGCAGCATCGCCGCGGCGCTGGTGAGCCTGGTCCTGAGCCTGCTGATCGGACCGCGGATCATCCGCTGGCTCATGCGCAAGAAGGTCGGCGATCGACCGGAGTTCCATCACACCGCGCTCAACGAGCTCATGCGCGAGCGGGCGAACACGCCGACGATGGGCGGCCTGATGATTCTGCTGGCCATCGTGCTCGGCACGTGCCTGTGGGCGGACCTGACGAATCCGTTCATACAGAAGGCCCTGTTCGTCATCATCTGGTTCGGAGGCATCGGCGCCGCCGATGACTGGCTCAAGCTGACCGCCGGCACCCAGCCCCGCAATCGCGACGGCCTCAAAGCCTGGGAGAAGCTCGTCTTCCAATTCGGCGGGTCCGTGCTCGTGGCCCACTTTCTGTATAGCGACTTTCGACAGATCGACGACGCCGTGCGGCTTTGGCTGCCGTTCTATAAGTATGGCATCCCGCTGGCCGGCTGGGTCTTCGCGGTCATCGCCATCCTGTACATGTCGGCCACGAGCAACGCCGTGAACCTCACCGACGGTATGGACGGCCTGGCCTCGGGCTGCCTGGGGGTGGTCTCGTTCGTACTGATCGTCCTGTGTTACGTCGCCTCGGAGGACATGTCGTATTCGCAAACGCCCGACAACCCCGAAGGCGTCACGTGGGCCCGCTACCTGCTGCTGCCGCATATCCCCAAGGCCAGCGAGTTGTGTGTCTTCTACGCCTCGATCCTGGGGGCGGTGCTGGGCTTTTTGTACTTCAACTGCCACCCCGCCCAGGTGTTCATGGGCGACGTGGGCTCGCTGCCGCTGGGGGCGGCCATGGGCTACGGGGCCCTGGTCACGCGGCACGAAATCCTGCTGCTGCTGATCGGCGGTGTCTTCGTGATGGAGCTTGGGAGCGTCATCCTCCAGGTGGGCTACTACAAGTACACCCACGGCAAGCGAATGTTCCGCTGCGCGCCGATACACTACCACTTTCACCTGGGCGGCTGGTCCGAGCCACAGGTCGTTGTGCGGTTCTGGCTATTGGAGATCGCCTGCGCGATCCTGGCCCTAGCGACGCTGAAACTGCGCTGACGAACAAATCCTTTGACACGCCGTAGAAGCGGCCGGTAGAATCCGGTCGGTCGCTAGGGGTGGTCCGCGTCGGCGGATCTGAGAAAGGCCCTTGGAACCTGATCAGGCAGCCGCCGGGGCGGTGTACCTGCGTAGGGAAGCGACGTTCGACGAACGTTTGAGCGATAGCGACGCTTCCCTTTCTCGGGAAGCGTTTCTTTTTGGAGTCCGGACATGCCTACACAACTACAAATCGCCCGCGCCGGGCGGATCAGTGACGCGATGCGGCGCGTCGCCCAGCGCGAGGCCCTCGACCCCGAACTCGTGCGCTCGGAGGTCGCCGCGGGTCGGCTGGTGATTCCGGCCAACACGGCCCACCTGGCCGGGGCGCTGGACCCGACGGGCATCGGGCGATGCTGTACGGTCAAGGTCAACGCGAACATCGGCGCCAGCAGCGTGCGATCCAGCCTGGCCGATGAGACCGCCAAGATGCGCGTCGCGCTGGAGGCCGGCGCCGATGCGGTCATGGACCTGAGCACCGCCGGCGATCTGGACGCCATCCGCCGGGCCTTGTTGGCCGAGTGCCCCGTGCCCTTCGGTACGGTGCCCGTGTACGAGGCGATCATCGACCGCGGCGTCGAGGAGATCGACCACGAGCACCTGCTGCGCATCGTCCGCAAGCAGGCCGAGCAGGGCGTGGACTTTTTCACGATCCACGCCGGGGTCCTCCGCGAGCACCTGGAGTTGCTCGGCTCGCGGGTCGCCGGCATCGTCAGCCGCGGCGGGGCGCTGCTGGCGCGATGGATGGCGCACCATGGCCGGCAGAACCCCTTCTACGAGGTGTTCGACGATCTGTGCGCGATCATGCGGGAGTACGATGTGTGCTTTTCGCTGGGGGATGGGCTGCGACCGGGCTGTATCGCCGACGCCACCGATGCGGCGCAACTGGCCGAGCTTCGGACCCTGGGCGAGCTGACGCAGCGGGCGCAGGAGCAGGGCTGCCAGGTGATGGTCGAGGGCCCCGGCCACGTACCGTTTGACCAGATTCAGTACAACATGGAGATTCAGCAGGAGCTGTGCCACGGGGCGCCGTTCTACGTGCTGGGCCCGCTGGTGACGGACATCGCGCCGGGCTACGATCACATCACCAGCGCGATCGGCGGTACGGCGGCGGCGTTCTGGGGGGCGTCGTTCCTGTGCTACGTCACGCCACGGGAGCACCTGGGTCTGCCGGACGCCCAGGACGTGCGACATGGGGTGGTCGCCGCGCGGATCGCCGCCCACGCCGCGGACGTGGCGCGCGGCCATCCCGGTGCGGCCGAGCGCGATCGGCGGCTCAGCACCGCCCGCGCGGACCTGGATTGGACGCACCACCTGGATGAGGCGATCGACCCGCAGACGGCCCGCGCCATGTACGAGGAGGCCTGCCGCGAGAGTCGTATGGAGCAGGGCGTCAGAGGCGAGGACTTCTGCACGATGTGCGGCCGGGAGTGGTGCAGCGTACGGATTAATCGGGAGCTGCGGGACCTGCTGCGGTCGCGTTCGGCGCCGTCCGCGGGATGACGTGGCGATGGGGGAGTCGGCCGGGCATGCAAGACAGGCTTGAAGGACAGGTCGCTCTGGTGACCGGAGCCAGCCGGGGCATCGGCCGGGCCATCGCGCTGCACCTGGCCCGGGCCGGGGCGAAGGTAATCCTCGCAGCGCGGGACCAATCGGCCCTGGAGGCCGTGGCCGCAGAGATCCGCGACGCCGGCGGTCGGGCCCATCCCCTGCCGCTGGACCTGGAGGATGAGACCTCCATTTGCGGGCTCATCGAGCGGATCGAGACCGAGCCGGGCCGGTTGGACATCCTGGTCAACAATGCCGGCCTGACGCATTCAGCGCCCTTGGTCGAGACGAGCACCGCCGACTGGGATCGGCTGATGCGGGTCAATGCCCGTGGGCCGTTCATTCTGTGTCGCCAGGCCCTGGGCCTGCTGCAACGGGCCCCGCGGGGCGTGATCGTCAACGTCGCCTCGGTCGTGGCCATCAAGGGATACCCGAACCAAAGCGCCTACACCGCCAGCAAGCACGCCCTGCGGGGGATGGGTATGGCCCTGGCCGAGGAGATGCGCGGCACCTCCGTGCGGGTGCACGTGGTCTGTCCGGGCGGCGTGGACACCGACATGGTCGGACGGGTCCGGCCGGACATTCCCCGCGAGGCGCTGATGGATCCGCAGGAGATCGCCGAGATTGTCGGCTATCTGGTCGGTCATCGCGGCAATGCCGTCATCGACGAGGTGCACATCCGCCGCGCCGCCTCGGCGCCGTGGTTCATCTCGTAATGGCCGTCTTGACCGCCTCCCCCGCACGCGGTATCGTGTAGCCGGTCTTTCAGAGGATGAAGAGTCCGACTATTTCTCATCGGTCGGTCGCACTATTGATGACTGAGGGAATGACCTAAAGAGCCCAAGCCCCGTGTAATCCGTGCCCCGGATCGAGTCCGCAATAAACACCACCCGGAATCTACGCTTGGGCCGCGTGGCGGCGACGGGGTATAGTGCAGTTGCGGGCTTGGATGTCGAGCTGGCGTGATCAGTTGACTTGTACGAGAGATGGTGGCAGTGCTGGTATCCTGAGTCTGACCACAGACATGGGAGGTTGAGAAATGAGCGTTTGGCTGGTGCGTGCCGGAAGAAATGGGGAGCAGGAAGATTTTGCGATTGATAATGCCGTTGCCGTTATCGGCTGGGACGAGTTGCCCGACCTTGCACACATTGACAGCCGGGAGAAACTACACGAGCTAATGCAAGTAGTGTATCCTGACGAAGGCAAGAGGACGATCGCCAGCTATGTCAGCCAAGTCTGGATGTTTCGGAACCGTATCCAACCGGGGGATATTGTCGTCTTGCCCGTTAAGACACGCTCCATGATCGCCATCGGCAAATGTATCGGTCCGTACAAGTACAAGTCCACAAACCCAGAAGGTGCCCGACACACCCGCGCGGTCACATGGATACGCGAGGACATCCCTCGTGAAGCTTTCGCGAAGGACTTGCTGTACTCATTCGGCGCATTCAGGACCGTTTGTCAGATCACACGTAACAACGCAGAAACGCGCGTTCGGGCCGTTCTGGAGGGAAAGCCGGATCCCCTCATGCCAACTGCCGGCGCCGAAGCGGAGGAATCGGAAGATATCTTTGTTGTCCCTGACCTCGAGCAATACGCAGCCGATCAGATTCGGCAGTACATCGCCCGGAAGTTCAAAGGCCACGAGATGGCCCAAATCGTGGCAGAGGTGCTTCGCGCTGAGGGCTACCAAATGGAGGTCTCTTCTCCGGGCCCGGATGGGGGTGTAGACATCCTCGCGGGCAGAGGCCCCATGGGGTTCGACGCGCCTCGTCTCTGTGTTCAGGTGAAGAGCACCAGTGGGCCCGTGGATGCGAAAGTGCTGCGCGAGCTGCGCGGCGTAATGGAAGACCGAGGTGCAGACCAGGGTCTTCTCGTATCCTGGAGTGGCTTCACACGCCCCACCGTCCAAGAAGCCCAACGACAGTTTTTCCGGGTGCGCCTGTGGGACGCTGGTACACTCGTGGGCAAAGTGCTGGCCAACTACGAGAAACTCAGCGAGGAACTTCGGGCAGAACTTCCCTTGAAGCGTATCTGGACACTTGTGCCCGATGAGGAATGAGACGCCGGATGGCAGCGACCGAGTTCCGGCGCGAGGCCGGTTTACCGTGCCAGTCAAGGGTGTGAACGATGAGCCGCGATGACGATCCTGTCCATCGTGGCATAGTAAGGTCACTGTCCCCGGCGTGCGTTACCGGCATTACGGGGTGATGAAGGGCCTGCCTTTATTCGAAAACATCCGATTACGTGACCCCGGGAAGGGAGCCCAGGATGAAACGCGTTCCGGTCATCCTCATCGTGCTGCTGCTGGGTGTTTGCTTGCTCCTTGTCGCATGGGCCCGGCAGTGCGCAAAGGACTCGGCCTACCGATACGGTGTCCTGCAGCGCGTCGCGGCGATCTGGTACGAGCCGGTCGCTGTCGCAGACGTCAAGCCGTATGGTGACTCGCTCATTCGCGACGGCGACTTCGAAGACACAGTGCCCTCGGCATGGCTTGGTGTGACGCAAGGAGAGGGTCGGCGGGTGGAAGACGCCGTGGGCCGGGCAGACAGCCGGGCCCTTCGGGTGGAAGCGAGCGGCAAGGACCCTGCAAGCATCGTTCAGGAGATGTTCTTCAAGAAGACGCCCTCCTTCGTGTATGTTTCGGGCTGGATAAGAACCGAAGCGCTCGAGGGACGCGGAGCCGCGATTCTACTTCTGATGGATCGGCCATTCAACTTGACCGACGATCCCCTGGAGGACGACTACGGCGGGCCCATCTGGAGCACCGCATCCGTGGTCGGCTCCACGGGTTGGACGCACGTGGAAGTGGCCGGACCCGTCTATCCAGAAACGAAACGAATCCGGGTCCTGTGCAGCGTGTCCGGTTCTCAAGGGCGGGCATTCTTCGATGACGTAGGGGTGTATGCCGCCTATCGACCCCCGATTCTGGCGGATGCACCCGCCATCGACGCGGGCCTTTGACCCGTCAACCCGTGAGCAGGTCGAACTCCTCGGGGCTGAGGCACTGGCGGAGCTTCTGCAGGGCCCGCAGTTCGAGCTGGCGGACGCGCTCCTTGCTCAGGCCCAGCCGGTCGCCGATCTCCTTGAGCGTGTGCGGCTTCTTGCGCACGGGGCCCCTGTCCAGGGCGAAGTGGTGGCGGACGATGAACTGCTCGCGCTCGTCCAGGTTGTCGCGGATGACCTGTTCGAGGCTGTGGCGGGCCCGCTCGACGGCCTCGAAGTCGATCCGCTCGCCGAGCCGCAGGTTCTGCTGAAGCTGGTCCATGTCGGCCGCGGTCGGGCGGTCGGGCCGGGCCGCCTCGGCGGGAATCCGCCGGGCGAAATCCTTCGTAATGACCCACGTGGCATACGTGCTGAAGCGATAACCCCGCGTGTAGTCAAACTTCTCCACCGCCCGCATGAGCGACAGGTTACCCTCGCTGACCAGGTCCGCGACGGTCGCGCCGGTCTGCAAGTGCTTGCCGGCGATACTGACGACCAGCCGCAGGTTGGCCTCGATCAGGCCCCGCTGCACGCGCTCGGCCTCGGCGAGATACTGCTCCACAAGCCGAAGCCGTCGGCTGCTGGGCCGGGCGGCGTTGATCCGCGTCCGCTCGATGCACGCCAGGTACTTGAGGTAGTTGTACCGGCGGAACAGGACCACCTCCTCATCCCGGCGCAGCCAGCCCTCGCCGGCGCCGGTCCGCACAGGCGCCGGGGGCTCAAGAATCCGCTCCCGGGCATCGTCAACAAGGAACTCGTCGCTGTCGATGTAAGTGATCTTGCGGCCCAGCAGGTCACGGGCCCGCTGGCGGTTGATGATGCGGTAGATGGTGCTGCGGCTGCGGCCGAACCGCGCGGCCAGCTCGCCGATACGGACCTTCTGGCCGTACAGGCGGTAGATCTGGGCCTCATCCTTGGCGCTGAGGGGCCGGCGATGCGTGCCGAACACCGGCTCATCGGGCCGCCGCCGGTCGTGCTGGCGAACGATCGTGCGGATCGTCTCGCGGGCGCGGCCGGTGCGGCGGGCCACCTCGGCCATCACCGCCGAGGGGCTGGCGTGCGTTTCCCGTATAACCTGCCGAGCCAGGTCCACGACCTGCTGTCGCTCGGCCTCGCTGAGCTTGGAAAAACCGCGGGCCCGCTCGACCACGCCCCCGTGCTGCTCCAGAAACGCCTCCACCGCCGACGCGGCGAAGCCCACGCGGCGCCGACGCCCATCGAACGTGTACAGCCGCCCTTCCAACCCCAGCCGACGCCACCGCTGCAGCGTCCGCCGGGAGATGCCGAATCGACGGGTCACCTCCTCGGCCGTGTAGATCGGCTCGGGCGCGTGCTCGACCGACGCGGCCAATTCGTGCTCCAGCCGGGCCTCGAACACCCGCAGGTCGTGCAGTAGTTCATCGCCAACGACCACCAGCCCGCTGCTGTCCTGGTGCGGCCGGTAGCCGGTAATGCGGAAGTACACGAAATCGAAGGGGTATTCCTGATCGCGGCGAACCAGACCCTGGAGAACCCGTGTAGCGCGGCGGTGCTTCTCCTTCTGCGTTCGCGAGGCGAACCGCAGCCCGTCAAACAACTCAGCCAGCCGCTTGTTCTGGTAGGACGCCGCCATAAGTCAAGTGTATCATCGCCCTTCTTAGCACAAAAAACAAGGGGCCGTGATGACTTTTCTCATTGACCAGGTGGCGAACCCCTGGGCCAGGAGCCGTGTCCCCCGCACGTATTCTCAGGCCTGAGAATACTTTCATAAGGAGGCTTGATGCACGCCCTACATGCCCTCTGGCATGGCCTCTTCCGGGACCGGAACCGGGGGCTGGGCCCGCCTGTTGAAGGCGTCCAGGAGCCGCCTCTTGGCGCTGTCGGAGAACAGCCGGTGCAGGTCCTTGAGGATCCGGGCCTTGGTCGTGTCGCACATGCAGGGGTTCTCGATCAGCGCCAGGAGCACCTGCTCCTTGGCCGAGTCGCTGAAGAGGTCGTGCGCCCGCTTGGCCAGGTGTACCTGGGCGGCACAGCTCAGCCATGGCCGCTGCGCGATCCCCACGTACACGTCCCGCTTCTGTGCGTCCGAGAAAAGCTTCGCGGCGGCGTCGATCTCGGCGATTGTGGTGTCATCGGGCTCAACGACCGCCGGGGGGCAATCCTCCACGTCGATGACGACGCACCCGGACAACAGTGACGGAACCAACGCCACCAGGATGCACATGATGTTTCGGGCCATCTGCAATTCCTCCAAAAGGTGCTCCGTGCGCGGCACAGGATAATAGACGTTTGAACGCGACGCCACGTCGAATGTTTTTTTTGAGACCGGCCGTGTTTCGACCCATCGTGGAGTGTCGTTGCGACCGAACATGCGCTGCCTGATGGTCTTTCCTTGATCGCGTCCCATAAGAATTGCAGGCAGGACAGATTGATCGCGATACGGCAAATTAAACATCCCAAACTCGCAAAAATGCTCATTTCCCCTAATCTTTCCATTTTCACATTGCCGATAGGATAGTCCGTCGAGAAAGTTACCTATTTTATCGGAGACGCGGATATGGAAGCCACGCTGGTCGAACAGAGAAAGGAAGCTCGCTCGGAACTTTCATGGCCGGTGAGTGTTTGGGTGCCGGAGGCCAATCGCTTTTTCAACGGCCGCAGCAAGAACGTCAGCCGGGGTGGGGCGTATCTGACGCTTCCCATGACCACCCCCATCCGCCCGGGCCACGAGGTGGAGATCAACTTCCCCCGTACCCCGGCCCTGGCACGCCAAAAGGGGCAATATGCCCGCATCAAGGGCGCCAAGGTTTTGCGCGTGGACCGCAAAGGAATGCTCGAGGGAGCCTGTATCGGCATGGCCGTACAGTTTTGCGAATAAACGCGGCAGCCCGCGGGGCGAACAAGACCCTGCGCCCTTTGGACGTGGGCTTCTCCATAAAAGGACCGACGGTGGACGCACCGCCGGTCCTCTTTTGCGCGCCCTGCTTTGGCGCGGATCAGCGAACGGATAACCAGTTTCGGGCCATCAAGGCTAGGTCCACCACGTCCACCCGGCAGTCACCGTTGATGTCGCCGGCGACGATCACCTCGCAGACGGGGGCGTTGAACCAACTCTTGGACGCCTCGGCGGTGCCGCCGTAGGCGCCCACGTTGACGATGCCGCCATTGGGGAACGGCTCGTACATGATCGGTGTCGCCGGATCGCCGGCGTCGATGCAGGGGCTGGTGACCTCATCCTGCACCCAAGCGCCTCGCACCGTGTCCCATCGCCCCGCCTGAGACTTGACGTGGAAGTCCCCGTGCGGGGGATCTACAAAGAGCGGCGGCTGATCGATGTTTCCCACGCCGGTGAATCCGCCCGTCCAGCCCTGGACACAACAGTAGTCGAAGCGCGTGTTCTCATTGACCCGGCCGATCTGGGCCCACTGGACGTCGTCAAGGTCGCAGGTGTTGCCCCAGAAGATACTGGATGAGAAGCGGACACCCCCGCCTCCATCCATAACGCCTCCCCACTGATCGCGTGCCTCGTTGAACGCAACCGTACAGTGGACCACCCGGGTATACGCTTCGGCAAAGTACATTCCCCCGGCCCATTCGGCAAGGTTATCATACACCAGGCAATGGGCAATGTGTTCGGGCATGCTCTCGGCATCCAGACAGAGAGCCCCCCAGAGCCGCTGCATAAATTCGCTGTGAAGACGCAATCCGTCACCTGCCATTGAACACTGCCTTCGTCATATATACCGGCGCCCCTCCATTACGCAAAGTTGTCTCGAAAGGTGCAATTGTGAATTCCAAGTTCGTGAGCATACGAGCTTAGGAGCCCACCGCCGTATTGCCTGTGCATCACATCGCCATCATGCTCGTATGCATGCCCGCCGGCCACCGTGAATCCATCCAGAATCGCACCAAACTGCATCCCCTGAGCCCCGGCGGCCGTAACGACATGGTAGCAGTTGTCGTTGCGCGATTCATCGTACCAGTCACCGCGGTCGTTGGCCTCCAGGTCGCCGCTCAGAATGGTCTCGAATCGAGCGACGTCACGGGCATTCGAATTGGGGCCGGCCAGGCCGGCATACCCTCCGCGAAGGGTCACGCCCTTCTTCAACGAAAACGTCTCGGCGCGCCCCAGACCCGGCCGGTCGCTCAACATGAACTGGTCGGGCCTGTAGACCCCTGGGCCACGTGGATTTCGTCGCCCTCGGCCGCCAGCATCAGGGCGTCCTGGAGGCAGTTGTAGGCATCCGCCCACGAGGTGCCGTCGTTGGCGCCGCCGGCGCGGGCATCCACGTACACCACCGACGCGACGCACGGGGCCATCGACAATGCCACCACAAGGAAGGTCGCCGGTGAGCGCAAAATGAAAGAGTGGCACATGGGTGTTCTCCTTGCTCGTATCCTCGAAACGCCTTGGGCGTGATGCGCTCCGTGGCATCCATCCCGTGAACGTATCGCCTCGATCAAGGCCCTGGGCCGCCCCTGTTGGATGGTTTATTTTCTGGGCGGCGACCAGGGCATCGAATCACGTCATCGTGCCCGAAGACCCGCGGGCGAGGGACTGGGGATTCTCCGTGCGGATCATATCCAACCCCACGCCTCGGCGCTTTCTTCGGCCCGCGCGACACGCGACCGCAAAACCGCCCCGCCTGGGCCCGACGGAACCGACTGACCGGGCCGCGACATCGCAAGTCTTCGGATATACAGAGTCCTGCGGTCGTCCCCGTGTTACGCATCCTTTTCCAACAATTTTCGGATGGGTCGGCACGTCGCCTTTGCAGAGGATCCTATTGGATTTGGAACGGTCGATGAAACCCAGGCCATCTGTCCCTGTCACCCCGGACCTGATCCGGGGCCCACGCTGCACGCACCAGTCGTGGATTCCTGCTTTCGCAGGAATGACGCGTACCACGTGTCCGTTGCATTATCCGTTCAATCGTCAATAGGGCGGCCCGGCCGGCGACGCCCCGGATCG
>OMKS01002894.1_pt1 | contig 13994 bp, 13 predicted proteins | sample 1674721 | NCBI WGS metagenome assembly OMKS01 (sample SAMN06264996, study PRJEB25208) | sediment metagenome | isolation source: hot spring sediment | place: USA: California | collected 2014-09-02 | reverse complement strand
AAGGCCTGCCTGAAATACACCTCCACCAGGACGATGATCGACTTCGCCTCGGGCATGATCGTCTTCGGGTCGGTGCCGGCGATGAGGTCGAGCCCCATGCGGATGACCCACCCGTACTCGTCCTCGAGTCCCTGCAGGAGCTCTCTCTGGGAGGTGAACTCATCCGCAGAGGTGAACCCAACATCTCCGAACCCGAGTTCAAGTGCCTTTTCCTCGACAAGCGCAGTACTGAGATTCATGATCTCCTCCCTGTGTCGTCGCCGACTCCCTGGCCTTTTACACCTTCCTCGATACTGTCCTGAACTTCCTGCTGAATGACAGACTACCAGAGAAGCACAGAAACGAACAGTCCAAAGGCTGGAGCCCGTGTCCGTCTGTCAGGGATGGCGGTCCAAAAAGGAATGAGAAAGATCCTATATGAGGAGCGATGAAGGCTTGCACTGGCAACGATACACGGGGAGAGGATCGACCGCTCCCCGTGCCTGAGTCACCAGCAGTGTGAAAAGCCTCTCAATCGAAGGCCATGTCCGTTTTCCAGACCTCCCAGACCTTTCCCACGAGATCCGGGCCGGGCTTCAGGGTCATCTTGCCGGGTTTCCATCCCGACGGTGCTGCCTGGGTGCCCTTGCTCTTCCTCACGAGCTGGAACGCCTGGATCTGACGCAGGGTCTCCGAGACATTTCTGCCCACCGGCGGGGTGAGGACCTCAAAACCCTGGACGATGCCGTCGGGATCGATGAGAAATCTTCCTCGGGTCTCCACGCCGGCATCTTCGTCAAAGACCCCGTAGGCGGTTCCCACCTTTCCCGCTGCATCGGAGAGCATGGGGAAGGGTACGCCGCCCTTGACCATCTTTGAGAGCTCGTGATCGTTCCACATCTTGTGGACGAAGATGCTGTCGATGCTCATGGAGAGGACCTCGACACCGAGTTTCTTGAATTCGGAAAATTTTTCGGCAACTGCCGAAATCTCCGTCGCTCAGACAAAGGTGAAATCTCCGGGGTAGAAGCAGAGCACCACCCATTTCCCCAGGTACTCCGAGAGCTTCACCGAGATAAATTTTCCCTTGTGGTATGCAGGAGCGGTGAAATCCGGGGCCGCTTTCCCGACCTTGATCATTGAGACAACCTCCTTTCGTGGTCCATCTTGAGCGGCGGGTTTTTCTTCCGGAGGCTTACCCACCGGTCCGCCCGTCGGCCGTGCACATCCGGCCTTTATCTCTTCTCCCATAGGTCATCCTCCCTTCTACGCTCACGCTTCGTGCTCATAAAAAACAAGAAACTTTAGGATGTTCACTGAAAATATAAGGGGATGTTCCCCGGGAGTCAATGGAGAAGATGAATGCAGTCTGCCAATGTATAGAAGAAATGAATACCTGTTCGTTTCAGCTCGGGAGACCATTCACTGAACCGGCCCCGGGCGGTGTTTCAGGGGTGCGGCGACCGTCACACTGCATTCTGCGGGGGGGAGCCGGTGTTGTCGAGGAACCAGTCCACAGGATAGGCGGCCTCGATGGAGATCCTCGTTTTTAAAGTGGGGTGGGTGAATGCCATGGTCCTGTGGTGCAGGGCGATTCCCGGGGTTGTTCGTCTGAGGGGGCTTCCGTAACGGGTGTCTCCGACGATGGGGCACCCGCAGGCGGAAAGCTGCGCCCTGATCTGGTGGTAGCGACCGGTGATGAGCGTGATCTCGACGAGGGTAACCGCTCCGAAATCCTGCAGGAATCGGTAGGTGAGAACACTTTCCCGTGATCGCGGGTCATCTCCGGAAGAGACCAGGGCCTTCATGCGGGAGTGCCTCAGTGAATGCTCGAGGATTCCCTCCCAGGCAGGAAGGCTGCCCGTCACCAGGGCGTGGTAGATCCTGGTGATCCTCTTGCTGCGCATCTCCTCGTTCATTCTCGAGAGGGCCTTGTGTGTTGCGGCGAACAGCACGATGCCGCTTGCTGCCCTGTCAAGCCGGTGAAGTGCGTGGAGATAGACATTTCCTGGTTTGTTCTGAGTCTGTTTCACCCACTGCTTGAGGAGATCCTCCATACTCTCACGGGAGCTGCCGCTTGGCTGGGTGAGCATTCCCGGGGGTTTACTGGCTGCGATGAGGTGGTTGTCCTGGTAGATGATCTCGGGAATGACCAGGTCGTCTGTCATTTCAGCATGTTCACCATGTTTCTCAAAACCCCTCTGCAGTAGGTGCCGCTGGGTACCGGGAGCACGGAACTCTCGCCCGTGAGCAGCATCTCTCCGCACTCGAGGCGCAGAGGCTCGGGCGTGCCCGCGGTTGCCCTGAGGATGTTGCTCAGTCCGACGGGAGTGCATGCGGGTGTATGCGAGGTGAGGAGTATGAAGAGGGGGTTTTGGGACATCAGCGACCAGCACGTCCGCACCGTTGAGGTCAGTTCCCTCTCGATCTTGTAGACCTCCTTGTTCTTTCCATGGCCGTAGGTGGGGGGGTCGAGGATGATGGCGTCGTAGGACCTGCCGCGACGGAGTTCTCTCTCGAGAAAGCGGTTTACATCGTCCACGATCCACCGGATGGGTGCGCGGTCCAGGTGATTGAGGGCCGCATTTTCCCTGGCCCACGCAACCATCCCCTTGGATGCGTCGAGATGGCACACCGAAGCCCCTGCCATTGCTGCGGCCAGTGTTGCACCACCGGAATAGGCAAAGAGATTCAGGACCGATACTGATCCATGAGAGCTCTGGAGGGCAGCTTCAACGATAGTCCTGATCCAGACCCACAGCTCTCTCTGCTCGGGGAAGAGGCCGAGATGTCCGAAGTCAGTGGGAGAGATCCGGAAGGTGATTCCCTCGAGCCGAATTTCCCAGCTCCCGGGAAGCGCCGACGCACCGTGCCACCGGTTTCCCCTGCTCCGCTCGAAGAGAGCGTCGGCACTCTTCCACAGGCCGGCATCTCTTTTCTTCGGCCAGATCGCCTGGGCGCAGGGTCTGACCAGACGGTAGGCGCCGAACCGCTCGAGCTTCCTGCCTTCTCCGCTGTCGAGCAGTTCATAGTCGTCACTGCTGGATTGAATGTGCCGTTGTTCCATGTGAAAAAATTGTTAACACCTTGAACTCCTGCTGTATAGATCTTTTCTGCTCAGGGGGACGGACAGAGAACGAGCGATGGTATCAGGGAGGGGAAGAAAGCAAGAACCGACATGCCGACCACGGACAACAGAGAACTCATGTCACGTTCCACACGAGACGTTCAGCGCGGCAGTGAATCTCCCGACTTTTTTACGAAGGAGATCTCCGCATGTTCACGATCATCGGCGCACACGTCAAGGTCACGCTCATGTTCTCTGCCAGCGGATGCATGTCCCTAACGTGATGGCGAAGGCTTCGCAGAAACCGGCACGAACCTCGAGCACGTACTTGACGGAGCCCTCGGAACGATAGCGCGTGTCGGATTCCGGTGTGGTTTTTTCTGAGATGGAACGGATGCATCCCTTCTCCGTGATGAAGATGATATCCAGGGATCCGGGGGTATTGCGCATCCAGAATTCTCTCTCGTCGCTGGTGTCATACACGAAGAGCATCCCCCGGGAATAGTCAGGAAGGATTCTCCCCATGAGCCCCCGGGCCTTGGCCTCCGGGGTCTCGGCGATCTCGATGAGAATTGAGGTTATGATCGATCCGTCAGGGCGAATCACGTGGAGGATTCCATCTTCTCTGATGGGAACTGATCCGAAGGGACCAGGTGGTGTCTCTTCTGCCTGCACGCAGGGTACAGCAACCATCGGCCCCCGAGAAAAGCTGGGGAAGAGCAGGACACACACGATGGACGCGATCATGGTGGCGGAAGAAAAAACGCGTGATCCAGGATTCTTCATGGGCACTCACCCTGATCTTCACACACGGTGCCGCAGCACGCCTGGTCGCCGGTGCTCCGCTCCCACTGGAGGGTCGTGTGCTGGATACCGTAGAGTTGATGAAGTTCTTTCCCTGCCCGGGCGATGACATCATCGTCCCCGGAATGGTCGGGTTTTACCAGGTGGGCGGTCAGGGCAACCTCTGTAGTGCTCATGGCCCAGATGTGGAGATCGTGTACAGCGGTGACTCCGGGGAGTGCCAACAGATAGGTGCGCACCTCGTCAGGGTCGATCCCTTGAGGAACCGCCTGCAGGGCGAGATTGAGAGAATCTCTCAGCAGGAACCACGTCCCTGTCAGAACGATCCCCGCGATGGCCAGGCTGATGACCGGATCAACCCAGAACGCTCCGGTAAAGAGAATCACGAAACCTGCAAGGAGCACACCCGCAGACACTCCGGCGTCGGCTGCCATGTGAATGAAGGCGGCACGGATATTCAGGTCGCGCTTGCGTCCCGAGAGAAACAGCAGGGCAGTGCCCGTATTGATGATCAACCCGATCAGGGCTGTAATGATCACTGCCATGCCCGGAACCGGGGCAGGGTTCTGCAGGCGCCTGAGAGACTCCCAGACGATACCGCCGAGAACCAGCATGAGCAGAATCGCATTGAAGAGCGACGCGAGAATGGTGGAGCTTCGCCAGCCGTAGGTACGGGTTCTGGTCGGCCTGAGCTTACCCAGGTAGCTCGCTGTCCAGGCCAGGAGCAGCGCAAAGACATCACTCACGTTGTGTGCAGCATCTGCGAGGAGCGCCAGCGAGCCGTAGATGATACCCGCCGCGGCCTCGACGATGACAAACCCAGCATTGAGGAGAACGGCCAGAAGAAAGGCCTTGTTGTACGATCTCGGTGTGTGGTCATGTCTGAGATCCATAGCCACTTCATATGACTCCGTGGATGAGAATTCAAGCCGGAAACACTCTCGCGGGGAGAAGGTTCTCTTCCTTTCGCACAGAGCTCCCCGCTGCTTTTTCGAAAGAAACGTGCTAGATATGCTCCTATCTCGGACAGGGGTGAACGATGTTTCGCATTCGCAGGGTCCACGACGACAGCCTCCCTCGTGACCGGGAGGCGATCTCTCAGGCTCAGATGATCCTCAAAAGCCAGTTCGGTGCCCTGTCTGCCGGCGAGATCAAAAAGCTGCCCCAGAGACTGAAAAACCCGCTGAAGTACCGTTTCCGTTCCATCCTGCATGTCGCGGATGATTCCAGGGGAAGAATCAGGGGATTTGCCCTGCTGCTGCACGCCTCTGACCTCGGATTCTGCTACCTTGATTTCATGTCCGTGGATCCGGGCTTGCATGGAGGAGGGATCGGCGGGGCCCTCTACGAGAGGGTACGGGATGAAGCTCGCAACCTGAGTCCACTCGGTCTTTTTTTTGAGTGCCTGCCAGACGACACACGGCTGTGCCGTGAAAAGGCTCTGCTGAAACAGAACAGGGCCAGGCTCCGCTTCTATGAACGCTTCGGCGCCCGACCCGTCATCAACACCGCATACGAAACTCCCCTGAAACCGGGAGGCGATTGCCCGCCGTACCTCGTGTTCGATCCCCTGAACAGGGAGATCGTGCTCAAGGCGGAAAAACTCAAGCAGATCGTCCACGCGATTCTCGATCGCAAGTATGGAAAGCACTGCCCCCCGGGGTATATCGAGATGGTCATCGAGTCCATCAAGGACGATCCTGTCCAGCTCAGGAAGCTCCGCTACCATATTCCGGCAGCTGAAACCCCGAAGGTGTTCAAGCGATCCATCGATCGCGTCATCGGGCTCGTGATCAACGACAAGCACGAGATCCACCACGTTCACGAGCGAGGCTATGTCGAGGCCCCGGTCAGGGTTCGGTCCATCCTTCAGGGGATCGAAGGTCTGGACATCTTTGTGAGGAAGAAACCACGGCATTTCCCCGAGGGGCACATAAAAAAGGTTCACGATACGAAGTTCGTGGAATACCTCAAGAGGGTATGCAACAAGATAGAGAAGGGACGTTCCGTCTATCCCTACGTGTTCCCCATCCGCAATGCAACTCGCCCTCCACGGGATCTTCCCATGCGCGCAGGGTACTACTGCATGGACACCTTCACTCCCCTGAACAGGAACGCCTATGTCGCGGCCAAGCGCTCGGTGGACTGTGCTCTCACGGCAGCCGAGATGCTGCTCACGGGGTATCGGATCACGTACTGCCTGGTGCGGCCTCCGGGACACCATGCGGAGAAACGGGCCTTCGGGGGGTTCTGTTACTTCAACTCCGCTGCCATCGCCGCCGATTTCTTGAGCTCCCACGGAAAGGTGGCTGTCCTTGATGTCGATTACCACCACGGCAATGGAACCCAGGAAATCTTTTATGAACGGTCCGACGTGCTTACCCTTTCGATCCACGGGAATCCCGACGTCACCTACCCCTACTTCAGCGGATTTCACGATGAACACGGCAGGCTCGGAGGCCTTGGTTACAATGTCAATTACCCCCTGCCTGAGCACATTACACCTGAAGTGTACCGCAATACATTGAGGAGGGCCCTGCGTCGTGTGGAACGATTCCACCCCAGATTCCTCGTGATCAGTCTCGGGTTTGATCCAGCAAAGGATGACCCCACAGGGACATGGGGGTTGAAGGAAAAAGACTTTGAGGCCAACGGCAGGATGATCGGGTCTCTGAAGCTTCCCACCCTCGTTGTTCAGGAAGGCGGATACCGGGTGAGATCACTGGGGGTGAATGCACGACATTTTTTCCTCGGTCTGTGGGAGAGCGCTATCTTCCTCTGATCGCGGTGGAGGTGAGCGGTGTTCATCCTCCCGGGAGAATAAGACTCCAGAACCACAGGAACCCGGCACTGATGGCCAGGGTCAAGATCGTGACCGTGATGCCCACGGGTGCATGCGTGCGCCAGTCGATGGTGATGCCGTGGCGGGCAGCAGATTCCACCACGATGATATTTGCGATGCTGCCGATGATCAGCAGGTTTCCCGCAAAGGTGCTGCTCAAAGCCATTACCGTGCCTGCCATGGGATGATGGGCCAGGGGGAGAAGGAGCATGGTGGCGGGCACGTTCGATACCATGTTGCTCAGGAATACCGTCAGGGTGAAGAGCCAGCCGGGATGAGCGGGATCAATACCTGATTCGAGAAGCCAGGACACTGCATGTTCGGGAACGTGCGTCTGCTGAAGTGCATGGTTCACGATGAAGAGGCCGCAGAACATCACCAGGAGCTGCCAGTCGATCAGTCCGAGCATGTCCCTCGAGTGCATCCTGCGACTGCACAAGAGCAGGCCTGCAGCGCCCAGGGCCATGATGTCCCTCGGCCAGTCCGTGAAGAGGAATGCAAAGAACAGGATCGAGGTAACGGCAAGGGCCTTCCCTGATTGCCAGGGGTTCCAGTCAGGAAAGACAATGGATGGAGTGTTCAGTGCCGTCCAATCTTTGTTCCATCGGGTTTTGTACCGGGAGACAATCACGATCCAGATAACCGAAAGACCAAGCAGCGACGGGATGCCTGCGATCATGAGATAGCGGGGAAACGAGAGGTTGAGCGCCTGGCCAATGAGGATATTCTGAGGGTTGCCGATCAGAGTGGCTGCAGAACCCACGTTTGCTGCACAGGCAAGGGCCAGCAGGAACGGCACCGGGTCGAGATTTCTCCGTCTGCATGCCTGGATAAGAACCGGTGGTATGGCGAGGCAGACGATGTCGTTCATGAAAACCGCCGAGAGGATTCCTGCCGTCAGAATCACGGAGGCGAGAAGCCATGAAGGGGAGAATACGATCTTCGTGACCGCCTCTGCCACGCGGGTGTAGAATCCCCCGAGCCTGAGCTGGGCAGAGAGCACCATGAAGGCAAAGAGCAGCGTGAGCGTCGAGACATCCATCGACTGGGCCGCTTCTTCCAGGCTCATGGTCCCTGCCGCTATGAGAACGATCGCTCCCATAAGGGCCACCCCGGTGCGATCGAGCTGGAGACGGGGGAGTTTTCCCAGGAACATTCCCAGGTATACGACCAGGAAGACAACGACAACGACATGCGTCATGGCCGCTCAATAACCCTCTTTCTCAGGGAAAACAACAGGATTTCATGCACCCTTGTTTCGTGGGTGAAGAGCAGAACCATGAGAACGGTCTCCGCGTTCATCGATGGTGGTTTCCTTCCTTGACGGTCACGGCGGGTGTTCACGGGTGTTGAAAAATGATGCGGCGGGAATCGAGGTACTCTTCCTTGCACTCGATGGCAAGGGCCTGTTCAATCAGGGCCCGTGCTTCGTCATTCCTGCCCATTTCATGAAGCGTGAGTGCGAGGTTGTTCATGACGTCCGCGTTCTGAGGATCCAGATCGAGGGCGTTCCGGTAGTTCTTCTCTGCGGTTGTAAGGTCTCCCCCTCTGAGGGCGAGATTCCCCAGATTGAAGAGAGGAACGTGCCAGTCTTTCTTGAGGGCCGCGGCCCTGGAGTATTCCTTCTGGGCCAGGTCATTCATGCCTTTGAGCTCATAGACCACACCGAGATCGTTGTGTTCTTCAGCCGAGAGGGGATCACCAAGGACAACGATGCGCGGCACGGAGCAGGCGAAACATGCCAGAAGCAGGAGAAATAGAGACCGCTTCAGGGAGAGACGAGGAGGTAGACGGAACCCATCTTGTGCCATATCTTCTCAAACTTCTCCGTTGAAAACCTCCGGGACGCCTCATGCCCGGTATGCGCGATAACACCGTCCACGGTGTATCCAGTCACCACCAGGTAGTGCGGCCGCGAATACACCCAGAACCCCAGGTCCACCAGGACGATCACGGGTGTTTTCTCATCCAGAAACGTCCTGATATCTGCGACTGATCCCCGGTCGAGTCGGGTGGTGAACCCCCTCGATCGGGCAAAATTCTCCAGATCGGTAATGAGCGCTCCGGCGAGTTTCTCTTCGTACACTTCCTGTGCAATCGTGTCCTGGTCGATTGCGAGACCGTGATACGACATCACGGAGGCCAGGGCCGCAGGACCGCAGAACCTGTCCTTCTGGGCAATGAATCCAACACCCTCGAGTTCATAAGACCCCAGGCTCATTGGCAGAAGAACGCCCAGGATGAAAATACTACGCAGCATGCCTCACTTGATGATGATCTCTTTGTCCAGCAGTTTCAGGATAATGATGATCAGAATGATGATGACCAGCACGCCGATGATGGCGCCGATCCCGCTGTCACCCCCGGCCAGGACATCCTGGGATGCCTGGGCGAGAAGGTGAAGCTGGGAGGGACTCATGGCCGAGATCCTGGCGCTCACATCCTCCGGGCAGAGTCCGTACGCCAGGAGCTTTTCCTGCACGAGCCTGCTCTCGAGGGCCTGCTGAATGGTATCGATGTCACTTGAGATTTCGGATAGGTCACTGCAAGATGATGAATACAGTGACGGGATCAGGGCAGCCGTTGCCGGGGAGGTGACGAAGAGGGTGAAAAAGGCTGCAATGACAAGGGAGAGGATCGGATTTCTCAGACTGTTCAGCATCGGAAGCCTCCTTTTTTTCGATGTGTTAACCCGCTTTCCTTTCCGAGTCAATCACCAGTTGGCCTGGCTCCGGCCTACAGGGACGGTAGAATTCCCAATGATTCAGACCAGGTTCCTGATAGTCGTCAGGAGTTCCTGGATCTGGTTTCTGTGCCGGGTTGTCTCTTCAAGCAGGGTCTGCCTCAGGGAGACAAAAGGAGGGGCATTCCCTGTAAAGGCATCGAAATACCGGTTTTCCAGCAGACCGGATTCAATGCTCAGCGCGATGGAATACGCTTCCTTGGGTGCAAGCAGCCCCTCCTGGGCCCGTTCGATCTGCTGCGAGATGTAGCTCATCGACGTCTTCAAGGCCGCTGCATTGAATCGACCCGTAAAGGTTATCTCCCCTTTTTTCAGAAGTTCGTGCAGGGAGAGCACCATCTGTGCGTGGGCGGCTTCCTCCTGTGCGCAGGATTCCCACAGCTCTTGGTGGCGCGGGAACAGGCGGGCATATTCGCGGTAGAGATCTCCAATTGCGTGCTCATGATCAGACAGGAGCTGAACTACTTCTTCCTGATTCATCGGGAACCCTCCCTTCATTTTTTCATCGGGTCGACGCCGGCACCCGGCCCCTGTGTTGTCTCCCGGGACAGCACAGGGGTGAACGCTTGGTTAATCGGGCACGTACTCGTCTTCGATGTTCACATCCAGCGGTATCTCCGGGGCCACAGGCAGCGCTTTTTTATACAGCCTGATGGAAATGAATCCCGCCCCGTACATGAAGAGGCCGAACATGGCCGACGTGACGAACATGGAGCTGTAGAAGTCTCCCATGTAATCCTGGATGAGCAGCGCAATGGCCATGGCCAGCGAGGCGTTGCGCAGCCCCGTCTCCAGGGAGATGGCCCTGGTCTGGTAGTTGTTGATCTTCAGGATTTTGGGGACGAGGGCACCGACGAACATCCCCACAGAGGTCAGCGCGATCACCATGCTGTAGAATGTGACCCCATAGCGCTCCGTGTCGGCGAACTTGTCGAGGTTGCTCAGAATCCCGGCACCGATGAGGAAGAGGAGCGCAATGACCCCCAGGGCGGAAAAGAACGGAGTGGCCTTCTTGGCAAACTCGGACCAGCGGGCCCGCACCGACATTCCCAGCGCGAGCGGGATGATCACCAGCACGATAATGGTCTGCACCACCAGCGCCACTGGAATCGTCACCTCGGGCACGTTGGCACAGTACAGGGCGAGGAGGAACGGGGTGAAGAAGAGGGAAAGTACGGTCGAGAACGAGGTCAGGGAGATGGAGAGTGCGAGATCTCCCTCGGCGTAGAAGGTCATGAGGTTGGATGTGACCCCGCCGGGACTGGCGGCAATGAGGACCATGCCTACGAAGATGAAGGGGAAGGCCTCATAGAAGCCCAGGGCATGTCCGATACCCACTGCGATGAGCGGCATCACGACCCACTGGAGAAACGCCCCGATGAGAATGCCCCTGGGTTTCTGGAACACCAGTTGAAAATCCTTCAGGGTGAGGGTCAGCCCCATGCCTGCCATGACGAAGAAGAGCATCAGAACGATGGATACCTTGAAGATCCGATCGAAGAGCAGTTGCTCAGGCCGGTCCGTGAAGCGGGCAAATCCGTAGGGTATGCCGTTGATGGAATCCTCGATCATCTCCACGCGGAAGCGTAGCTTGTCCTGCAGCATCGTTTCGAGGTTGAAGTAGGGGGATGCCTCTCCCGCCCGCAGCAGCTCCTCCTGCGTGGGCATGGACAGGATGAACAGGTCGCCCTCGGTCTTGCGTACCAGGTAGAGGTTCATCTCATCATGGGTGCCCTCAATGGTTTCGGCCCTGAGGATCCGGAGGTTTCCTTCAAATTCCGCTTCCTGGGCCTGTGACCAGTCGAGGTTCCGGGAAACCGTGTTCAGCGTGTTGAAGAGGGTTACATCACCCGTGCCCCTGGCGATCAGGGAAAGCTGACGGTACAGGGATTCCCCAGCGTGGATGGTGGTGGCTGAAACAAGAAAAACGAGGATCGCAAGGGATACCGATACGAGTAGACACCAGGCAGATCTCTTCTGACTTCGATGAAGCATAGAACCCCCCTTTCGGTAATCCATATCGACATGGCCACAGGGCCAGACGCCGTTGATGAAAAAACGGTCTAAAACATGCAATATATTCAATGGTGAGGCGAAAAACGATTCATGACATTCTTCTCTAGATACAGAACAACCTCACTGGCTGTCAATGCTTGTCGTTGCTGTGCGTTTGAAACGCTCACATCCTTGAGAGGGGGGGATTGATGCCTGTGGCACGACCGAACGTGCCTCTGGAAATTTTCCCTGGAGGTTTTCTCGGGAATTCTGTATGACGAATAGTGGTAATTCGTTGTTATGGAATCATATTCATGCAGGAACGATCAGGAAACATCCGGGAAGGCTCGCGGTGTGCCGTGAGCGTGGATCACGACCCCGGTGCGTTCACCATGATCGATCTCCAGTGAGGGGAGTATGCACAGGGTCATCAGTTTCAGTCTGGATCATCCGTTCCTGATCATTGCCCTTGTGGTTCTTTTCACGAGTGCACTCGGGTCACAGCTGCCGAAGATCACCATGGACCCCCGGGTCGAGATCGTACTCAGTGAGGATAACCCGGCGGTAAAACTGTTTGTTGAGAACAAAGAAACCTTTGAACCCTATGCCGACATCATCATCGGAATGTTCGACACGGACATCTTCAGCCCCTCTTCCCTGGGGAAGCTCCAGAAGGTCGTGCGGGACCTCGAGGGTGTGGAGGGGATCAAGAAGGTACACCACATCCTGAACGTGAAGAACATCCAGGGGAGCGAATCCGGTCTCGATGTACGTCCCATGGTCAGGGATGACACCTCTCCCCTGACGCAGGAGGAGATCGCCTCGCTGAAGGAGAAGATCCGCTCGTGGGATGTCTACCAGGACATGTACGTGACCAGGGATGGCACCGGAACGACACTGACCGTTGTTCTCGAAGATGAGGTGGAGTCCGACCAGATCATCCCCATTTATTTTACCATCATGGATATCCTGGAATCCCATGAGGGACCCGAGAGGTTCTACGTCTCGGGCACAAAGGTGCTGGAGGCCCTCCAGAGCCACTACATGATCAAGGACCTGATTCTGCTGCCCCCCCTCGTATGTCTCGTACTGCTGACCTTCCTCTTTCTCTTTTTCAGAAATATCAGGGGAATGCTCCTTCCGCTCGCGTGTGTGGCTCTGTCGGCCACCTGGACCGTGGGAGTGATGGCGATCCTGGGCATTCCCCTCACGGTCGTGACCACGGCCCTGCCTGTTGCCCTCATGGCCTGTGGATCGGCCTATGGCATCCACGTGGTGGAGAACGTACTTGCCGATGCTGCGCTGGGGAAAAAGGGAAAGCAGGGGATCAGCTCTGCCGTCAACAGGATCACGACGCCGGTGACCATGGCAGCCCTGACCACGATGGCGGCATTCATGTCGCTCTGTACCACGACCATCGTCCCCCTGATGCACATGGGGCTCCTCTGTGCCTTTGGCCTGGCGGTCGCCATGACGCTCTCGCTCACCTTCATCCCCGCGGTCATGTTTCTTCTGGATACCCATGCACGAGAACTTGTCCCCCATCACCACTCGAAGAGAGACATCATTGCCCCGCTGCTGCGGCAATTCTCGCGGATCAGTCTCCAGAAAAGCTGGTGGGTGGTCGGGGTCAGTTTCGTGGTGCTGATCATATCCATCGTGCTCGGCAGCCGCGTCAAGAGCGACCTGAATCTCATAGAAGACTTTCGCAAGGGGAGCCCCATCAGGATCGCGGACACCATCCTCAACGAGAAATTCGGGGGAACCTCAGTGTTCCACGTGGTCTTTGAAACTGCACAGCCCGATGACATCAAGGAGCCCTCGGTCCTGATGAGGATGGATGCCCTCCAGCAGGAACTCATGGCGCTTCCCCACGTTGGAAAAGCAGTCTCCATCGTCGATTTCATCAAGAGGATGAATCAGGCCATGCACGATGGAGACCCTGCCTACGCCGTCATTCCTGAATCAAAGGAACTCATTGCGCAGTACCTTCTCCTGTTCTCCTTTTCTGGCGGAGAGGGCGAACTCGACAGCTTTGTGGACTTTCATTTCCAGAAGGCCCAGATCATCCTGCAGAAGAAATCGCTCAGCGGTTACCATGCCCAGGAGGTGGTCGACACGGTGGAGCGGTTCCGGGATCGAGAGGTTTCCAGCCAGGCCGGTTCAGATATCATCACCACGGGTCTGGCCATGATGGCAAAGGAGTTCAACCACATCGTGGTGACGAGCCAGGTCCGCAGCTTCATCATATCGTTTTTCCTGTGCTTCATCATCACGTCGTTCATTTTTCGTACCTTCAAGCTTGGATTCTACAGCATGATGCCGCTCATCATCCCCATAGCCTTTGATTTCGCTATCATGGGGGTTACCGGGATCAAGCTCAACGCAGCCACGGCCACCGTGGCGAGCATCGACATCGGCATGGGGATCGACTATTCGATCCATTTCCTCAACCGCTACCGGCATGAACTCAGAGATGGGCATCCCGTGGAGCAGGCTATCGACACAGCCTTGAATACGGCGGGGCGGGGGATCATCTATAATGCCCTGGCCGTTGCCGCAGG
>OMKS01002893.1_pt1 | contig 14026 bp, 13 predicted proteins | sample 1674721 | NCBI WGS metagenome assembly OMKS01 (sample SAMN06264996, study PRJEB25208) | sediment metagenome | isolation source: hot spring sediment | place: USA: California | collected 2014-09-02 | reverse complement strand
CTATCCTCCGTCGGCAGCGTCAGATGTGTATAAGAGACAGGTCGTAGACATTTGCCATTACACGCCTCTTTCCCTGCGGAACTCGTCGTAATCGCGCAGATAGTCGGACACGTCATACTCCTGCGAGGCCAGGACAAGGCAGAGCGAGTTTGTGGAGAAGTTCACGAGCGACCGCCAGTGGAGCGGCGGCACATAGAGCCCATAGTAAGAGCGGTTGAGCTGATACCTGGTGACCACGCTGCCGTTGTCGACCTCAACGTCGAGGCTTCCTGAGACGGCAATGACGACCTCCCGGTTCCTGTGGTAGGCGTGGCTGCCGCGCATCTCGCCGCCCGGCACGTCATAAATCCAGAAGGCCCGGCGGATGGCGAACGGAATATGGCGGCCGCCTTCCACAAAGGTCAGGTTTCCCCGGGGGTCCACAATCTTGGGAAGTTCAATAATGCGGCAGGTTTCTTTTCCCATAGCTGAGTTGGTCACGAGAGATCTACCTCATAGAAATCATGGACAAACGAACGTGCACCGAACATCTCTTTCTGATGAATCAATCCTTCATTGAGGTAATGTCCCGCGTCTTCGGTTGAGATCCCGAAGCTCAGAAACAGGAGGTCGGAATATCGAACGTTAACAAGGTGATCTATGACGATATCCAGCGCTCCTATTCCCAGTCCCTCATCCGAGTTGTACATATACTGGATGTGGGCCGATTTTGAGAATTTGTAGACTATGGTACCGGCGAGCATCTGATCTCCCCTGAACGAAGCATGGAGGCGGATATTGTCGGGGAACCGTCCTGCCAGGAGCAACATCTCGTCGCTCGTGTGGAAAGGCTGCAGATTGTGCCGGTCGCGCATCACTGCATGGCCGATCTCGAAGAAGGATGCATAGTCGCTGGATTCCCTAACCTCAATTCCGGCACGTTGTGCCTTTTTGATGCCTTCACGTTTTCCCTTGGCAAACTTGAGCCGGTCGGGAAGCCAGATGGCTGAGGAAACATCGCGCCTGAAGAGACGAGCCTTGTTTTTGAACAGGGCGTAAAGATCCTCTTCCGCAGGGATGAGATGGAAGATATGCGGAATGACTTTATAGAACAGTTTGCGTACCTCATCCCGACGCATGAATTCCATAATGGTGGAGAAGAGTTCGAGCATAGTGGCAGCCGTCATCTTTTCATCGCAGATAATGCCGCCATAGGTAAGACCCCCATGACTTGTTACCACAGTATTATTCACGCAGGCGGGCAGAAGGGCTATAAGCCTGTCTTTATTGTCATAGCACAGGAGTGAATAGTCGTTGAATCGATCGGCGTGGTATTCCATGTAATCCCGGTGAAAAAGAAACGTGCCGTTCTTCGAACCTGCAATAAAACTGTTCCACTCATTATAGTGCGATTTGTCGTAATGGAGTATGCGGATCATGCCTTTTCCTTTGATTCGTAAGCGAATCCGAATCCATCCTTACCCATATCGTTGCCGTTGTAAAAGAGGTAAGTCCTGCTACCAAAGTCTAGTAGTGCGGGATAACAAAGATGACGGGAATCCCAACCCTCGGCAGAGAGACCAAGCCCCAATTCAGAGTCTTTGCGCTCCCAGTGGATGCCGTCATATGATTCTGCATAGCCAGCCAGGTAATCCCCTTGAATTGTGCCTCTTGTGTAATACATCACATAAAGATCGTTTCTGAGATACACACGCGGTCGGCCAATTCTATATTCATTTCCCTGCACATCGATGCACAGAGATCCTTCCCCGTTGAACTCGATTCCATCCGGTGATTCCATATGACATATGTTGTAACGAGGATACTGTACCCCGTTTATTTCCTCCCAACCATTGCCAGAGGCGTACCAGATGCGATAACGGTTTTCTTCCCGCATGACAGAATGAATGGCTCGGATATAAAGGCCGCTGTCGCTTCGGTCCAGTATGGGCACCTGGGAATGACGCTGGAAGCTTTCACCGCCATCATGGCTTGATGCAAGGCCGGTAAAGGCAAGGAACTTGACCTTGTTGACCTGTTGGAATCCTACATAATACATGCGGAACTCGTCACCAATGCGGATCACATCACCAAGAATCACCCCGTTGTCGTCAAAGGCCCCCTTGCAACCTTTATCAAGCACCGGCTCGGAAGACACAGCCAAAACACGACGTGGTTTGGCTGCATCCAGGTCTACATAACCGATCCGGCTTACTCCCAGATTATCCCTGAACCCGGCATAGACCCGGATGGTTGAATCATCCTTCATGATCGGTGTCGGCGTTAAAGCCGATGTATGTGCCCATCCGTTGCCGTGGGGTCCGTAAATAAGCCCCTGCTTAATCCACTTCATTCTTTATTCTTCTTCCCTGAGAGGTTTCAGGTTACTGACTTCCAATGATTCGGTGCCGGTGATCTTGTAGACTTTTTTTTCCTGCGTATTTCGCCGGATCAGCACTCCGGCCCCGATTAGACAGTCTTTAGCCACAATTATGTTGTTGGTGATCGTGGAGTTGACCCCCAGAAAGCAATTTTCTCCTATGTCGCAGAATCCGGAGATAACGACATGAGACGCAATAAAGCAGTTGTCCCTGATTGTTGTTCTGTGTCCCACATGATTGCCGCTCCAGAGTGTAACGTTATCACCAATTTTTACAAAAGGCTGGATTGTATTATCCTCAAGGATAAAGCAGTTTTCCCCAATCTCGACATTGTGCCATACAAAGGCCCGGGAGCTGACATATGAGACGCAACGATACCCTTTGCCCTTTACGGTTTTAAACAGTCTTGTCCTCACACGGTTCATTTGGGTTGAACTGATTGCAACGAAGGCCTGGTATTTATCGGGATGGTGGTAGTTCTCCAGGCTTTCAAGCGGAACGACCGGCAAGCCAAGAAAGGCATCCGTCTCAAGGTATTTTTCTTCTACACTGAAACCGGCAACGCTGAATGCTGAATCGTGAGTAAAATATTCATAGGCCAGGGCAGCTGTTTCTCCTGCGCCGATGATAACTATTTTTCCTGAATATTTCATGGATTGTCTTTTAGTATCGATCACGTATGGGTGCTGTTCAGCTTCTCATAGACAAGTTGACTGCTGATTGTCGAGAATTGCTTCAGAAAAACCTCATCGGTTGCGGATCGCTGAGTGTCAGGGGCCATTCATATTGACGTATGTAATCGAACATAAGTTTCTGCCATAATGTATCACCAAGTATTTCTCTGTAAGGAAGAATCTCCAGCTCCCATATCCTGATAAGGTCTTCAATATACCAGGTTCTCGGTTTTTCATGGGCCCTTGAATTCTGTTTGGAGATTCCTCCACTGCGGTACTTCGTCGTGATGCGGTCCATATAATGGATAGGGCATCCAAGTCTTGAAATCCTGAGCCACATGGGCCTGTCTTCGTCTATGCGGTAGTTTTCATCGTAGGGCCCGTATCTTTCGAAAAACTCCCTGCTGAACGCCACCCCAAGCGCACAGACATAATCATTCTGTATCAATGCCAGAAACAATTCCTGTGTTGAGAGTGTCAGTAGCAACCGTATCTGCTCGTCACTCAAGGCCGGAGCAAGAACATGCGTTAATGTTTCATCGTAGACCATGCATTGAGACGCCACGACCAGGGCATGGGTTTCTTCAAAGAAATCAACAAAATCATTGATGACACCAGAATCATACAGGGCATTATCGGCAGATACAAACTTGATATATTTACCATGAGACAGTTCAACGGCCCTGTTGCAGTGTTTTACTGTTCCCAGGTTTGTCTCATTCTCGTTGACCAGAAACCATTTGATATTACCCCGGTTGTGTGACTTCACGTATTCTGCGACTTTCTGCCGGTCAAAATCCCCCGAACAATCGTCACTTATAATCAGTTCTATGTTTTCGTATCTTTGTAAGGCGATCGAGTCGATCGTGGCAGTTATTTGATGCGAGTTTTTATAGGTGAGAACTGGGATGCTCACCAGAGGTTTATATGCCATGGCTTATCCTCCGGTCCGCAGAAACAGGGCAGGTATCTGCAGCGGTTGATGTTTCGATCAGGTTCTGAAAATACATTCTGACTCCTTCGGGTTCCGCCACATGGATTACCCTGTGGAATCCGCAGTCATTCAGGTGTCGCCTCACTTCTTGTGCTGCAGACCTATGGCCGATGGCGACGATAATCTCGGTCTCTTTTCTCTCATGCTCCGGGATCGTCGAAAGCTCGGGTGTGGTAACAGGTATCCCCCAAAGGGTCTGGCCGGGCCTCGCGGATTTGTCCCATATAAACTCGGGGCAGAATCCCATCACCAGGAAGGTCGAAAGAATACCCTTTGCGGCTGCACCGGCACCGTAGACAATGAAACGCCTTGTCTTTGAGAGGTCGCGGTACACGCCGAATCCCCTCATAAGAATCCATTGTGCCACATCCTCGTGAAGCCGTTTCATGAGTACCAGCAGCAAAAGGTTCGAGTAATGGTATGCAAATATCCCAGTTGCGTCCTCGGTCCTGACGAAATCAATGCGGCCTTCCATACCGGGTTCAAGCACAAGGCTCTTTGCATCACCGTTGCATTCTTCAAGAATACGGGAGAGTTCATCCCGATATCCGACAAAATTGGACCACTGACGAAACGTCCTGTCGATGGCAATCCGGTTTTTTATCGAAACGATCTTTGCAATTTTCCGCCACGTGCTCTTTTCGTCTTCCTGCGCATCCAGACCCTCGATCGTATCAAGACAGGCCGCAGTAAAGTTTTTCTCGATGCGATTCCGTTCTTCATAGTTTGTCAGAATACTACTCATCGGCCCTCTTGGGCGGTGGACCAGTTTGACCAGGTTCTCGTCGATAAACCCCACCTGATTCTTGTGAGCCGATGCAAGCGAGATCTTCCAATCCCAGTGGATTGAATCCCCTGGAAAATCTTTGATGATCTCTCTGGCCAATGCCTTTGCCCGAATCATCCATGTGCAGGTGTTGATCGATGTCTCTTTGGCGATTAACGAGTCGAGGATATCCCCCTGGTGATGTCTCGAGATATCTATGAGAGGCGCGATCATGAAATCCATATCCCGCTCATCGACGAACATGCCGTTGCAGCGGGCGGCATTATATTCGGCGAACTTTTCCAGGAACCCCGTCATTGTGGAGGTGAAATCAGGGTTTAGAATGCTTTCCGGGTCCGGGAAGCACAGATAATCACACCGTGACAAGGTGCTGAATACCTGTTCGTGAGAATCCGTCACCACCAGGGTGCAGCCTTTTGCCTCCATCCGTTTGCAGAAATTCTCCACAGTCCCGGTTATTGTATCCGGTCTTTCGGACAGGATGATCCCTTCGATGTCTCCATGTTTCTGGTTGCAGATGCTCTCCAGCAGAGGGGACAGGTCGATCGCGCTATCAGGATACCCCACGACCATGGCGACTTTATTAGCCAATCTTCTCTCCCGGAAAAGGTCTCGTAACATGTTCCAGGCCGTTATCCCTCAATATCGAGACCTGAATTCTACCCGGGAATTTCTCACACAGTATCTTTGCCACCTCATCAGAATAACTTGCCGCCATGACAATGACGGCATCTGCCGGATCTTCGGTGAGTGTTTCAGGGGGTACGATGGGAATGTGTGTAGCAGGGGTGAATTTACCCTGTTTGAATGGGGCCGAGTCGATCACGTACCGTATTTTGTCTGTTAGCCCGGCCAAGGCCAGGACTGCCAGCGCCTGATGGCCGGCCCCCCAGACGGCGACTCTTTTATCACCAAAACTGCCAATATAATCATGCAATTCCTCGGAGAGCTGCTGCTGAAAATGCGCAAAGTCCGATAAATCAAGAGCTGTCCTTTTTCTGACAACAGCCGATAGAATGTAATCATGCCAGATCTGATTGCATTCCAGGACTTCGAAACCGTTTAGGTTCAGGGTGGACCGCAGGGTATCTCCGGTGAAATAATAGAGATGATCATTGATGAATTCCGAGAACATCTTATGCTTGAGGATCATGTCGAAATTCGGCACCTCGACAAGGCCGATGCCTTTATCGGTCAGGTTGTTGCGGATCCCTTGCAGCGTGGAGTTCAAATCCGGGATGTGTTCGAGAAAATTGAGTATGAAAAAGGCGTCGAAGGGGGCATCGCTCAATCTGCTGGAATCCGCTTCCAGAAATCCACGGGTAACCTTGAGCCGTGTTTTGACACACTCGCGTACGGATTCTTCCCCCTGTTCGATGCCATAGGCATCTGCCCCTGATTCGCGCATCAGGCAAAGATATTCCCCCTTGCCGCAGCCGATTTCCAGGACCTTTCTGCCCTGCAGACCGAATCTGTTGACAAAGCCCCTGAACTGCTCGAGTCGAAAGGTTCGCATTTCTTCGGAAAAGGCGGCGGCGCGTATAACCTCTTTATAGTATGGCACCGGCTCATTGCAGAGCTGCACCAGAGAGCATCCCGAACACTGGCATACAACAAGATCAATGCCCTTGTCGCCCTGGAGAGACATTGCATCCGGCAGGAACTGCGCGGCCTTGGGCATGTTGTTGTATCGCAGCAATGGCTCGTCGAAAAGGCTTCTGCCGCAGACTCTGCATCTGGTTATGGGCACGTATATCTCCCTGAAGGGTTCTTTGTCTGAAAAGGGTTCATTCCACGAAGATGTTGGACCGGAATTCTTCACGATCCAGAAACGGCCAGAGGTCTTCCATGGGCAGAGAGACCATGGAGCCGTCCTCGAGCTGTTTTGACGACACCCGCGGCGCGGTTACCTGATCGGGCGATACCATGACCTCGCACACGACAGGTCCGTTCTGTTCCAGGATTTCGCGGAGCTTTTCACGGATATGCGTATGATTCGTGAGCCTTGTTGCGGGGAGACCGAATGCCTTGGCGACCGATAAGATATCAGGCAGCGTCAGCCCGCTGGAGACCGAACTGCCGACATGATGCCCGCCGAAATAGTTCTTCTGTGTGGACTGGATCGAGACATACCCGCCGTTATTCAGGACAAAGTACTTGATGGGCAGGCCCAGCCTTTTTACGGTTTCGAGTTCCTGGATGTTCATGATGAATCCGCCGTCGCCTTCTATCGAGATGGTTCGCCTGTGCCCGCTTGCGATACAGCCGCCGATGGCCGCCGGGATGCCGAAGCCCATGGACCCGAGCCCTTCGGTGTTGAAGATGCGCAGACCCGCCCTGGCGCGGATGGCCTGCATGGTGCGCTCACTGCAGGCCCCGGAACTGCCCGGGACGAGCAGGTCGTTTTTGTTGAGTTCGTCGGAGAGTATATCTATCAGGACATAATCGTTCACATAATGCCTTTCTTTCCAGTATTCGGGAAGTACCACCGGGTATTGTTTCTTCCATGCCCTGCAGGTCTTTGTCCATTTCAGGTAGGCCTTTTTCTTGGTATGACCTCTTTGCCTGTTGAGTTCGCGTATAAAATCTCCGGCATCGGCAATCACCGGAACATCTATGTTCATTTTCATCTTCTGGATTTCGGCTGGATCGATATCCACCATGATTTTGTGCGCCGAGCGTGCGAAGTTTTCATGCGAATAGGCGGTCTGGCCGAAGTCCATGCGCGCGCCGAGGATGAGGAGCCAGTCGGCGTTCTGCTGGGTGAAATTGGCGCCGCGCTGGCCCACTGCACCAGGACGGCCCGCGAACAGCGGGTGATCGTCCGCCATGATATCCGCGGTCTTCCACGTGGTCAAAACAGGTATGCCGAGGTTTTCGACAAGCTTGAGAAAATCATCCAGGGCGTCGGACAGCCGTATCCCGTTACCTGCAAGAATAATCGGACGTTTTGCTTCGTTCAGCAGGGAAATGGTCCGGCTTACCTTTTCACACAGAGCTTTAACGGATTCATGAGGGCTTTTGCCGGATGCTTCCGGCGTGAAGCCTGAAAGTGTATGCCCTTCGATCTGCGCGGCCTGGACATCGAGCGGTATATCGATCCAGACCGGGCCGGGCCGGCCGTGCTTTGCCAGATACACGGCCTTTTCGAGATGATAGCGGATAGAGGAGGGCTCTATCACGGTTACTGCATACTTGGTGATGGGGCGAACAATGCTGATGATATCGATCTCCTGAAAACCCATCTGCCGCACACCGCTTTTCCCGATCATGTCCGGCCGTTTTACCTGGCCCGAGATTATGAGCATGGGTGTTGAATCCAGCCACGCGCCGGCAACGCCGGTGATGGTGTTGGTACCGCCCGGGCCGGTGGTGACCAGGGCCACACCGAGGTTATTTGTATACTGGCTGTAAGCCTCGGCGGCAATGGCGCAGGCCTGTTCGTGCAGGTTGCAGATGTAGGTGATTTCCTTGTTTCTACCCACTGAATCCACCAGGTGCATGGCACCGCCCCCTGCGAGCATGAAGACATGTTTCACGCCGAGCCGGGCGACAAAATCAAAGACGTAGTCGGATAGTTTCATGCGATCAATTCCTTCAGGATATCCATCATTGTACGGGTGCTGGTGTTCCACGGCTGCGCTACCTGGAATGTCCGTATGCCGAGTTTTCGTGCTTTCTCGATGTTGAGAGTGCGGTCGTCAATGAAGACATCGGCCTTGCTCAGCCAGGAGAGGAATTCGTGCTTTTCTTTGTCAGGATGGCCCATGGGGTCGCCGGGTCTTTGCGCCGGCACGTAGCTGAATGTCTGAAACCACCTGCCGAAATGTTTGAGCACCCATGCAATCGCCACGGCTACTGTACCGCGCGGTCTGGCTGTCAGGGCTATGTGACGGAAATCAGTGCCATGTGTGGCGAACCAATTCATCAGACCGGCATCCGGGGTCATCCCTTCTGCCTGTGAGGACAGACGGAATGCATCCAGTGAAGTAAGATATTCGAGCCTGTCGATACCCAGGATCTTATGCGGCGGGTTCTCCGTCAGGTCTTCATAGCTGATCTTACACTCAGGGTGTGCCGGCAGCCAGGCATTTTCCAGCCATGATCTCGTCAATGCGTTCAGCACGTCGTCAATATCCCAGATGATGGTCTTCATTATCCCATCCAATGCGAGATTATGGTCTTGCGGTCCTTGTTTTCGTGGATGGTGTCGTCTGTGTAATAAGAGTCGTCTTTGTAATGTGTTGATGATATCTCTTCGATGATTGCCCCGGTGCGGCTGCTGAAGATATGTCTTGTGCCTCTGGTCACTGTCGTGACATCACCCCTTTGACATCTTTTTTTCTCGCCATTCAGTGTTATGTCGACTTCGCCGTGCAGCACGACAAAGGTTTCCTCCTTGATCTTGTGGCACTGCTCGGGATGCTCCTGGCCGGGAAGCACGACGATCAGCTTTTTGCAGTATTCGCGGTTGACGACATTGATGATCGTGCAGCCGGTTTCGTCGAAGAGGTCCAGGCCGTAATGATGGGAGATCTCAAGGGTGGCCATGCCGGGCACCACTACATTGCCTTCAGACAACAGCTTTTTGACCTGCTGGACAATCGAATAGACACGTTCTCTCTGGTCCAGCCACGTTATGCCGGTGATCTTTACGGGAGAGAACTTTTCAATGGCATAATCGGCGACAAAGCCCGTGTATTTCGAGATATCATTGGCAAGAAGCTGGTTGTCTACGTTGGGGAAGGCGAGAAATGTGTTGGTCCCATCGATCTTTTCACCTTTGTCGATCTTGCGGCTGGCAAAGACTCCGCGCTTGAACTGTCTGAGATCATCCATCTCCTTGACGCTGGGTTCTGACCTCTGGCCGACGATACCGCCCATTCGATAGGTCTTTTCGGCGGAGACAAGCCAGCCCCTGATCTGTTCAGGCGTGGCCGAGTATTCATTCTTCTTGAACTGAGCTGTCTCCAGGGCCACGTGTTTCTCGAAAATACTGGCTCCTTTGGCGATGGCTATCTTGATGGAATCCATATTGTCGGGCTCTTCATGGGTCGAGTACCCGATGGTGATGCCCTGGTAACGCTGCCTGAAAAGATCGATCTGGTTGAGATTGAGTGCGTCCAGTCTGGTGGGATATTCACCCACGCAATGGAGGATGGCAAAGGCCTTGTTTCTGTGCTTGAAAAAACTGACGACCTTGTCGATTTCATCAAGCGTCGATCCTGCCGTAGATGCGATGATCGGTTTTTCGCTGCGAACGATACGTTCCAGCAGGGGCCAGTCAGTGAAGGAGCAGCTCGCGATCTTGATTATGTCGAACCCCATCTCTTCTATACGGTCAACAGACGGTTCATCGAAGGGGGTGCAGATCGATATGAAGCCGTTTTCATTCAGACAGTCCTTGAGCTGCTGAAACTGGTCCCTGGACAGCCGGGTCTCGCTGAAGCGTTTCACGGCCTTGATGTCCATGCGTTCTTTGTAATCAGGGTGGATGAACGTATCCAGGTCCCGGAACTGGAATTTAAAGCCGAACTGGAACTGGAATGACCCTGCAACCTCGGCAAAGGCCCTGATCATGTTCAGGCCGTGTTCGACCGAACCCATATGGTTGTTTGCCAACTCAAAGATAAACAGCGGACGCTCAAAAAAATTATTCATGTGCTAAACCTTCCTTTCAATTTCCGTTTGACGGCCATACCTTCCATGGCGCTTTGCCGGATCTCCAGAGTTCGTCCAGCAGGAACTTGTCTCTGAGCGTATCCATGGGCTGCCAGAAACCTTTATGCCGATAGGCCAGCAATTGATGTTCATTGGCCAATTTCTGCAGCAGTCCAACCTCGACATTCACATCGTCTTCGGTCATGTAATTAAAGACCTCGGGCTGCATGACCAGAAACCCTCCGTTGATCCAGCTGTTGTCCCCCTTGGGTTTTTCCACGAATCCGGCGACCTCGCCTGTCTTGTCTATGCTTAAGGAGCCGAATCTTCCCAGGGGCTGAACCGCGGTGACTGTAGCATACTTGCCGTGCGCGTTATGATGTTCGATCAATTCAGGGATATTGACATCGGATACGCCGTCTCCATACGTCAGCAGAAACGGTTCATTGCCCACGTATTTCTGGATACGCTTTACCCTTCCTCCTGTCATGGTGTTCAGTCCTGTGTTCACAAGGGTGACAGACCATTTCTCGGCGAAGTGCTGATGCGTGAAGATCTCCTTGCCGCTCTTGAAGTTGAAGGTGACGTCTGATTCGTATATGAAGTAGTTTGCAAAATAGTCCTTAACCACGGTTGATTTGTATCCGAGGCAAAGAATGAACTCGTCGAATCCATAGTGGGAAAATATCTTCATGATGTGCCACAGGATCGGACGTTCGCCGATTTCGATCATCGGCTTCGGTCTCAGGTGTGATTCCTCGCTGATTCTCGTACCCATGCCGCCTGCTAATATGACTACTTTCATGGCGCCTCCGTATAATCTCTATCGATAAGTCTGTCTTGGAATTCTTGAATCTGACGAAAAGATAATTGCTGTAAGCTGCTGTTATGCTCATGCCAGGATTTATACCAATGTGCGGTCCAGTCGATGGCGGTTGAGCTGTTCAGTACGGGCGTCCATTCCAATATGAATGACGCTTTATCAACGTTCAGTTTGAGAAGGTGCGCTTCATGCGGGGCATCATCAAGGGTTTCCGCCACCTGGATCGTGCCGCTTCCCCAGGCGTCGATAAAACGTTCGGCAAGTTCGCGCACGGTAATCTGATCTGACGAGAGTGGTCCGAAATTCCATGCACCGCTGAATATATCTGGTTTTTCCAGAAGTCGCGCCGCCAGAAGAAGATAACCGGCGAGAGGGTCAAGAACATGCTGCCAGGGTCGGGTTGCCTGCGGATTTCTGATGACAATGGGTTTGTTCCCGGTCAGTGCCCGTACGCAATCGGGGATGATACGGTCCTTTGCCCAGTCACCGCCGCCGATCACGTTTCCTGCGCGTGCCGTGGAAAATCCTAGATGAGGGCCAAGGCCTTTTTTGCCAAAATAAGAACGCAGATAACCAGCCGAGACTATCTCCGCAGCAGCCTTGCTGGCGCTGTACGGGTCTTGGCCGCCGAGGGGATCATTTTCCCGGTAACCCCAGACCCACTCATGATTGTCATAACATTTATCAGATGTGATAACGACAGCCGCTCTGACTTCCGGACATAGACGAATAGATTCCAGAACATTAATCGTGCCGCCTATGTTGGTGTCGAATGTTGTTCTGGGGTTGTCGTAGGAATCCCTGACCAGAGCCTGTGCCGCCAGATGAAAGACGATTTCAGGTTTTACCTGCCTGAAGACGTTTTCAACTTCTTGACTGTTGCGGACATCCGCATCGAAGTGATGGATGAGGTTGTCCAGAGCCAACAACTGAAAATGGGAAGGCTCGGTGTCGGGCGGCAATGCCATCCCGGTGACTTGTGCGCCGAGTTCATGAAGCCACAGTGTCAGCCAGGAACCCTTGAAACCGGTGTCGCCGGTAACAAGGACCCGCTTACCTTTATATATATTGGTAAACAAGGTAATCGGTCTTTTGACTGCTTTTTTCATTCAGATGACACCTTGTAAGCTTCCAGCAGGCTTCTTTTTCCCTCTCCCATAGTGTCTATTCCTTCTCTAACGAAAAATGCGGGACAAGAACTGATCGATGACGCCCAATGTATAATCAATCTGCTCCTCGCCCAGGCCCGGATAGGTGCCCAGAAAGAATGTGTCATGCATGATGCGCTCCGTATTGGTCAGTTCTCCCATGCGGCGGTATGTGATATCCCGATAGGCCGGCTGGCGCAGCAGATTGCCGCCGAAGAGATTGCGAGTTTCAATAAGATGTTCGTTCAGATAAGCTGTCAGCTCGTTTCTGGTGAACCGAGCCGTTGGACTGTTAACCGTTATCGGGAATGCAAACCATGCAGGGTCTGACCCCTGTGTCTCTTCAGGCAGGATGAAGAGGTCTTTATGTTTCTCGAATCCTTTCATCCAGAGTTGGAAGTTCCGGCGCCGTGCCGTGCAGAAATCATCAAGTTTCAGGAGCTGCTGCACTCCGATGGAGGCCTGAAACTCCGTTGCCTTCAGATTATACCCGATATGGGAATACACGTATTTATGGTCATAACCTTCCGGCAAATCTCCGTGCTTCCCAAAAAATCTCTTTCCGCAGCTGTTGTTCACGCCGGGTTTGCAGTAACAATCCCTGCCCCAGTCTTTGAGAGAACGGACAATTTTCGCCAGGGTGTCATCGGAAGTCAGTACGGCTCCGCCTTCACCCAGGGTAATGTGGTGTGCCGGATAGAAAGAGCAGGTGGAAAGATGGCCGAAAGACCCGGTGGGCTGTCCATGATAGGTTGAACCCAAGGCGTCGCAATTGTCTTCGATGACAAACAGGTCATGTTGCTTGGCAGTTGCCATGATCTGATGAACGTCAAAAGGATTACCGAGCGTGTGGGCCAGAAATATGGCGCGTGTCCTTGGACTCAGCGCCTTTTCAACCTCATCTGCCAGGGCATTGTAGGTCGGAATATCGACATCCACAAAAACAGGAACCAGGCCGTTGTGGATGATCGGGTTGATTGTAGTCGGAAACCCGGCCGCCACGGTTATTACTTCATCGCCGGGCTTGAGCCGCCGGTCGTTCATATATGGTGACATGAGAGCGGTTATGGCCAGGAGATTAGCCGAGGAACCTGAATTGGTCAGGATGGCATGTTTAACACCGACCTTCTCAGCCAGATTCGATTCAAAGCGTGATGTAAAGCGGCCTTCTGTCAGCCAGAAGTCAAGAGCTGCTTCCACAGCGGCCTGCATCTCTTTCTCATCATGGACTCGGCCGGCATAATGGACCTGTGTTTCCCCGGGTATGAAGCCTTGCTCCGACACGCTATGGAGGTAATATGCCTTCACCAGATTCAATATGTTGCTTCTCATAGCGATCTTTTCATCATTATTCATGATCACGATAATGCCTCAGGTAGTGTTCTTGGGCAGGCTCCGCCTGTCATGGGTGAATGATTACCCATGAGGACATGGTATTGGATGCATGTCATATGAGATTTCGACATGGTTTGTTCTTGACCGAGCAAATTATATGCCAGTAAGTATGCTGTCTCTTATACACATCTCCGAGCCCACGAGACCGTACTAGATCTCGTATGCCGTCTTCTGCTTGAAAAAA
>OMKS01002892.1_pt1 | contig 14029 bp, 14 predicted proteins | sample 1674721 | NCBI WGS metagenome assembly OMKS01 (sample SAMN06264996, study PRJEB25208) | sediment metagenome | isolation source: hot spring sediment | place: USA: California | collected 2014-09-02 | reverse complement strand
AGATGTGTATAAGAGACAGATATATGGGAGTTCTTAGGTATTGCTCAAATAAAAAGATATTACCGCGGTCAATACAACCCAAACGAATTAGATGAAAGGTATCAACTAAAGAAAACCGGTGCGTTTAAGTTCTCAAGGCATCCTATTTACTTCTTTTTGATTTTATTTTTGGGTTTGCGTCCGGTTATGTCTTTTTTTTATTTAGTGTTCTTTATTTGTTTATCACTTTATTTTATTATCGGTTCTATCTATGAAGAGAAAAAATTGGTTGAACTTTTCGGTGATGAATATGTTCAATACCAGAAAACCACATCGAGATTGATACCGGTGAAATTTTTAAAATCATAATGAATCACTACACTGATAAGAAGTAGAAAAACCTTCAAGGTCACATGCATTGCGACCTCGAAGGTTCCTGTTAATAGTTTTCGAATAGGAGAAATAATGAGTAAAAAATTTAGATCAACAACAATACTTGGAATTATTCACAACGATGTTGCGGCAATTGGCGGAGATGGACAAGTTTCTCTCGGCAACACAGTAATGAAACATAATTCCATGAAAATTAGAAAATTAATGAACGGACAAGTGTTATGCGGATTTGCTGGTTCGGCTGCCGATTCATTTACATTACTTGGAAGATTTGAAGAAAAACTCGAACAATACAACGGCAATGTCAGTCGTTCCGTTGTAGAACTTGCAAAAGATTGGAGAACCGATAAATATCTCAGAAGATTAGAAGCAATGTTAGCCGTTGTTTCAAAAGATAAAACATTTGTCGTTTCCGGTACGGGTGATGTAATTGAACCGGATGACAATATCGTAGCAATCGGTTCCGGCGGAATGTATGCGCTTGCCGCTGCAAAAATGTTAAAGAAATACAGCAACTTATCGGCTAAAGAAATTGTAGAAGAGTCTCTTAAAACTGCGGCGGATATTTGTATTTATACAAACAGTAATATTAATGTTGAAGTAATAGAAGGATAAGTATGTCACACAAAAGTCAATTGATGGAAAATTTAACACCGACTCAAATTGTAAATGAATTGGATAAATTTATTATCGGTCAGAGAGATGCAAAACGTGCGGTTGCTATCGCATTAAGAAACAGATGGAGAAGACAGCAAGTTGAAGAATCGATAAGGGAAGAAATTGTTCCAAATAATATTATTCTCATTGGTCCAACCGGCGTAGGTAAAACCGAAATTGCTAGAAGATTAGCAAAACTTGCCGGCGCACCGTTTATAAAAGTTGAAGCGTCAAAATTTACTGAAGTCGGCTATGTAGGTAGGGATGTAGAATCGATGATTCGAGATTTAACGGAATTAGCAGTTAACATGGTACGTCAAGAAAAGACAGAAGAAGTACACGAAAAAGCTGAAACAATTGCCGAAGAAAAAATTCTTGATTTATTAATTCCACCGGTGAAACGTCCGAATCAACCATCCAACACTTCTGTATCAACAGATGTAACGAATGAAACAGAAGCACTGCAAAACGAAAAGACACGCGAATGGATGAGAAAGAAGTTACAAAAAGGTGAACTTGATGAAAGAATGATTGAGTTCGATACAACACAGCCTGCGGTAGGTATGCAGGTTCTTGGTTCAGTTGGATTTGACGATATGGGCATCAACATTCAAGAACTCATGAGCAGTATGATGCCGAAGAAAAAGAAAAAAAGAAAAACAACAATAGCCGAAGCAAGAAAAATTATTGCTCAAGAAGAAGCGGCAAAGTTAATTGATATGGAAGCCGTGCAACGTGAAGCGGTTAAACGTGTTCAAGAATCCGGTATAGTTTTTATTGATGAGATAGACAAAATAGCAGGCGCTAAAAGTCAACAAGGTCCCGATGTTTCTCGCGAAGGAGTTCAACGCGACTTACTTCCAATTGTCGAAGGATCATCTGTAAACACAAAATACGGAGTTGTTAAAACCGATCATATTTTATTTATTGCATCCGGTGCGTTTCATGTTTCAAAACCATCGGATTTAATTCCCGAACTTCAAGGAAGATTCCCGATTAGAGTTGAATTAAGCAGTTTGAACGAAGAAGATTTCGTTAAAATTCTCACTCTTCCTCAAAATGCTCTTTTAAAACAATACACCGCAATGCTTAGCACAGAAGGGGTGGATATAACATTTAAAGAAGATGCAATTAAGGAAGTGGCAAGAACCGCCGCACACGTTAATGCTGAAGTTGAAAATATCGGCGCAAGAAGGCTTCATACAATTCTCACAACTTTATTGGAAGATATTTTATTCGATGTGCCGGATAAAAACACAGAGAAGAAATTTGAAATTACAGGTAAACTAGTCTTCGATAAACTCGATTCAATTGTTAAAGACAGGGACCTGAGTAAATATATTCTTTAATTGATTTTCACTTTACGTGGAAAAATTCGGGTTGTTTCAAGGCAGACAAAATTGAAGCGGCCCTTTTCTATCTACATACAGGAGGTATTAATGAAAAAATTTATGTTGATTCTCATTCCATTAATTTTTGTAGGATGCAGTTCTACTGAATTAGTAAACTTGGATACTGCAAAAGCTATTGTCCAGGATTATTATGAGAGCGGTCAATATGATATAGAAGTTACGGAAATAATAAATTCCACAATTAAAAAATTGGAAAAACATAATTTCCCCGAAAACTCTTTGGCAATATTCGATGTTGACGAAACAATTCTTTCAAACTATGCACATACAAAAGAAATCGGTTTCGGTTTCGAATGGCAGCTATGGGGCGAATGGATTCAAAGAGCCGATTGCGAAGTAATTCCTCAAACAAGAAGATTATATGATTGGCTTCTTGAAAGAAATGTCGGAATTGTATTTTTAACAGGAAGAAAAGATTACGAGTACGAAGCAACTATAAAAAACCTAAGCCAAGTTGGCATTATTACTTTTGACACATTAATTACACGTACCGAAAAAACAAATAAATTGCTCGCAGAAGAGTTTAAGGATTACGAAAGAAAAGTACTAACCGAGAAAGGATATAATATAATTTTATCAATCGGTGATCAGTGGAGCGATTTGGAAGGCAGCAACACTGGGTTAAGAGTAAAACTACCGAACTATCTTTACCTAATTGATTAGTAATATTGTAAAGCGATCATCCTTGATCGCTTGGCATTGAGCTTGCAAATAATTAAGTAGAGCGACGAAAGATCGTCGCTCTACAATAAATTATCAATATGTATCAAACCCACCGCCGCCGAATATACCGAACAATGCGGCACCAAAACTTAAAAATCCTATTACTGCAAATATTAGCGAAATCAATAATAAGATTCCCTGTATCATAAAATACATCTTAAACTTCTGCATCATTGTTACTAAGTGATAATAATTTCTACTGATTCGAGCTTCAGTAATTTGATTACCTGCTTGGAAGAGTAAAACTCCCAGCCATATCCATATCCAAGCTATGATAATACCAACAATAGATAATGCAATCATTACACCCAAAATAATATTCATTATTCCGAGAAATTTTAGCTAGCCGACCATGTTTTCACCAACGGCTGCTATTTCATTCAAGTGACGAGATGCATCATCTTGTTGAGTATTAGTCTGTTCGTTTAAGTCCATTTTACCTCCTGTTTGTAAATGGAATAATTGCTGACAAGAATTTATGGAATAATCCTTTTATGAAGCAAGAAAAACCTTCTGAAAAAATCCCTTAAGGCTAAGGACTTCAGTACTATTTGTATTTTGCTTATTGGGCTAAAGCCCCCGAGGTTATATAAATTGAGCTATCGGCAATAGAATCAAAACCATTTCATCAAATATTGCCGTCGGTTTTAACCGACGGAGAAAGAGAAACAAATAAACTTAAGGGCTTTAGCAGCATCTATTATTCAATAGTGAATTTTATGGATTGAATAAGCAAAGAGACTATAGTTCATTTGTCCTTATTAATACACTCCTCAAATTTCCTTATATTTGTCCTTTCAATTTTTCAGAATAAAGGCAAGAAATGAAGGTTAAGAATTTATCCGATATCCCCAAAGCGTATAATCCAAATGAAGTTGAAGACAAATGGTTCAAGTATTGGGAAGATCATAAGCTATATCATTCGGAAGTTGATGAAACAAAAGAGCCTTATACTGTTGTAATTCCTCCTCCGAACGTAACGGGAATGCTCACACTCGGACACGTTTTAAATAATACAATTCAAGATGTTTTTATTCGTTATAAAAGAATGCTTGGTTACAATGCATGCTGGGTTCCGGGAACCGATCATGCTTCAATTGCAACCGAGACTAAAGTTGTGAACTTCTTAAAAGAAAAAGGAATTGATAAACATTCACTTACCCGGGATGAATTCTTAAAACATTGCTGGGATTGGACCGAAAAATACGGCGGCATTATCATCAAGCAATTAAAAAAACTTGGCGTTAGCTGCGATTGGGAGCGCGAACGTTTTACAATGGATGATCACTATTACAAAAAAGTGATTGAAGCATTTGTAAAACTTTACAAAGAAGGATTGATCTACCGCGGTTATAGAATGGTTAATTGGGACCCCGCATCTAAATCGGCGATCTCTGATGAAGAAGTTATTTTCAGACAAGTAAACGGAAAGCTTTGGTATTTTCAATATCCTGTTAAAGACAGTGATGTAAAATTAGTAGTTGCCACAACCCGACCCGAAACAATGCTTGGCGATACCGGCGTTGCTGTTAACCCAAGTGATGAACGCTATAAAAATTTAATCGGTAAAAAAGTTGTTCTCCCAATTGTCGGAAGAGAAATACCAATCTTTGCAGATGAATATGTTGATAAAGAATTCGGAACAGGTGTTGTAAAAGTTACACCCGCTCACGATATAAATGATTACGAAATGGGTCTGCGACACAACTTAGAAATGATTAATATTTTTAACGAAGATGCAACCACTAACAGCAATGTACCAGAGGATTTAAGCAATCTTGATAGATACGAAGTGCGTAAAAGAGTCATTGCAAAATTTGAAGAACTCGGATTTATTGAAAAAATAGAAGATTACACAAACAATGTCGGTTATTCAGAACGAGGCGGCGTTCCGATTGAACCGTATCTTTCGGAACAATGGTTTATGAAAATGGATACACTTGGGTCATCCGCTTTAAAAGTTGTTGATGAAGGCAGAATTAATTTCCATCCTAACCATTGGGTTAAGACATATAAGCATTGGATGGAAAACATAAAAGATTGGTGTATCTCACGACAGCTTTATTGGGGACACAGAATTCCTGTTTGGTATCACAAAGATACAAATGAAATTTACTGCGAAGTTGAACCCCCTAAGGATATTGAAAACTGGAATCAGGAAGAAGACGTACTTGATACTTGGGCATCAAGCTGGCTTTGGGCGCAGGATGTTTTTACAACCGAAAAAGATCAAAAGTATTACTACCCTACTAATTTACTTGTAACCGCACCTGATATAATTTTTTTCTGGGTTGCAAGAATGATAATGGCTGGTATGCATTTTATGAACGACATTCCGTTTAAAGATGTTTACTTCACAAGCGTCATCCGCGATGAAAAGGGAAGAAAGATGAGCAAGTCGCTCGGCAACTCTCCCGATCCGCTTGAAGTTATTGATCAATATGGTGCCGATGCATTACGATTCACTATTAACTATTTAGCTCCGCTTGGTCAAGATGTTCTTTTTTCAACTGACAAATGTGAAATAGGAAGAAACTTTGCAAATAAGATTTGGAACGCTGCACGATTTCTTTTAATGAATGCTCAAGATCTAGAGCTCGATGAATCACTAATTGATAAACACATTGATTTTTCGGATAAGTGGATTGAATCACGTTTCAACAGCACAATAAAATCATACAAAGCTGCACTTGATAAATTTGATATCAACGGCGCACATAAAATCATTTACGGATTTATTTGGAATGACTTTTGTGATTGGTATCTCGAAATGTCGAAGAACAGAATATACTCCGATGATAAAGAGATCAAATCAGCGGTACTTACACGTTCAATTAATTTATTTGCAGAAATGATGAAACTACTTCACCCGATGATGCCGTATATTACTGAAGAAATTTGGCAGTCGCTTGATGATAGAAAAGATGGTGAAAGTATTTCTACTTCAAAATTTCCAAAGGAAGATGAGAGCAAAATTGATAAACCCGCCGAAGAAGAAATAGAGTTTATGCAAAGTGTAGTAAACGCAATTAGAAACATTCGCGGCGAAATGAATATTCCACCATCAAAACAAATCGATTTGTACTTGAAGGCTGATAAGATTTCCGATGTTCAGAAAAAATATATTCAATCGCTGGTTAGAGTTGAAAAACTAATTGTTGATGCCGATATAGATAAACCTAAAGCCAGTGCATCATCGGTTGTTAAGGGATGCGATATTTACATTCCGCTTGAAGGCTTAATTGATCTTGATGTTGAAAGACAAAGATTACAAAAAGAAATCAACCGTTTAGAAGGATTATTAAACGCTGTTACGAAAAAACTTTCCAACGAAAAATTTGTAAATAATGCACCAGACGATGTTGTAGAAAAAGAAAAAGTGAAACAACGAGATTGGACAGAATCAATAGACAAACTGAAGAAAATTTTGGAAGATTTAAAATAAAAATCTTTGTGGTTCTCTGTGTTTTCTCTGCGAAACTCTGTGTAACTTTTCGTCTGTTTCACTGAGAACTGCTGAGAAGGAACTTAGAAAATCTTCATGAAAAAACTCTACGTTGGAACAGCCGGCTGGTCATACAAAGATTGGATCGGTAGCTTTTATCCGAAAGCACAATCAAGTGATTTTAATTGGTTGGAATATTATTCTCAATTTTTTAATTGTGTTGAAGTCAACGCAAGTTACTACACTTACATTGACCCTAAAATTGTAAAAAGTTGGTTGAAGCATACCGCTGATAAAGATGATTTCCTTTTTACAATAAAACTTCATCAAGATTTTACTCACAAAAAGAATTTCACAAACGAAAACACAAAAGCCGTAAAACTTGTACTCGATCAATTAGCAAGCGAAGGAAAACTCGGCGGACTTTTGCTACAGTTCCCGTACTCATTTTCTCTCGATAAAGAAAATGCAAATCATGTTAAAAACTTAGTTGATACTTTTGCCGAATACGAAAAATTCATTGAAGTAAGACATCAATCATGGTTTATAGATCGCTTTTTCGATTTTGTGAAATCAAATAATTCTTCACTTTGTGTTATTGATCAACCCGCTTTGGGTAAAGCGATTGAATTTCAACCAAAAGTTGTTGGTGAAAATTTATATTTACGTTTTCACGGACGAAATGAAAAAGCTTGGAGTCAATCGATTAAATATTTTGGTAAGAAACAAACTTACGAACAGCAAAGTGCCCGCTATGATTATCTCTACTCACCTGGAGAGTTAATTGAAATAGATCAAAAGCTTAAAGAAGTTATTGATACTGTAAACAAAGTAATTGTAATAATGAACAACCATCCCCATGGAAACGCAGTTGCAAATGCACTTGAAATGCTTCACTTGTTGAGTGATAAATTAAAAGTGAATGTACCGGATAATACTTTGAAATCTTACCCGAGATTGAAGAAGATAGTTTAACTTATGAATGGGGCTAAAGCCCGGAGTGCTTCTGTGTTTCTCTTCCTCCGTCGGTTAAAACCGACGGCAAATAAATGCTGAATTTTATTTGTAAAATATTGCCGTCCACTTCAGTGGACGGATTAATAAAAACTCTGAAACAAAGGCTTTAGCCCCATTTTATATATAAGCTCGCCTCAACTTTTCCTTGCCCAAAGAATTAACGAGATGTAATTCATCAACCATAAGTTCTTTTTCTGCATCACCGAAGAAATCTTTACTCGTTCTATCTTTTTGTGTTATCGATTCGGCTTTAACTGCCGAAAGCACCGCCATCCTTTCAACAATAATATTATTGCCGCTTTCTGCATCGACTTTTCCTTCAATTAAATATGGTCCCATTGAAATTGTAAGTTCCGCATACTTTTTATATGCTTCGGGAAAAATCACCGCTTCGAAAGTTTCTGTTTTATCTTCGAGTGAAAGAAATTTCATTATTCCACCTCTGCTTGTCACTACCCGCTTAGATGCCATATACCAGCCGATCATTTTAATTTTTTTACCGTTATACTTCTGCATATCCACAGCCTTAATAATATCTTTTTTATTGATTTCATCAAAAAAATCTAAAGGATGACGCGATACCATATAGCCGAATATTTCATACTCGTTGTAACAGGTTTCTTCTATTCCGAATTCTCTATCGGTAGCAATTTCCTTTTCGAGTTTACTCGTGGTGTTAGCGAAGAGATTCATATTCTCATCTTCGACAAGTTTCTTGTTGTAAAAATAAATATCAAGTAGTCGCAGCAAAGTTGGGCGTGTCCGCTTTAAAGAATCCATCGCACCGCACTTGATCAACCGCTCAACGCTTTCAAATCCCAGACGAACACGTGAAAGAAAATTAGCAAGTGAAGTAAACTTTCCGTTTTTGTTTCTTTCTTCTAAAATTTTATCGGCATAACTTTTCTCAAAATTTTTAATTGCAACAAACCCGATTCTTATTTCTTTACCTTTGCCGGTATATTCATATTCGCTTTCGTTTATACAAGGAAGTAGAACTTTTAAACCGAGCCGTTTACATTCGCTTATGTAAACCGCCGATGAATAATATCCCCCGCCGTTGCTAAGTACACCTGCCATAAACTCGGCGGGATAATATGTTTTTAAGTAAGCAACTTGATACGATAACACCGCAAACGAAGCGCTGTGCGCTTTGCAAAATGCATATCCCGCAAACGATTCAATCTGATGCCAAAGTTCCTTTGCAACTTTTTCGGGATAACCTTTTTCTTTACAGCACGCAAAAAATTTATCAACTATTAACTGCATTGCTTTGTGCGAGCGCATCTTTCCGCTCATTGCGCGGCGAAGTAAATCTGCTTCTTCCAGCGAAAGTCCCACAACGTGATGCGCAATTTTAATTACATCTTCTTGGTAGATCATCACACCGTAAGTTTCACCGAGATATTTTTCCATTTCAGGAACGAGGTACTTTCTTCGTGAAGGATCTTTGTGACGCTCGATAAACTCTTTCATCATTCCGCTTTCGGCAACACCGGGACGAATAACCGAGCTTGCCGCAGTGAGCATTTCAAAACTTTTGCAATCAAGCCGTTTGAGAAGCGAACGCATTCCGGGACTTTCAATATAAAAACATCCGATAGTTTTTCCGGTTCGTATTAAATCGTTTGTCGACTTATCGGTAAAGACTTTGTCATAATCGAACATATTGAAGCCGGTTTGCTGAATTACTTTGGGAATCCGGTCAAAAATCCTTCCGAATTTTTCCGAATTCGGCAGTTTATAATCCGCCATATTCAGCAAAACTGACTTGCTACTTTCATACGATTTATTGATATTTATAGTGAACATTTGGACACTATAATACGAATTGATTTTGAATGTTTCAAGAAGAAAAAACAGAGAATTTTGAGCGAAAATGGAGAAAAGGGGAGATTGAGTCCGAGACTGTCATTCAGAGGGAGCGTTTTGGGCGACCGAAGAATCTCACTCTAAATTTTGCAGAAAACTTGGGGTTAAGTTCACGCAAAGAACGTAAAGATTTCCGCGAAGTTCGCGGAGGAAATTATAAGTTACCAATCTTTTGGTTTAATAATTTTTGTGTTTGGAATTTGATTTGGAAGTTGAGAAGATTTTAGAACACCTGTTCTAGCACGCTTAACGAAGTCAGCGTGCTTCATTAGTTCTTTGGAAGGATGACCTTTCCCCGGCATAATTAATCCAAGTATTTTATCCGGATGATGCTTTTTAACTAATCTCATAGACTCAGCTAAGTCACTGTCATTTGAAACTATAGCTGCACACTCATAATTATTTAACCAAGCATCATTGAGTAAATGAACTGCGATATTAACATCCGAACCCTTTTCTTCAGTCTTGATAATCTTGACGGTTCGTTTATCGTTTTCCGACTCTACCAAAGGAGCATAGACTTCGTGAGTTAAAAAGTGACCATAATAAATTTCTATTTCCGGGATATGTGTTTTCAGCGCTCTTATAAATGTTTGTTGCTTAATTGGTTTTTGCGGATTGTATTTCCCGGAAACCAAAGCAGTAAAATATTTTATTTGAACAATTTGATTGTGAGAGCTAAGTAGTTTTTGAAAGAGAGATTTGAAATCAACCCATTTGTAAGGTGTGTTTTTGACGGCGCGATAGTAAAAGTTAAAGCCGTCAATATAAATTATTGTTCTCATTTAGTGTAAATGATATTTAAAAAAGCAAGCCCCGAGAGCATCGGGGCTGCGCCCTTGGTCGAAACCAAAGGGGTGGTTAAATCTGATATCAAGCTAACAAAGTTTAGTAAAATATTCAAGTCATTAAATGTGTAGCACGAGCGGGCGGCAATTATCACTATGAAAACAATATTCCACTTAGATATGGACGCATTTTTTGTTTCGGTTGAACGAAACTTAGATCCTTCGCTCGAAGGAAAGCCGGTTATTGTGGGCGGTAATCCAAAAAGTGGACGCGGAGTTGTAGCTGCTTGCAGTTATGAAGCACGGGCTTACGGACTCCATTCGGCAATGCCGATAAAAACTGCTTATCGATTATGTCCGCACGGAGAATATATACGCGGACACGGCAAAGAATACAGCCGCTACTCGAAAGCAGTAAAAAGAATTCTTCAAAAATATTTCCCGATTGTTGAACGAGCTTCAATCGATGAATTCTATCTCGATTTTACCGGATGCGAAAGAATGTACGGTCACCCGGAGGAATTTGCAAAAAAAGTACAGGAGGAAATTTGGCATCAACTTCATCTCCCGTGTTCAATCGGAATTTCAAGCAACAAATCAGTTTCCCAAATAGCATCCGATTACAAAAAGCCCAAAGGAATAACCTTTGTTCCGCACGGAAAGGAAAAAGAATTTCTAGCACCACTCCCAATTGAAAAAATACCCGGTATTGGAAAGGCAACTTTCCCGATCTTACGTGCAAGGGGATTCAAAACAGTCGGTGATATTGCAAACGCTTCGCAGGATTATCTAGCAACATTACTCGGTAAATACGGCATCGCACTTTGGGAAAAAGCAAACGGAGAGGGAAGCACACATTTTTCAACCGAACACGAACGAAAAAGTATTTCGAAGGAAACAACATTTGGGGAAGATATAGTTAACAAAGAAAAAATTGAATCGATTCTTTTTGAACTCGTTGAAGAAGCCTGCCAGCTTTTGCGAAACGAGAATTGGCAGACTTCAACTGTTTCGATAAAATTACGTTACTCGGATTTTGTAACGTGGACTCGTTCTAAATCATTACAAGGAACGGATGACGATAAAACAATTTATAATGTTGCGGTTGATCTTTTTCGTAAAGCATACACACGAAGAGTAGGTATACGGCTTATCGGAATTCACTTAAGCAAACTTGAACACTTTACGGAGCAAGAATTACTTTTTGAAGATGAAGAAACAATTAGAAAAAGAATGTTAAGAGCAGTAATGAAAATCCGCGACAAATTTGGTTTTGATGTAATTCATATGGGGCGGAATGTATGAGTGCTTATGTAACCGTCGGCTTTATGCCAACGTAATTGATATAAAAACTATTAAAACAAAAATCCGCAGACGTAAAGTCTGCGGTTACATAGTTCTTTAAAGGGGAATCATAATCGGCAGCGGCTTGGTGATTTCTTTTGCGCTTGAGATAGGGGCAATTATTGTAACCGGACTAAATTTATTACCAATATCATTTTGAATAATTACAGCTGGTCTTGCTTTGCCGATTTCTTTGCCAACGATTGGGTCAAGATTGACTAAGTAAACATCTCCGCGAAGAAGTGGAGTAACCATACCGGTTTTACTCTTTATCTGCATAATTCCACTCTTCTTGAGATTTAGAATAATAATCGTAATTGGCTTTGTAACCGTCTGTTAATTCCTGTTCGGTTTTTTCTTTTTCAATCTGCTCGATATATGCTTGCAGGGCTTTGCACGTTAATTCGCTCATTGTTTGATTTGTTTGTTTGGAAATTTTCTCGACTCTTTCGGACAAATCACGATCAACAAAAAAGCTGAGTCGTTCTTTCTTGGTTTTAATTGATGGCATAAATAATTCCATTGTCATTTTTGTATGAATAAATGTGTGTAAAAATATGTGCAAAAACAAGGTAATGTATTTGTCTATTTCCCCTTAATAAATGAAAAAATGATAACACTACACGCACATTCGAATTACTCTTTGCTTGAGGGAACGATTCCCATCGAAGAGCTTATTTCTTTCGCGAAGAAAGATGGGAATCGGTTTGTCGCTCTCACCGATACAAATGCGATGTACGGACTTATTCAATTTGCAAAACTTGCACACGATGAAAACATAAAACCCATACTCGGTGCGTTGATTGATGATCCGGAAGACAAAAATCTCTCTGCAATTTTTCTTGCTAAAAATAATATTGGTTATTCTCATCTCTGTAAACTTATAACAACCCGAAAGCTGAAAGACGATTTTCGATTAGCAGATTTATTCAAAGAACCGCTTGATAATCTTTTTGTCATTACTTCTTCACTTGAACTGTTGAAGCAAATTAAAATCACACCGGCTTTACGTGAAAATTTATTTGCCGAGTTAATCATCACAGAAAAGCAGAAAAGAAAAACACGCGAACTTTATGACTTTGCAAAAACAAATAATTTACAGATAGTTGCAACGCATCCGGCTTACTTTTTACGGAAAGAAGATTTTCTTTTACACAAAACAGTAACCGCAATTCGGTTGAATACTACTTTAGAAAATCTTAACGAAAAAGATTTGGTTGATGAAGAATATTATCTAAAAACAAGCGATGAACTTAAACAAAATTGGCGAGCACTTCCCGAAGCACTGTGGAACGCCGAAAGAATTGCACAAAATTGCAATGTTGATTTGGAATTCGGCAAACATAAATTTCCAATCTTTCCGCTTCCTCCAGGTGAAACTGCTTTTTCCTTTTTGTGGAAAATCACTTTTCGCGGTTTGGAAGAAAGGTACAAACCGATAACCGAACAAGCAGTAAAACGACTGCAGTACGAATTAGAAGTAATCGACGAAATGGGTTTTTGCGATTATTTCTTGATCGTATGGGATATAATTCGCGAAGCAAAGACTCGTGGTGTTATGCACATCGGAAGAGGTTCGGCGGCTAACAGCTTGGTTTCATACTGTCTCGGTTTTACAGAAGTCGATCCGATAAAACATAATTTTTATTTTGAACGATTCTTAAATCGCGGAAGACTTTCTCCGCCTGACGTTGATCTCGATTTTTCTTGGAAGGAACGAGACGAAATAATAAAATATGTTTTTGATAAGTACGGTTACAATCACGTTGCAATGATTTCTACAACGGTAACTTTCCGCGCACGTTCTGCTTTTCGCGAAGTTGCAAAAGTGTTTGGGATTTCACAAAACGAAATTTCTACTTATAGCAAATTTATTCCTTGGACGAGCGCAAAAAATCTTGATAAACTTTCCGAAAAATTTCCCGAAGCGAAATCACTGGAGTTTAATAATGAACCGTGGAAAACAATTGTGAAAATTGCAGCGCAGCTCTCGCGTTATCCAAGACACTTAAGTATTCATCCATCCGGAATTGTAATTACAAAAGAACCAATCACAAATTATCTCGCGTTGGAGTTTGCAAAGAACAAAGGACTCGGATTAATTATAACGCAACCTGATATGTATCCCATTGAAGATTACGGATTAATAAAAATTGATCTTTTGAGCCAGCGCTCGCTCGGTGTTTTTAAAGATGCAATGAATATAATTAACAATAGTTATAACAGCAGTAGTAATAAGAGCACTAATATAATTAGCTTCGAATAGCTCCCCGGATCAATACTGACAAAGAACTTATAGACTTACATCTTCCATTGAATACCCATAAGCGTCAACTTAAGGGGAGCAAAAATAGTGCTGTTTGTCCAAGAAATATCCGATTTTTGTAGTAGCGAACTTA
>OMKS01002891.1_pt1 | contig 14032 bp, 11 predicted proteins | sample 1674721 | NCBI WGS metagenome assembly OMKS01 (sample SAMN06264996, study PRJEB25208) | sediment metagenome | isolation source: hot spring sediment | place: USA: California | collected 2014-09-02 | reverse complement strand
CCGCGTCGGGGACGACGACGATCTCGGCGGCTGGCGTCACCGGTGCCCTCCACAGCCGATGTGCCAGGTGCGGCCTTGCTCGCCCAGCATCCTCTCCGCTTCGACCGGCCCCCAACTCCCCGGCTCGTAGAAGGCCAGCGCCGGGGCATCTGGCTCGGCCCAGTCGGCCAGGATCGGGTCCACGATGCTCCAGGCCAGTTCGATCTCGTCCGCTCGGGCAAAGAGGGAGGCGTCACCCTGCATCGCGTCGAGCAACAGCCGCTCGTAGGCTTCGGGCAGCGCCGTTGCGCCAAAATCCTCGGCGTAGTGGAACTCCATATCGACCGAACGAGTCCGCATCCCGGCGCCCGGCTCCTTCGCCTCGAAGCGCAGGTGCATGCCCTCATCCGGCTGGAGGCACAGCGAAAGCACATTGGGCGCGATCTGCGCCTCGTCCGAGGCGAAGAAGAGGTGTGGCACACGCTTGAACTGGACCGCGATCTCGGTCGTCTTGGCCGCCAGGCTCTTGCCGGAGCGGAGGTAAAAGGGTACCCCCTGCCAGCGCCAGTTGTCCACGAACAACCGGAGGAGGGCATAGGTTGGCGTCTCTGACCCAGGCGCTACCCCGTCTTCCGCACGGTAGCCCTCGTATTGCCCCCGGATGCTCTGCGTGCAGCGGCGCACCGCCCGGAGCACCTTGACCTTTTCATCCCGCAGGGCGTCGGCTTCAAAGAGGGCTGGTGGTTCCATCGCTGTCAGCGTGAGCAGTTGGAGCAGGTGGTTCTGGAACATGTCGCGCAGCACGCCGGCCTGGTCATAGTACCCGGCGCGATGACCGACGTCCACCTCTTCCGCCACGGTGATCTGCACGTGATCTACATAGTTCCGGTTCCAGAGCGGCTCAAAGATCGCGTTGGCGAAGCGAAGGGCCAGAATGTTCTGCACCGTCTCTTTACCCAGGTAATGGTCGATACGGTAGACCTGGCCTTCGTCAAAGACGATGTGAACCTGCTCATTCAAGCGGTGGGCACTTTCCAGGTCGTGCCCGAAGGGCTTTTCGATGACGATGTGCGTCCAGCCTGGGCTGCGGTGCAGTCCGGCCTGCCCCAATTGCTCGACGATGGTGGGGTAGAGCGTAGGCGGTGTGGCCAGGTAGAACAGGCGGTTGCCCTCTGTGCCCGCCCCGGCGTCGAACTGGGTCAGCCGTTCCGCCAAGCGCTGGTAGGTTTCAGGGTCGCCATAGTCGCCGGTCAGGTAAGTGATGCGATCCTGGAACACGTTCCACTGCGCACAGACCCCCGGCTTGGCCCGGGAATAGTCCTGCACGCCCAAGAAGAGTTGGTCACGGAACGTCTCGTCCAGCAGCGAACTGCGCGCCACGCCCAATACCTGGGAATTGGGCGGTAGAAAGCCTTCACACCTCAGGGTGTGGAGCGCGGGAATCAGCTTGCGTCGGGTCAGATCGCCCGACGCGCCAAAAATCACCACCGTTGCCGGGGCGGGCGTCAGTGTGCGAGGGGACATGGTACCTCCTGACGGGTCATCTCGATAGGTTTTCGGCTCATTACGGATCTCTGGTTCATACCAACGCCTGCAGCGCGTCCAACAACGCCTCGAACTCTTCGCGGCAGTCGCGACAATGGAGCAGATGCTCTTGAACTAGCGGCAACGCTTTGGCGGCGTCCTTGCCCGCCAAAGCCATCTCGGCAAAGGCGTCGAGTTGCGCAAAGCAGTCGTCGCAGCCGATCTCGTCACCGTGATATCATCTCAATAAACCGGGGCAAACTCGCTCGGGCCGGTCTCCTGACCGTGCCCGCTGTGACTCGGTCGGGAGACCGGCCACAGCTCCCCAACTTATTGAGAAGATACTCACCGTGGGTGTTGGCGATCGTGCGTACCATTTCCTTCAGTTTGATCCGATCCAATTTCATCCGTGGTTTCCCTACATCATTCTTGACGTCACGGCAGGCTGCATTCTTACGTCAACCCTGCTCAAAGACGGCGATCAGTTCCTGGGGCGTGAGGCCCCGCTCGGCCAGCGCGCGTTTGAGCCGCACGCGGGCGTCGTGCAACAGCTTGTAGAGGTATCATCTCAATAAACCGGGGTAAACTCGCTCGGGCCGGTCTCCTGACCGTGCCCGCTGTGGCTCGGTCGGGAGACCGGCCACAGCTCCCCAACTTATTGAGAAGATACTTGTAGAGGGCGTTGCGGTTGGTGTCCATGCGGCGGGCGACCTCTTCCAGGGGCATGCCCTGACCCATGACGGCGACCATCGCCATGCGCTGCCGCTCGGTCAGGGCTTGAGCGATCAGCTGACGCAGCAACGCGACGGTCTGGCGCTGGATCGTTTCGTGTTCGGGCGTGGTATCCAAAGTCGCCAACGCGGCCAGCGCGTCCGTCTCGTCGGTGGACGGCATCAGGTCGGGCAGCGGTACGTCCTGCCAGCGACGCCGGCGTAGCTCGGTGAGCGCCGTCCGCACGGCGATCTTTTGCGCCCAGGTGGTTAAGCGGCTCTCGCCGCGAAAGCTGTCCAGCGCGTCCAGAATGCGCAGCAGCGAGTCCTGGACAAAGTCCTCAATGTCCGCTTCGGTGACGCCGTACCTGGCGACGAGGGCATAGCGCAGCCCCTGCATCAGGCGGGCGCGCAGCGCGTCGAGCGCAGCGTCGGGTTCGGCGCTACGCAGAGCGGTCAGCCACTCGGCGTTGGTGTACTCGGGCAAAGGTTATGACTCGCGTTTCACGGCGTGGCCGCCGAACTGGTTGCGCATCGCCGCCAGCAGCTTGGCTGCATAGCTCTCCTCCTGGCGGCTCACAAAGCGCGCCTGAAGCGCCAGCGTGATCACCGGGGCCGGCACGTCCAGGTCGATCGCCTCAAAGACCGTCCAGCGGCCCTCGCCGCTGTCGGCGACCCAGCCCTTGATGTCGCCCAGATCGGGATCGTCGGCCAGGGCGTTGGCGGTCAGGTCGAGCAGCCAGGAGCGGACCACGCTCCCAAAGCGCCAGATCTCGGCCACCTGATGGAGGTCGAGGTCGAACGCCTCTTTGGCGCGCATGATCTCGAACCCCTCGGCGTAGGCCTGCATCAGACCGTACTCGACGCCATTGTGCACCATCTTGACAAAGTGCCCCGCCCCGCTCGGCCCGACGTGACCCCAACCCTGGTCCGGCGCGGGCGCCAGCGTCTCCAGGGCCGGCCGCAGCCGCTCGACGGCCTCCACATCGCCGCCGACCATCATGCTGTACCCCTCGGCGAGGCCCCAGATGCCGCCGCTCGTGCCCACGTCCACAAAGTGCAGCCCTCTCTCTTTTAACGCCGCCGCACGGCGCATCGTATCCTTGTAGTTGCTGTTGCCGCCATCCACGATGATGTCTCCGGGCGAGAGCAGAGCCGCCAGGGCGTCCACCGTGCGCTCGGTCGGATCGCCCGCCGGGACCATCACCCACACAGCCCGTGGTGGAGAGAGCTTTTCAACCACCTCTTCGAGCGAAAAGGCCGGATCCAGGCCCGTTTCTGCAGTCAGGGCTTGAGTCGCCTCCGGTGAACGGTTGTAGCCGACGACGCGGTGTCCGCCACGCAAAAGCCGCCGGGCCATATTAGCCCCCATCTTGCCCAGTCCGATCATTGCAATGTCCATCTCTCGTCCTTTCTATCGATCAATCTCGGTCATTTCCATTCTGGTAACCGTTCAGATGTGGGGCTTGCCGTCCACGAATCGGGCCACGAATACACGAATGCGCGCTCTTGGCCAAGCCCAACCTCTTGCGATAGCTCGTATCTCGTTCGCTTATTCGTGAGAACATTCGTGGACGGCCGGCCCCCTAAACGCTTACCCATTCTCCAGTCCACCGGCCACGTGTTGGTAAAGGACACGCTCGACGATCTCCAACAGGGTCTCTGGATCGTCGACGATCCGATCCGCCGGGAGCAGGCCGGCCTGATGGAGACCGTCGCGGGTAAAGGGCGTGCTCACGGCGACGACGTCCATCCCGGCGGACAGGGCCGCTTTGACTCCGGCGGGCGAGTCTTCGATCACCAGGCACACGCTTGCCATCACGTCCAACTCGCGGGCCACCAGTTGATAGATCTCGGGATCCGGTTTGCCGCGTTCGACGTCGTCGCAGGTGGCGACAAAGTCAAAGGCGTCTCCGAGATCGAGGATCTCCAGCACGCGCTGGGCCTGTTGGCAGCGGGACATCGTGGCCAACCCCACCTTGCAGCCGGCCTGCCGGGCCGTCTGGAGCAAGGCCACGTTGTGCGGCCACTGATTGCTGCGCAGTACCTCTGGGTCAGCAAGCATCACGTCATAGTAGCGCATCCGCACCTGAACGAACGCCTGCCACCCCGTCTCGACGCCGAACTCGGCCATACGCGACCGGGCGGCCTCCTCCAGCTCGAACCGCTCGATCAAGCCCTCGGCCACCTCGCGCCGCGAGAGGCCGACCAGCTCTTTGAACGCCGCCATCGCCTCGGATTCCGAGAGGGTGTAGGGGCAGAGCTCGATGGCGGCGCGGGCGTAGGACAGCGCCTTGAGCCGTTCCGTCTGGACCAGCGTCCCGTCCAGGTCAAAGATCATGGCGTCGATCACGCGGCCACATCCTGCACCAGTTTCCTCAAACCGCCGACGACGTCGGTTTCCAGGTGGAAGCAGATCACCCGCCGCCCGGCGTCTTGCAGCGCCTGCCTGTCGCCCAACGCCTGGGCGATCTTGAGCGTGCCAAAGCTCATCGTCGAACCGGGCTGGCCGGCCCGGTCGGGGATGGGGACGTCGCGCGGCGGGTCGGAGGTGAACTGGACGAACAGGCCGTTTCCGCCGTCGCCCTTGTGAAGCTGCCCGGTCGAGTGGAGAAAGCGCGGCCCGTAACCGACCGTGGTTGCCACGCGGTAGCGGTCGCGCAGCCAAAGGCGCAACGTCGCCAGCGCCGCGTCGGTCTCGGCCGTCGGCTGGACGTAGGCCTGCAGCGCGACGTAATCGCCGGGCTGCGCCTGGGCCAGGAATGCCGTCAGCGTATCGGCGGTCAACGGGGCCGGTTCGTCCTCGGGCAAGCGTCCGGTCTCGCGGTAGGCGGCGACGGCCTGGCGGGCCAGCACCTTGGCGGCCTCGACGTTGGGCTGGTCGAAGGGGTTGATCCCCAGGCGATAGCCGGCCACGGCGGTCGCCATCTCCCACAGGAAGAACTGCTCGCCCAGGTCGTATAGGTCGCGCAGATGCAGGCGCACCACGGGCTGCCCGGCCTCCTGGAGGGCCTGCACCGCCGCGTCGTGGGTATCGTCGCCCTCGAGGCGGAGGTAGACGAACAGGCGGTCGTCGCCATAGACGTCCGGCGCGCCCAGCGGCTCACCCACCACCGGCAGGATGCCCCGGCCCTCTTTGCCGGTGCTCTCGGCGATGAGCTGCTCGACCCAGTCGCCGAAATTCGCGATCGGCGGGGAGAGGACGAACGTGACCTTGTCCCGCCCGGCCAGGGCCAGCTCAGCCAGGACCGCGCCCAGCCAGGCGCCGTTGTTGTCGCCGTTGATGGGGCAGTTGCATGGCTCGCAGTTGCAGGCCATGGTGAGCGCCTGCTCCAACAGCCTCTCGACGTCCACCCCGACCAAGGCTGCAGGTACAAGGCCGAAGTAGGATAGCGCCGAGTAGCGCCCGCCGATGTTGGGGTCGTTGAGAAAAGTGGCGCGAAAATGGTACTCGTCCGCCAACGTCTGGAGCTTGCTGCCAGGATCGGTGATGGCCACAAAGTGTCTGCCGGCTTGCTCAGTGCCCAGGGCTTGTGCGGTCCAGTTGTAAAAGTACTTGAAGAAGGACAACGTCTCCTCGGTGCCGCCTGACTTGGTGGAGACGATGAACAGCGTCCTCGCCGGGTCCAGGCGCTCGGTATGGGCCAGGACTGCGCCCGGATCGGTGCTGTCGAGCACGGCCAGGCGAAGCGCGCCGGCCGTCTCCCCAAAGACCTTGCTGAACACCTCCGGCGCCAGGCTCGAGCCGCCCATGCCCAGCAGCAAAACGTCGGTGTAGCCGTCGGCCAGCGCCCCGTCCACCAGCTCGGTCAGGCGGCCGCGCTGCTCGAGCATCGTCTCGGGGCTGTGCAGCCAGCCCATCCGGTTGGTGATCTCGGTCGGGTCCGGCTTCCAGACGGTGTGGTCGTGCGCCCAGATGCGCGGCACGATGCGGTCGGCGACGATCTCTTGCAGGGCCGCGTCGACGGCGGCCTGATATTCGCCCAGGTTCGCCTCGCGCCGCTGCCACTGTGCAAGCAATCGCTCCCGCTTTTCGGCGATGCTGCCCAGGAGCGAGCGAAAGGCGTCGGCAAAGGCCGCCACCCCGTCGTCCTGGAGCTGCTGGGTGATGGCCGCCAGGTCGATGCCGAGGTCGGCCAGGCGCGCCAACTGCGCGCGGGCCTCGTCCACTCCCGACTCTAGCGTGGACGCGGGCGTACCATGATCGATAAAGGCGTCGAGCGTCGCCGGCGGCACGGTGTTGACCGTGTTGGGACCGATGAGCGCGTCGACGTAGAGCGTATCGGGGTAGAGCGGGTTCTTGGCGCCGGTGCTGGCCCACAGCGGCCGTTGGACGCGCGCGCCCTGGGCGGCCAGCTCTTTCCAGCGCGGCCCGTCAAAGGTCTCTTGGAAGCGCGCATAGGCCACCTTGGCGTTGGCGATGGCGATCTGGCCCAACAGCTCCTCGTTGCCGACCGCCTCCAGCGCGCGATCCACGGCCGTGTCCACCCGGCTGACGAAAAAGGAGGCGACGGAAGCGACGCTGGATAGATCACCACCGGCAGCAGCCAGCTTTTCCAGGCCGGCGAGGTAGGCTTCCGCTACGGCGTTGTAGTGATCCACCGAAAACATGAGGGTCACGTTGACGTTGATCCCCTCGCTAATGAGCATCTCGATAGCCGGGATGCCGGCCGGTGTGGCCGGCACTTTGATCATCACGTTGGGGCGGTTCAGCGCGGCATACAGCCGCCGCGCCTCGGCGATGGTGCCCTCCGTGTCGTGGGCCAGCGTCGGGCTGACTTCCAGGCTGACGTAGCCGTCGCCGCCAGCCGTGCGCTCGTAGACGGGCCACAGCAGGTCGGCGGCGCGCCGGATGTCCTCGATGGCCAGCGCTTCGAATATCTCGATCTCGGAGCGCCCCTGCGTCACCAGCTCGCCCAAGGCCTCGTCGTAATCGGCGCTGCCGGCGATCGCCTTTTGAAAGATGGACGGATTCGAGGTCACGCCGGTCACCCCTGCGGCGACGAGGGCTTGCAGTTCGCCCGAATCGAGCAGCGCCCGGCGAATGTTGTCGTACCAGATCGACTGCCCGAGAGCAGCCAGTTGTTGTAGTCTTGTCGTCATGGTCCTTTCCCTGTTCCCTTTCTGTTTCGTGTTCCTCTCGGGTCACCGTTCTGATGATCTCGAGGCCCCGTTTCTCACCTGCTTACGGTCTCGTCGATCGAACCTAGAAGCCGACGTGCTCTCGTCCAATGTGTCCAAAGAACTCGTTGCGGGTGGTCGCGTTTTCCTTGAAGGCGCCGAGCATGGCACTCGTGACCATGCGCGCGTTGGCCTTTTTAACCCCACGCATGGCCGCACACATGTGCAACCCCTCGGCTACCACTGCCACGCCGAGCGGATGGAGCGTCTCGTTCAGGAACTCGGCAATCTCCTGGGTCATCCGTTCCTGCACCTGTAGACGGCGGGCAAACATCTCCACGATGCGCGGGATCTTGCTCAGGCCGATCACCCTCCCATCAGGAATGTAGGCGACGCTTACCTGTCCCAGGAAGGGCAGCAAGTGATGCTCACACAGGCTGTAAAAGTCAATGTCGCGCACGATGACCATCTGGTCATATTGTACGTCAAAGATGGCGTCGTTGATCAGTTTCACCGGGTCGACGTGGTAGCCGGCGGTGAGTTCGGCGTAAGCGCGCGCCACGCGGGCCGGGGTATCCAGCAACCCTTCGCGCTGCACATCCTCGCCGATGGCCTGGAGGATGTCGCGCACGGCGCACTCGATCTCGCCGCTACAGGCTCGCTCCGGTATGTCGGTCAGATCATTGCGAAAAACGTCGTAATCCGCGGGGTGAATCTCTAACGGTTTGTTCATCGTTTACTCCTTGTCTGTCGTCTGATCACCACTCGAGTGTATATTCTCTCGGCGGCGTAATCCAACATCGGGCAAGCCGCGCACAATCTCTGCCAACGTCTGTCCGGTCTCTGGATGGCGCAGGCGGGGCGCGAGGTCGGCCAGCGGCACGGCCACGTGTGGATAGCGCAGGATGTCAGGATCGGGGATGTGGCGCGGCCCCAGATCGAGCACCGCGTCGCCGTACAGGGCAATGTCCAGATCGATGGTGCGCGGGGCGTTCTTGTCCTCGGTGCGCACGCGCCCCAGTTCGCCTTCAATGACCTGCAGCACACGCTCCTTCAGCTCCGCAGCAGTCAACTCGGTCTCGACCAGAGCCGCCGCGTTCAAATAATTCGGCTGCTCGGTGTTGCCCACCGGGGCGGTCTCGTACACGGGCGAGACCGCCAGTAGGCGGCAGGACGCCGCCAGGCGCCGGACCGCCTCGCGCAGGTTGCGCTCGCTGTCGATATTCGAGCCCAAAGATACAAAGACGCGGTTCACCTACACCGCCTTCCCAGAACGTGTGCGGTGGATCTCTACCCCGACTGAACGGGCAAAGCGCAGGGCGCCCGGTTTCTCGACTCGGACGTCGACCGCCTCTACGCGCGGATCCTCCAGACAGATCGCAGCGATTTCGGCGGCCATTTTCTCCACCAGGTAAAAGCTCGACTCCCCGACTCTCCTGATGACCTTTTTGGTGATGGTGCGATAGTTGACCGCATCTTGGATGTCGTCGGAGGCGCCGGCCAGCAGGGTGTCGGCGTGCAGCGTGATGTTGATCAGCACGTCCTGGCGATTGCGGCGTTCCTCTTCATTGATACCGACGATCGTCCTGATCAGCAGGTCCTTTATCACGATTTGATCGCTCATCGTTGCCTCCCGATCCCAATTACAGATGCTCGCCGCCGGTCACAAAGATCAGGTCCCCGGTGACGAAATCGGAGCGCAGCAAAAAGATCATGGCGTCGGCAATCTCTTGCGGCGAGCCCACCCGCCGCGCGGGAACTTGGCTGGCCTTGGTTTCCAGGTAGGCCTGATCCTGGCCCGGCGGCGGCAGGATCAACCCCGGTGCGATGGCATTGACCTGGATGTTGGGGGCCAGCGCCAGGGCCAGGCTCCTGGTCATGGCGATCACCGCCGCCTTGGTCAAGGTATAGGCCACGTGATCGGGCCCAGGACGCGCACCCCGCCAGTCGGCGATGTTGACGACGTGCCCGGCCCGTTCCCGCCCCACCTGCGCAGCAAAGGCCTGGCTCAGGAAGAAAGGGGATTTCAGGTTGATGGCAAAGTGCCGGTCCCAGTTGGCCTCCGTCGTGTCGTCCCAGTTGCCGGACTCGAATATCGCGGCGCTGTTCACCAGGATGTCCACCTGGCCGAAACGGGCCACCGCGCGCTCGACGATGGTCCGCGCCTCGCCCGGCTGGCTGAGGTCAGCCTGGATGGCCATGGCATCGCTGCCCCTGGCCTTGATCTCTGCCACTGCTGCTTCGGCAGGGCCAGCCGATGAACCATAGTGGATGGCCAGCCGGCCTCCCTGCTCGGCCAGCGCCAGCGCCAGGGCTCTGCCCAGGCGCACCGCGCCGCCGGTGACAATCGCGACTTTTCCGTCGAGATTCATTGAAATAAAACTCCTCCCGCTTTGATCAGCCGGCACAGCACGAGAGCTGAGCAACGTCTTTTTCGAATGTCTGCGCTGCCAGTTTCAACCCTTCCACCTGCACCAGATAGGGGAACAGCATCTCTCTCAAGTCGCTGACGGTAAAGCCGTAGCGCAGTCCCACGCGGATGGCCAGCGCGGCCGTCTGAATCACCTCGCCAGCCTCGGCCGCCAGCACGTGGGCGCCCAGCAGCCGGTCGGAATTGCGGTCGGCCACCAGTTTGATCAGCCCGCGCGTGTCGCGCGCGGCCAGCGCCCGGGGCACATAGCTCAGGGGCAAAACCGTCGCTTTGACGTCATAACCGCGGGCGAGTGCCTGTTTCTCGGTCAGCCCCACGCTGGCGACCTGCGGGTCGGTAAAGATCACGTCCGGCAGGACCGTCAGGTCCAACCGTTTGCGGTTGCCCTCCAGCGCGTTCTCGGCGGCGATGCCGCCGCCGGCCGCCGCCACGTAAACCAGCTTAGGGCGATCGGTCACGTCGCCAGTCGCATAGATGCGCGAATTGCTGGTCTGCATCCAGTCGTTGACCACGATGAAACCGTCCGCGTCCAGCTCCACCCCGGCTTCCGCCAGGCCCAGCTCTGAGGTATGCGGCGTCCGCCCCACGGCCATCAACACCTGCTCGGCGCCGAACTCGCGCCGCCGGCCGCCCACCTCAGCGGTGATGACCTTTTCGTCCCCCTCCTGGCGGATGGACAGAGGCCTGACGCCAGTGTGGACCTCCAACCCCTCCTGGCGCAAATAGTCCGCCAGCGCCTCGGCGATCTCGGGCTCGTGCTCAGGGATGAGCCGTGGGCTGCGCTGCAGGAGGGTCACCTGGACGCCGAAGCGGGCGAAAGCCTGTCCCAGCTCCAGGGCGATGGCCCGGCCACCGATCACGATCAGGGAGCGGGGCTGCTCGGCCAACGCCATGGCGGAGGTGCTGGTCAACACCTCCACGTGCTCGATCCCATCCAGGGGTAGAATGCGCGGCGCTGCGCCGGTGGCGATGACCATGCGAGCGGCTGTGATGGTGCGGCCGTCGTCCAGGGCCACGGCCCCATCGGGCAGCAACCTGGCCCGTCCCCGGATCAGGGTGATGCGCTCGCCATAGGAGGCCAACACATCCTCGTATTTGCCCTGGCGCAGCTCGCCCACCAGTTGATCCTTCTGGCCGATCACGGCCGGCCAGTCCAGCGCCTCGGCCCGGGTCTGCACCCCGGCAAAGGGATGCTGCCCGGCCCGGTGGTAGGCCTCCGCGGCGCGAATGAGCGCCTTGGAGGGCACGCACCCGATGTTGACGCACGTCCCGCCAAGGACGCCGGCCTCGATGATGGCCGCGCGCCGGCCCAGCTCGGCCGCCTTGATCGCAGCCGCCATCCCGCCCCCGCCAGTGCCGATGACGATCAGGTCGAAATCAGCGCCTGGCTCTGTGGTTTTCGCTTGCGGTTCTGTCTGCGCGGCCGCCGCACGGGTGCGCACGCTCGCGCGGTACCCGGCTTGTTCCACAGCACGGACCAGTTGCGCCTCGTCCACGCCCGGCTGGGCCAATAGGAACGCCTGTCCCGAGGCCCAACCCGGCACGTTCACCTGCAGCACGCCCTCCACCCCTTGCAGGGCCGTGGTCACGTGCAAGGCGCAGGCATCGCAGGTCATACCACGCACTTCCAGCTCGATCTGTGGCTCGGTTTGATTCTTGCTCATCATTTCACCTCCTGGTTCCATTGACAGCGATCATCTGTCCAGCAGTGCCCAGGCCGCTGCCACAGCGGCTTCGGCGGTGATGCCGAACTTTTCATAGAGTACTGGGGCAGGAGCGCTGGCCCCGAAGCCATTCAACCCGACTACCGCCCCGTCCAGGCCCACATAGTGCTCCCACCCCAGTCTGGTCCCGGCCTCCACCGCCACACGGGCGCGGACGTCCGGTGGCAAGACGCTTTCTCGATAGTCCGCCGGCTGCCGGTCGAACAACTCCCAACTGGGCAGTGAGACCACGCGGGCCTTGAGGCCCTCGGCCGCCAACTGTTTGCCGGCCTCCAGGGCCACGTGGGTCTCGGAGCCGGTGCCGATCAGGATCACGTCCGGGTCGCCGCCATCCGCGTTCCAGAGCACGTACCCGCCGCGCTGCACACCTTCAGCGGAAGCGTACTCGGTGCGATCCAACACCGGCAGGTTCTGTCGGGAAAAGATTAGGGCCGTAGGGCCGTTGCGGTTCAACAGGGCGGCCCGCCAGGCCTCCGCCGTCTCGGTGGCGTCGGCCGGCCGGATGACGGTCAGGTTGGGCACAGCGCGCAGGTTCATCAGGTGCTCGATGGGCTGATGCGTGGGGCCGTCCTCGCCCATGCCGATGCTGTCGTGGGTAAAGACATAGAGGACGCGCAGCCCCATCAAGGCTGCCAGTCGCATCGGCGGCCGCATATAGTCGGCAAAGGTCAGGAAGGTCGCTGCGTAGGGGATGACGCCGCCGTGTAGGGCCATGCCGCCCACGATGGCGCCCATGGCGTGCTCGCGCACGCCAAAGTGCATGTTGTGGCCGCAGTGCGCGTGCCAGCCGAAATCGCCATAGCCGACCAGCGCCGTCTTGGTGCTGGGTGCCAGGTCGGCCGAACCGCCGGTCAGGGCGTGAACGCGCTGTACCAGCGCGTTGAGCACCTTGCCGGAGGCATTGCGGGTCGCCATCGGCGCCGTACCGGGGGGAAAGAGGTCAGCCAGCCCTGCATCCCAGTCCAGCGGCAGCTCGCCGCGCAGTTCGGCCTGCAGGCGCGCCGCCAGGTCGGGATACGCGTCCGCGTATCTCTCCATCCGTTCTTGCCAGGCTCGCTCCGCCGCCCGCCCACGGCCCACCGCCTGCCGCATGTGGTCCCGCACGTCGTCGGGCACGTAAAAGGCCGGTTGCTGCGGCCAACCCAACGTCTCCTTGGCGGCGCGCACGCCTTCCTCGCCCAGTGGCTCGCCGTGCACCTTGGCGGTGTCCTGCGCCGGAGCGCCGTAGCCGATGATGGTCTTGCAAATGACCAGCGACGGGCGCTGTGTGTCGGCCTGGGCATGGCGGATGGCCGATTCGATGGCGGCGATCTCGTGCCCGTCGATGGGGCCGGTCACCTGCCAGCCATAGGCCTCAAAGCGCTGGGCCACGTTCTCGCTAAAGGCGATGTCGGTGCGGCCCTCGATCTGAATGTCGTTGTCGTCGTAGAGATAGATCAGCTTGCCCAGCCCCAGGGTACCGGCCAGGCTGGCCGCCTCGCTGGTCACGCCCTCCTGCATGTCGCCGTCGGAGACGATGGCGTAGGTGTAGTGATCGACGATCTCGTGCCCTGGCTTGTTATAGTGCTCTGCCAGCCAGCGCTCGGCGATGGCCATGCCGACGCCGTGGGCAAAGCCCTGGCCGAGCGGCCCGGTGGTCACATCCACGCCCGGCGTCTCGCCATACTCGGGATGACCAGGCGTCCTGCTACCCCACTGGCGAAAGTTCCTTAGCTCTTCTAGGGGCAGGTCGTAGCCGGTCAGGTGCAGCAGGGCGTAGAGCAGCATCGAGGCGTGGCCCGGCGACAGGACAAAGCGGTCGCGATCCGGCCAGCCGGGATGGATGGGATCGTGCTTGAGAAAGCGGTCCCACAGCGTGTAGGCCATGGTCGCTGCTCCCATAGGCGTCCCGGGGTGTCCAGACTTGGCCTTTTGCACCGCGTCCACGGCCAGGAAGCGGATGGTGTTGATGCTTCGCTGGTCCAGTGATCTATCTACTGTCATGCTTGTTCTCCTCTCGATGACCTTGACTGACCAGACGGGGCGGGCGCTCGCTCCATTGCCCTGAATGGCCGTGCCGCGGGTTGTTTACCGAATTGCCATCCGTTTGTGCGTTAAGCGGACCCAGTAGCGGCTTCCAAAGAACGGTTCGAACGAAATTCCCAGCGGCCGGTAGACTTCTGGCGGGATGCCGATGTCGGCGACGTAGAGCTCGCCGGAGAGAGAGGCCAGCCCGGTCTTGGGCAGGGCCAGCGTCAGCGTCCGGTCGGCGCGCACGACCGCGCCGGGCGCCTCCCCGGTCGTGGCGTCGAGGCCCGATGGGACGTCCAGCGCGAGCACCCGTCTGGCGTGCTCGTTGCACAGCGCGATCAGCTCAGCCGCCCGGCCGCGTGGCGCGCCCCGCAGGCTGTACCCAATGAGGGCATCGATGACGACGTCGGCGCGGCGGATCGCTTTCTCGGCTTCGGATGGGTCCTCCGGCCGTAGCCCCGCAGCCTGCAAGATGCGAAGCTGATCGGCTGCTGCGCCACGCAGGGCCGCGGCCTCCCGGTCCAGGATCAGGT
>OMKS01002890.1_pt1 | contig 14033 bp, 16 predicted proteins | sample 1674721 | NCBI WGS metagenome assembly OMKS01 (sample SAMN06264996, study PRJEB25208) | sediment metagenome | isolation source: hot spring sediment | place: USA: California | collected 2014-09-02 | reverse complement strand
AAAACCTCGAAGGTAACTTGCTTTTTCCTTCGAGGTTGCTCGGTATTATAAAATTAAGCAACCTTGAAGGATATTGAGCTCTTACGAGCCTCCCTTACCTTCAAGGTTTGTGAATATAAAAAAACCTCGAAGGTAACTTGCTTTTTCCTTCGAGGTTGCTCGGTATTATAAAATTAAGCAACCTTGAAGGATATTGAACTCTCGCGAGCCTCTCTTACCTTCAAGGTTTTTTTAATTACGGTGTAAAGTAAAGTGGTGCATCTGGTCCTAACGGCAATTCAAGCAGCATCCAAATAATCATCATTGGAATTCTTACCAAAGCAAAAACAATTGCAAATGGAAGCATTGCAGAAATAATTGTGCCGAGACCTATATTTTTTACATACTTCTGAGCAAATACAATTACAATCGGGAAATATGGAAGAAGCGGTGTTAAAATGTTTGTATATGAATCACCTATTCTATAAGCCGCTTGTGTCATTTCAGGAGAGTAACCCATTAGCATTAACATCGGGACAAAAATCGGAGCCATTATTGCCCACTTTGCCGAAGCACTACCGATTAATATATTAATTAATGAAGAAACCAAAATGAATGCAACAATAAGAGGAATCCCCGTAAAGCCAATAGATTTCAAAGTATCCGCACCTCCAACGGCAACAATCAAACCCAAATTTGACCAATTGAAATAAGCAACAAATTGAGCAGCAGCAAACGCAAGAACTATGTATCCACCCATACTTGCCATAGATTCAGCGGTCCAACTTGCAACTTCTCTATCACTCTTAACTGTTTTTGTAACAATACCATAAACTAAACCAACAATAAAAAATATCACAAACATAAACGGAACAATACTTACAAAGAAAGGTTGAAGTCCTCCATCTGCATCTCTTAAAATTGAACCTTCGGGAATAAACATAAATCCCATAATAACTAAGCAAATTAATAACGTAATTCCAGCCCATCGTAAACCTTTACGTTCGAGAGGTGTGATTTCATCATTTGATTTTTCTAATTCATCATGAGCTTCATATTTACCAAGTCGTGGTTCAAGAATTTTTTCAGTAACCCATGTACCGGCAATTCCAACAACCGGAACAGATGCCGCCATTAAATACCAGTTAGCAGTTGCATCTACCATATAAGTGGGATCAATAATTCTTGCTGCCGGTTGTGTAAATGCTGCAAGTAACGGATCAAGTCCGGTTAAGAATAGGTTTGCACCAAATCCACCCGAAACCCCGGCAAAAGCAGCGGCTAAACCTGCAATTGGATGTCTACCCATTCCATAAAAAATAGCAGCACCAAGGGGAATTAAAACAACATAACCAGCATCAGCTGCAATACTGGAAAGCATACCGGCTGTAACTATTGAGAATGTAATTAATTTGGAAGGAACAGATTTAACAAATGCTCGCAATGATACTGCAATTAAACCTGATTTTTCGGCAACGCCAATTCCGAGCATTACCACAAGCACTAAACCTAACGGAGGGAAGTCAGTAAAGACTGTTACCATTTCCGTAAAAATTCTTTGAATACCTGCAGCATCAAGCAAGTTTACCGCTTCAATAGTTTTGCCTGTTCCGGGATGAACTGCCTTTACTCCCAATAAGGATGCAATTAAGGAAGCAACAAGGACAATTCCCATTAGCATTACGAAAAGAGTAACCGGTTGAGGTAATTTATTACCAACTCTTTCAACTTTGTCTAAAACTTTCTGAAAGAATCCTGCTTTGGTTTTGTTTTCTTCCATTCTCTCCTCTTTGATTTATGCAAAAAAATAGAAATAAATTCCGCTTAAAATACCTGTTTACGGATAGAGTTACAATTAATTGGGAAGGAAATAGATGAAAATTCCAAAGCAGTCATTTCATAATTTTGTAGATTTTCATTTACTTTATTGAGGGTAATTTATACATGAGTATTTACTTGAAAGGGACAAAAAAGGCGTCCCGAAGAACGCCTTATTAATAACATTAAAAGTAACAATTACTTGATGAGATTCATTTTGATTGATTTCATGTAATTACCGGCAGTCAACCGTGCAAAATAAATTCCGCTTGCAACTTGAGAACCTAAAGCATCGGTTCCATTCCATTTTGCTTCAAAATTACCGGCATTGTAAACTTCGGAATCAACTAATGTTTGGACCAAAGCACCGCGAATATCATAAATTTCTAATCTAACTTTAGCTTGTTGCGGTAATGAAAATCTAATATTTGTTGTGGGATTAAACGGATTCGGATAATTCTGCTCTAACTTATAGGAAAATGCCATACCACCTTTTTCTTCAACAGAAGAAGCTCCATGAGGATCGCCATGACAACTTACACAATTCATCTTAGTCATAACATTGTTAAATAATGCTGCACCGTGGCATGCAACGCAACTTGCCATTTCTTCCGGATCAGTATATGTAGGTACAAATGTTTGAGCAAAATATGCATTTAACAATTCAGCAACCTTAGCGCATGTATCTCCCGCAACTCTTGCACATCTTTCTTTACGTTCAACATCACTTACCTTTTTCCCGGCATGAATACACCATTCAGTAACAGAGATATGACAAAGCGGGCTTCCTGCAATATTCTGCGGTAACTCACCAACATAATTTTTAGTTGAGAAATCAAAAACATTTGATTCATCTGTTGGTAGTTCTGATGAGCAGTACCATCCCCACAATTCAGTAATTAACGGAGCTGAGTCTGCTTTTCCGACAACCGCGCTTATAACTGCTGCGCCACCGTTTGTAGTACCACATAGTGTACCCCAACCAACACCACCGCCGCGTCCAAATAACATAATTTCCATCGGGATATGTGTCCATGGGTCACCGATTTTCTCAGAAAGTAATTCTGTAAAAGCACCAAAGGTACCAGCACAACAATCCATATCATTCCAATATAAATAATGTCCTTTCTCACGAGCTTCATCCGGGTCAATAGTTACGTAAGGCAGGGGCCAAGTTGCTTGGGTTGAACCGGCAAAAAGTTTTCCACTTGATAATGCATTCAATCCGGCAACTCCTACTGCAGCACCTACGGCATACTTTGAAGTGTTAGTTAAAAATTCTTTTCTGGTTTGTTTTTTGTTCATTGTCTACTCCTAGTTTAAGGTTTTTAGTGCTTGTTGTAATTTGATTATTATTCTATCTACCAAATTGTAGTATTCGGATTGGGGAGAAACTTTTTCAAAGTATTTCAATGATTTTTCTATTTCACAGTAGAGCCAAAGAATACCGAGTTTTATTATTTCATCATCATTATGGTATCCGGTTATTTCTTGATCCATTTTATGAATAATATCGGGGCAAGGACAATCGTCTCTGATCGGATCGGTGTTAAGTATCAATTCAACATCTTCGTCAACTAATTTATAAAACTCGTTAACTGCATTATTTAGTTGTGAAGTTTGAAGATAACAGATAATTAGTTTCTTGCGTGCAGATTTAAGTGAGGGATTTTTCTGAACAGCTTTTTCAAGCTCATTAAGAGCATCTGCATATCTTCTTGCAATAAAATATTGATTACCTAGCATTTCACTCATAATGCGATTTATTTTGCAAGATACGTGCCGAATATAGGCTAGGTTTATTTCGCTTTTTGAAGTTTTTTCTGAGGAGTTGCTGCAACACTTTGCATCAGTGCGGTATAAGTATTTGATTTACAATTAGTTATAGAAACGAGACGGATTACAACAGTGCAACAAAATGCAACACTATTTACTGTTAATCGATTTTAATCTTCTGTAAACCGTGCTTCTATCCACACCTAATATTTTAGCAACTTTGGATTTATTCCAATGATTTTTTCGGAGAAGGGTTAACAATTCTTCCGCCCTTTCGTCAATTTCGATTTGGCGAGAGTTTAGTTTTTCACTGCATTTTTTTACCGGTCTAATATGCGGAGGTAAACAGCACAGACAGAGTGAATCCGTTGTCTTTGCTCTTATAAAAGAATACTCGACAGCATTTTCAAGTTCTCTAACATTACCGGGCCAATCATAATTCAAAATAACTTCAAGAGCATCGGGGTCAATTTCTTTCATACTTTTTTTATACTTATGCGAATATTTTTCAATAAAGAATTCCGTGAGAAGTAAAATATCCGATTCTCTTTCTCTTAAAGGTGGAACGGTAATTGGAATAACATTCAATCTATAGAATAAATCTTCACGAAATTTTTTCTGTTTGATTGCTTCTTCTAAATTTTTATTAGTAGCAGCAATTACCCTTACATTAACTTTATAAGTAGTCGATTCACCGATTCTTTCAAAAGTTCCTTCTTGCAAAATTCTAAGGAGTTGGATTTGCATGTTCAGCGGCATTTCACCGATTTCATCAAGGAAAATTGTGCCTCCGTCTGCTACTTCGAATCTGCCTTTCCTATCTTTGACCGCGTCTGTGAATGCCCCCTTAACATGCCCGAATAATTCACTTGCCAATAAATTTTCAGGTAATACTGCACAATTAATCTTTACAAAAGGTTTATCAACTCGTTGACTCGTTTCTTGAATTGCATTTGCGATAAGTTCTTTCCCAACCCCGGTCTCACCAGTAATAAGCACCGAAGCATCTGAATCGGAAATTTCTTCAATAGTTTTGAATATCTCCTTCATCACCGGAGATTTGCCTATGATACCATGAAAATGAGAATCCGACTTAATTAATTTTTCTAGACTCTTGTTTGCTCTGTCATCTCGAAAGGAAACTATCCCTCCTATAGGAGTTAGATCATCATCGAGTAAAAGTGATGCATTGATTTTAACCGGAATGGATTCTCCTTTCGGGGTTGTATATACCGTTTCCAAATCAATTACATTTTGACCGGTAAGTAATATTTTGGATATAGGGCAGGCGTAATCGCAAATTTCCGATCTGCAGAATGTTGTGCAAACTGCTCCAATAAACCCTTTTCTCGGTTTCCCTAAGAGCTGTTCGGCTGCTTTGTTGATAAAGAGAATTTTAAATTCTTTATCAACTACATAAACTCCTTCCGCTAAAGAATCTAATATATAACGACTGTATTTGTGAATCATAGAATTTACTAATAGTTTATTCAAAATTACTAAAACTGAACAAATATACCTTATTTAAAGCAAGCGAGATGACAGAGAATCTTAGTTAGCCTTTTTCATCTGTATCAAATAAAAATATAAAAAAATGTGATTCTTAAAGTTAACGATGGTTTAAAAGTCCTTCCGTCAGAAGATTTTTGGTATGTTTCATAAATAATATTCGGACTTATTGTTACTTTTTTATCGGGTTTATAATTCAAACTAATTAGCATCCAGTTTCTCAAATCACCTGCAGAATTCTTGTCAATATTAGGATCGAAAAAATCATATCTTCCTGCAAAGGAAAATTCTTCATTAAAATTATATGAACCAAAAGCAGAGATTCCAAGACCGTTTCTATTTTTCATTTCATTAAGTGATATCATTCCGTTTTGCCGTTGATGCAAAAAGCCTTCAATTCCAATAGAAAAATTTTCCCTTTTTTTGTAACCTACAAATAGTGCGTATGTTATGTCGTTATTTGAAATTGATTCACCGGGAATTATTGGATTTTCAATTTTCGGACGTGCTTTAAAATCTACATAAATCGTTGATGTAAAATTTTCAAAAGGAGTATACTGTAAATGAGCATAATACCGGTTGTATTTGTCAAGCTCAGGTTTATTTCCTGATCCGTTACCAAACATTAACCAATATTTAATCGTACCGTCAGAATTCAGTTTACCTTTAAGCGAAACTGCAATATCTCGTGATGAAACAATTCCTCTTAAATCCATAATAGTTCTTTCAAGGAATCGATGTCCCCATATTTCTTCCGAAATTTCGAAGGCGGGAGTTGGTTGAATCCCAAAAATGAAATCACTTCCGGTAAATATGTTAGTCCATTTTAAGTATGCGTCCTTAACGTAAACACCAATTTTATCATTACTTGTTGTAGATTTTTGGTCGGCTTCTAATCTGAATCTTGAAGAAAACTTAGCGGAGATATTATAATCATAAGTAAAATAGATTCTTCTGAACTGTATACCGTTTACATCTTTTTCCCCGCCGTTAGCAGTATTACTAAATGATTCAATTTCATTATCCCTTGTAATGTTGTAGAAATAATCACCGAACATATAACCGGAAATTCTTCCTTTATTAATTTCTTCTTGTGAGAGCATGATCGTGGAGGATAGAAAAAACAATATAGAAACGAATAGAATATTTTTTTTCACAATTAAACTTGGCAAGTATTAATTAAATCCCGGTTATTACTAATAAACAAAAAGAAGATTTTTTTTGCACCAAATTAAATCAACATTTTCTCTCATCCAAATAATTTCTTCCAAGAAAGTTATTCTTTACAGCTCATTTCAACACTGAACATGAATTAAAAAGCAATTCTGCTTTGGATTCTTAATAATTTATTAACATTCCGGTAACATTCTGCTAATATCAGTCTTATATCTTTGTACAAAAATTGAGAATAAATTGAAAAGCAATTTTACATATTTGATTTTCTTTTTCGTAATTGTTTCCTTTAATTATGCTCAGTATGCACAATCAAATGAAGAGAATAACGGGTACGCAGTAGTTTATTCTATTAAACAAATAATTTATGATGACGGTATTGATAGGATTCAATATCTACCCTTTGATGTATTTGATTTTAACGGCATACAAATTCTAAGTGTGGGTTATAATTTTGATTCACCATCAACTATTAAATTACCGGAGGGAAATTATTTTATTAAATTTTTTAATCCCGGCGGTGATACAATATCGAATGAAATTATTATCGAGAAAGATTCGATTAAAAACTTCTCAATTACTAACTCACCTTACGCAAAGATGTTATTACCTTAAAGGTTACTGTTTTCAGACCTTTCAGGTAACTTAATTTTAGCCAATTAATGCAACATTGAAGGTTAAAAACAAGCAACCTTCAATGTTTGTGCGTAAGGTGACTTACTAAATAATTCTGAACTTCAGCATTCATTTCCTGCATGAACAATTATTACGTAATGTTCTATAACCTCAATTCTATTTTTCTTATTATTTTAGATCCATCACATTAGAAGAAATATCCTTATGGCTGAGAAAACAAAGCTTTGGCATTTAGAAAATTTTAATCTCTTTAGTAATCTTGGTCAAGATAAAATGATGGAGTTAAATTATCTTGTAAAAGATACTACTACAGAAAAAGATTTCCCGATTTATTTCGCTACCGAACCTTCTAAAACAATTTACTTCTTAAAGAACGGAAGGGTGAAGATTTCAAAATATCTTTCAGATGGAAGTGAAAAAATTATTGCAATTATAAATCCGGGTGAAATATTCGGTGAAATGGCTTTCTTCGATGAAGAAGAACGTACAGATTATGCCGTTACTCTTGAACCCTCTTTAATTTGTGCGATCAATAAAAATGAATCGCTGAGTTCGTACAAAGAAATCCCGCGCTAAATCTTCGTCTAACAAAACTATTTGGTTTAAAACTTAAAAACTTTTCTGAACGAATTGAGGATTTGATATTTAAAGATGCCAATCAAAGAATCATTTCTTTCTTAATTCGATATGCCGAGAAAAACGGTAAAGTAATAGGAGAACAAATTTTTGTTAAACCTTTTCTCAAACATCAAAACATCGGTCAACTTACGGCTTGCTCGAGACAAACAGTTAATTATCTATTAGCCGACTTAAGAGAAAAAAAGATAATTGACTTTGATCGCAATAAACTTGTTATCAATAAAATGGGAGAACTGAAAAAAATGATTTCTCAATTTTTGTCATAATATTGACAAATTTTTTAAATGGCAGGACCTATATTTCACAATAAAAATATATGGACATAACTTTACTCATATCGAATAACTGTGATGCCTGCCAGCGAGCTGAAAAAAAATTATACAAGATCAAAAAACTCTACCAAGAAATTAATATTAATATCGTAGACATAAATTCTTATAATGACAACCGTATATTTATTACAGGACTTACCCCAAAATTCTTAAGTTATAGTGAAAACGATAATTTATAATTAGAGTATTCGCGGTAATAAGAAAAGCGTAAGCCGCTAATTCGCGAATGTATTAGCGCATCCGCGGCAGAAGAAAAGTGTAATCCGCTAATGCGCCAATAAATACAATTTTGTCAAGATTCCCATCATTTACTATTCTACTTAGTAATTGATATATATGCAATAAACTGAACAACTTAGATGAATTGAAATCGAGTGGCTGGAGTGATGAAGATATTCTGTTGACCAACTTAATAGCGAGCTATTTCAATTTTGTAAACCGAATTGCTCTAGGCTTAGGAGTTGAGTTTTCTGAAGAGGAAGTGAAGGGTTACAAGTATTAATCCATTCTAAAATTAATATCAACTGTTAAATAATTTTTCCTTGCCAACATTAATAGTTACTAATGTTCCTTCATCTTTCTTGCTTATAATTTCGAGGTCGCATCCAATAAAATTGCAGCATTTTTTTGCAAGAGCTAAACCAATACCATTTCCTTCAAATCTTCGTTCGTAACTCATATCTTCCTGCCGAAAAGGTTTGAATAATTCTTTCATAAAATCACCGGAGATTCCAATCCCCGTATCTTTAACTAATAATTTGATTCCATTATCATCAGTATTTTGAATACAAAATGTAATCTCTCCTTCATTTGTATATTTTACTGCATTGTCAGCAATTTGATTAATTGCTTCTTCCAATAGCCGCTCATCAGTTTTTACGATTCCGGTTGTAGCAGTGCAATCAAAATTAATTTTTACTCCCTTCTCTTCTGCAATATTTTTGTGTTTTTCAACTGTTGTAAAAAATAATTTATTGATATCTACAAATTCTTCTCTTAATACATAACTATTTGAACTCAATTCGCTGTAAAGAACCATCATTTCAACTGTTCTTATTAATCTTTCACTCCCCTGTTTGATTGGGTTAAGTATGTCTTCTAATTCTGCTATTTTATCCTCGTCAAGTTCTAATTTAAGCACCTCTATGTTGCCCAGAATTACGTTTAACGGAGTTCGAATTTCGTGAGAGATTACTGCAAGGAATTCACTTTTTAATTTATCCGAGCTTTCGGCTTTATTCTTAGCATTTTCCAACTCTTTGATGCTTTGAAATATTTTTTCTTGCTGCTCAAGAATTGTTGTTCGTAAGTTTTCTGCTGCAATTACTAATTCTTTTACTTCTCCACCTGATTTGATTTCCTCACTTTTTGAATAATCACCATTTGCAATCCTAGTTATTTTTTCTTTAACCTTCCTTATTGGTCCTACGAAGACTGCGGCAAATAAGATGCTAATCAACAATGTTATTGGAATTGAATATAACCTTCCGATTTGTATAGGAATTTTAATTTCACTAATTCTACTTAAAACATCTTCAAATTTTTGATCGACTTGCACTACACCGACAACATTTTTTTCATCATCGTAAATTGGAGCAAAACCCGAAAGCCAGCTACCGTATTTATCTTCGTACATCGGGGTATATTCGCAATGTTTTTTCTGGTAAACTTCTTCAATTGTTTTTCTTGCAAGGGGACTTATTTTCTGCAAAGTATCCTTTGAAGATGCGACTCTATTCAACACAACACCAAAGGAAATACTATTTCTGTCTAAAATTGTTATTGTGAACAGTTCATCCGATAGTTCCAAGCTTTCCTTAGCTTGTTGGATTGTTTTTAGAGTGTTCTGATATGAAATAGAATTAACTGAGGAAGAATCGAATATGTTTATTTCTTTAAACTGATCTCCGTCAATGCTTGCGGATATTGATGCTGCGATACTTTTTAATTTTTCTCCCACAAGATCAACTGAAAAATCTTCGACCTTGGGAGTTATATACAGCAATCCAATTTCAATTACAAAATTTATGATAATAACCAAAATGATTGAGAACTTAACCCATAGTTTCATTGCTTTCAACTTTCATTGATAAATTTGTTTTAATTTTTTTATAAAGAGTAGACTTAAAATTTACCGGCGATTTCAAGTATAGACGAGGCATCCATCCGCACCTTATAATCAACATTAACATAAGTAAATTGAATGATGCCCTCTTGATCTACCAAAAACAAGCTCGGTACCGGCAGTATATGATGACTCTCTCCAGAACTATTTTCAATATCCATATGATAGCTTTTCAATTTGTCAACTTCACTTTCTAGTAGTTTGAAAGCAATACCAAATTCTTTACAAGCATTTGCTTTGCTGTCCGAGTATAATTCATATTTCATTTTATGTTCGGTTATGGTTGAAGTAAGATTTTCCGGTTTGTCCATACTTATTGCGATTATTTTGTAACCGAGTTTTACAATATCATCTTCAATTTTTTGTAACTCACTTAAGTGCATATTACAATAAGGACACCAACCACCGCGGTAAAATATTATTATAGATTTTTGATCTTTTGCGATTTCTTTAATGTCCAATTCATTCCCGTTAATAGATTTTATCAGCGCACTCGGAATTTCTGTTCCAATTTTAACCGGGCAAATATCCTCAGCTGATTTAGCAATTTTGTTTTCTTCGGCAACCATTATACTCCCAGTTATTAATAACAATAAAATGTAGACGGTTTTAATTAATTTTTTCATATTCCCTCCTAAAAAAATTCTTTATAAAGCAATCCTCTTGAATGAAAGAATTTCGAATTCTCTGTCTTCAAACGGTTCACGATAATATGTTTGTGCATAATTGTTAATCCATTTATCACGCTGATCAAATAATTCGTCAATTTCCGATTCGTAAGCTTTAAAGATATAGTTTACAAACTTTATTACACGTTCATCTTTATAAAGTTTGGGATTAATTTGAAATGTTTTGGATAACTCTTTTAATCTATCTGCTTTAACAAATTTGTCACCGGTAACCCATCTGTTTACGGTTGCCAATCCAATTAACTCACCTTTATCATTCATTGAAATAAGTACTAAATGAATAAGACTACCATCATTATCCTTAGCAAAAGTGTGAAAGTGCCCGTATTCATCTTCTCTATGTGCATGAAAAAATAATTGATACCCGGTTTGCTCATCCTTAATACCACCATCATAAGGATAGTGTACGAAGGCGTCAAATTGATATTTTTTTCCGTTCATAATTTTTGTAACAAGATCGGAGCCTTCTTTTTTCAGCTTTCTAATTATATCCAAAATTTTCATCTTATAATCTTCAGCTAAATTTGCGGTTCGTTCTGCTGCATTTAATATAGCTAACTTTGAATTTACCATTAAAGCCGATATTAAAACAAAACCGGATTTAACAAATTGTCTTCTTTTCATAATCTTATCCAATTTTTATAATTCTTGCGGAAGAGTTCTTTCTTCCGCTCAAATTTTCTAAAAGTTCCTTTTATGATTTACCATCTTTTTTCATTGCACATGGATTACAAGGATTTTCATTTTTCATAGAACAGGGATTACATTTCCCTTCTGTTTTCATACCACAAGGATTACAAGCTGCGCATGGATTCATCCCGGAGTTAGCATCGCTTGCAACAAAGTTAACCGTAATTTTCACTTCTTCGTTAACTTTACCAACAACCATTGAGGGAATTTTTATGCCATAATCCGAAAGCTTAATATCAAATTCTGTATTAGCTACAAGAAGGTTACCGCCTGTTTTTGTTTTCGTTTGATCAGATTCTTTGAAATAAGTTAACACTGCCGGAACTTCAATATCTTTACTTACACCATGGACACTGAATGTACCTATTAAAGTAGCTTTAACTTTTTTACCGTCTACTAATTGTTTCGATGAAGCGTTTTTAATTTCTTTTAATTGAAATTCTGCAAAAGGATATTTTTCTGCATTAAGCCAATCTTTACTTCTTAAGTGTTCATCCCTTAAATCAATACCGGTTTTTATGTTTGCAATAGGGACCTTAACCATACCTTTCGGCGATTTTGTAATGTCATCTTTATTTATCATTACAGTAGCATCCAACCCACTTGAGAGACCAACTATTTTTTCAAATGGTGCATCAGAAGTGAAATGAGCTAGGTTGCGTGCATCTTTTGAATCAGCAGAAAATGTTTGTGCGGATAGATGTATACCTATTAAGAATAATGTTAATACAAAAATATTTTTTATTGTTTTCATTTTTTCCTCTTTTTTTAATATGAATTGTTATGCTAATACTTCTTTGTGCAACGGTTCAACTTTCGGGAAATCTATTTCCGGTTTTGCTAATCTTCCGATGTAATTTGTAAAAGTTTTATCAATAACAAGTGCTACAAGATCAACTAATGCTTGCTGATTATACCCAGCTTCATAAAAAGCATTTACCAAAGATTCATCGGCTCGCCCTCGGTTAGCAACAATTGACTTTGCTAAATTTGTAAGTATGCTGAGTTTTTTATCATTAAATGTTCCAGCCCGTAGTGCAATAGTTTCTTCCTCACTAAAACCATTCATTTTTGCAATTGCAGTATGAGCAGCTAAACAATAACTACAACCGTTTTCTTCCGAAACAGCTAAAAACACTGCTTCTCTTTCTTTTGCATTGAATGATCCGTTTTTTTGATTTTCGGAAAACTCCAGATATGTTGCCAATGCGTTTGGTGAATTCCCGATAACAGCATAAATATTCGGCAGCATTCCTATTGTTCTTTCTATTCCTTCAAAAATGATTTTGCTTTTTTCTGAAGCTTCTTGTTTTGTTAATGCGTTAAGACCGTTCATCTATACTCCTTTTTTGAATTATTGTTTAACTAAAATTAAGTTTGCTTCTGATTCTGAAATGTCGGATTTACGACAAATATTAATTTCTTGTTTAAATTGATTTTGACCTTTGTTTCCATAATAAAATAGAAACCATAATTACAATTATTCCGATAAACCCTAATACATAATCAAGTCCAAGTATTAATTTATCTTTCCATTCTTTATAACTTATGCCTAAGAGCTCATCATTTTTCTCAATAAGAACTTCTGTTTTAGTAAATATTTCGCTCCCATACCCAATCCAGACAAGTAATGAAATTGCAATTAAGATTAGACCAATAATCAACGTTCTTTTTTGACTATGATTAATTTTCATTTTAATTCCCTTCAGTTGTAACAATAACTTTTTGAGATAGAATTTTGTATAAGCCCCCTAATACTCCTCCATATATCAAATGCCCGACTAAACTTGCCATAGCAATCATTATCGATCCGGAGAAGAAACCATCGATATAACTACCCCCATTCATAATACTCATCATCGGCATTACGATTACTTGAGCGATAATCCATGGGATCAATCCAAAAAATGCACCGTTTTTAATATCAGAACTCTTGCCAGTTGCATTAAGAAAAACTGCAACAAAGTTGATTGCAAGTATTACTCCAATCATAAAATGTGCAAGCCATCCAACAATTATAGGCGCTCCCATTGTATTTGCCAGCATATTCGGGATATTCATTTCAAATCCCATTAAAGGAGCCATATAAGCAAAAACCGTCATTGCTGCTGTTGCAATTATTCCGGCTGCAACTGCCGATTGAAGTGAAAATTGTTTTTTCATAGTGTTACCCTCGCTTGTTAAAAAATTTTTTGTTTCACCGGTAAACTTATAATTAGAAAACAAGACTCACTGTCAATATGTTGACAAATAATAAGTTTGCATCTGATTAGTTTTATAAGGAAAGAATTGCTGTTTTGTTGATTATCAGCAAGACATAGCCTGAACTTCTTTAAATAAAAAAGTTTATTGTGCTTTTAGCAGGTAATTCAAAAAATGAGGGAGCTAATGTGAGACAAATCAAAAACAGACAAAATATTTTGGAATTTGTTGATTTTGAGAAATTCTTATCCTATTTGTTGTTACTTTTGTATAAGATTTTCTGAATATTAGGTGATAGATTGACAGCTAATATCAACAAATTCTATTTATTACTATTATTAATTACCCTTCCGGTTCTTGCACAAAGTCCTTCGCAAACTACACCTATTATAATGGCTGTCTCTTATACACATCTCCGAGCCCACGAGACCGTACTAGATCTCGTATGCCGTCTTCTGCTTGAAA
>OMKS01002888.1_pt1 | contig 14033 bp, 6 predicted proteins | sample 1674721 | NCBI WGS metagenome assembly OMKS01 (sample SAMN06264996, study PRJEB25208) | sediment metagenome | isolation source: hot spring sediment | place: USA: California | collected 2014-09-02 | reverse complement strand
CGGTCTCGTGGGCTCGGAGATATGTATAAGAGACAGCCGTTGAAGTGAAAATTCAATAATTGATTTTGGTGTGTTGGATGGGATTACGAAGAACCGTTTTCACAATCCGTCCCATTTTCGAAAAGCAATTTAGTGTTCAACTTCATTAAATTGCTTTTCTTTTTAAAAACATAGCTTCTCAAATTAATTAATGAAAAGCAACCACAGATTTCACCGATTTCACGGATGATTTCACAGATAAAAACCTGTGTCATCCGCGGTTCATTTTTTTTCTGCGACGACTTTGAAATTTCGATACAACTCAGTTTTGCGGACACAATCTGGTACTACAGTTTATTGAACCGCTGGCATCTTTTGGCCGGTTTTGGGAGGTCGTTTGAAAATAAGTTTGTTGTATTGGTGATATAGTTATTAAAGTTATATCGATGTCTGCTTCATCATCCCGCAGTGAGCGGAATAAGTTTGCCTCTGCCTCAAAAATACAATAGGGGGAGAAAGCAGTATCACTTTCTCCCCCTATCTAATAGATCGCCTACCGGAAATATTTCCCTATTTGAGCAGCAACATCTTCATGGTTTTGGAAAAATCACCGGCTTCAATACGATAGAAATAGACGCCGCCGGCAATCGCGCGACCGCTGTAATCTTTGCCATCCCATGACACATTGAATTTACCAGCCACTTTGTGCTCGTTGACCAGTGTCGCCACATCCTGTCCCAGCATGTTGTAAACCTTCAAGGTCACAAAACTGAACTTGGGAACAGCATAGCTGATCATAGTGCCCGGGTTGAATGGGTTGGGATAGTTTTGACTCAAACTGTAGTCGGCTGGCTTTGCCAAACCATTCACCAATTCGACATCCAACGGCATGGGCTCGGGCAAAGGTTCGACCACCAATGGCGGGTCCAATTGAAAAGTATCAATCGGGAAAACCCAGTTATCGGTAAAAGTACCGTCATGACGCGGTCGGATGAAACGGGTTCGATAACGCCCGAATTCAAAACCACCGCCTTCGGTGATCTCATCAGCGCCGTAGCGATAGGAGTATTCAATGCCATAGATGGTCGGACCGGTGATCTCCATAGTCCCGCTGTAGATTCCGTCACCTTCAGGGTCTTCGAAAACAACCAGATCATCGTCGTAGGGATCCAATCCCTGGCCGATTGCCCAGTGTGGATCCTGGGGCAGCAGCTTGACCGTGTCCGTTGCCGGATTAAACGGAGTCGCCAGCGTCAACGCTGGATTCATGTCAACGGTGAAGGTCAAGGTCATGCTGTGACCAGCCGGAATCACACCAGCGTGCGGAATGTCGTTCATGTATTCGATGGGCGCTTCCTGATCCATGGTGCCCTGAAAAATAATGTGCCGGTTACCGCCGCCGCGGGTGTAAGGAACCTCATAGCCCCAATCCTCATTCGTCCAGATCGTCTTGTCCGAATAGTTGATGTAATATTTGTAGGCGATGGAAGAACCGACAATACCTTCTACCGGCATGGTCCTTTCATACATCATGGTTCCCGGAAAACGCTCCAGATGGTCGCCGGATGCCCAGCCGTTGAAACCACCGCGAATCATCAGCGAATCCAGATTGCGGTCAAAAAATCCAGCGTTTTCCCAAACCTCCATATCCACATTGAATAAAATCGCGCCAGCTTTGGAAACACCGCTAAATTCATCATCGCGATCAAAATAGTCCGGCTCCAATACCATGGCCTGACCCGTATTGGCAAATTGACGATTGGGATCGCCTTCCCACATATCAGTGCCGTCAGCCTTGTGGATCACGTATTTAAAATAGATGGTCGCATCAGCGCCCACATTAAATGTTCCCGTGTAAACACTATCGCCAGGAACACCGGGCGCAGCTTCAGTGGCGTCATCCAATAACTGATCGGCGTTGCCGCTCCAGCCATTGAAATTTCCGCGCACCACAACAATATCGCCGGCATCCGGTTTGAAAACCTCCTCGCGCATCTTGATGCTCATGATGCACTGAAAAGTCACATCAGCCGCCTCCACGATGACGGAATCGTCATTAAAATAAACCACCGGCAAAACTTGCGCACCGACATTGGCGAATTCGCGATTGGGAACATCTTCCCAGATGACGCTCTCATCAGCTTTGACAATCACGTGTTTGTAGAAAATGGTGGCTTCGCCTCCCACATCAAAGGTTCCGGTGTAAATCTCATCAGCATCCGGATCCAGCAGTTGTTCGGCGTCTCCGGCCCAACCGTTAAAGTTTCCGCGAACCACAACCTTGTCATCATCCGGATCAAAATTACCCTTCTGGTTCTGGATGCTCATGTTGCATTGAAAGGTAACCAGATTGGCAGCGCCACCGGTAACTTCTATTGGATTATCCAGATTCACATCGTAATAAGATGGATCGGTAAAATCCAGGGCTGCATTGGTAACAAAATAACCAAGGTTATAATTTCCTGGCGTATTTCCAACGGTCATGTCCACATAAAGATCAACATAACCGGTGTCTAAATCCGATGCATAAGGATTTGCCGACTGGTAAACCTGCCAGTGCATTCCCTCCGGAGGTGGAAAACGAACATCCAGCGAATCATACCAATAATCAACATCACCGCCCGGGTCGCCGTCGGCGCTATCAGGATGCAGCCAGGTGCAATAATCAGGGCCAAAATCACCGGAAAAAAAGACAGAATCCACCGCCCAATCTACCGGTATTAATAACGCGAAAATACCGTAATGAGCATTTTCATCCGTATCTTCGGTGCGAATTTCCAAATAGACCTGAATTTGCGTGCCAGCTTCTGCCGTTTCAACCTGTTCAATTGACAATATGGTAAAACATCCGCTAATTAAGGGGATTGTAATTACCAATGCCAAAAGCAGGAGCCATTTTGTAGATTTTAATTTCATACTTCATCTCCTTGTTGACTAATAAATGTTTGTCATTTTTTTCGATTAGATTGTTTTGAACAGCGAAATATCATCCTGTTCAATCTTCAAAATCAATTAACTTGTTTTTTTAGCCTCACCTCCATTCGCTTTTGTTCACATAATAATTAGACAACTAACCGCTTGTTTCTTTAAAAATAGCTCCACCTCCTTTCAGGGTTTTAGATTAAAATTTTACAGCTAAGGTAAATTGATGAATATTTTTTAAATGCACAAATTGTTGAAAAGCATAATCTATTTTGATTCGTCTTCCGCCGCCAAGAAAATAATTGACCCCTGTTCCAATTGTGTACTTTTCCTCACGATCTTTCATTCCCAGCGATTTTACGCCCCCCCGAATTGCAACGATGTTTCGAAACGTTGTATATTCAGCACCGATGTTGACTGATTCGGTATTATCATTTGGATGCAACCCATCAATGCTTAGCACCAATCTGTTATAATTATTGTCAATAAATTTTTTGGAAACACCAATCCTCATCGTCAATGGAAGATCAAATCGGTCAGTAGCGAGATAGGCATTAACGCTTTCATTATTACCGGCAATGCTGGCGTCGATATCTTTCTGCACCAGCAGGTCGTCGCCAAGGATTTGCATCTTCTGCCCGAAATTGGAAATGCTGGCGCCCAGCGTAATCCCATTAAAAGGCGTGATAAAAAGCGTCCCGATGTCGATCGCCATTCCGTTGGCAGTGGAATTCCAAATATTTTCGGAAATATATTTTACTGTTGCACCGATTGAAAAATTATCTGTTAAATTTCGACCGTACGACAGACCAGCCACAAAGCTTCCTGCCGAAAAGGTTTCTCCGGTACCCTCGGGTTCATATTCGGTGGTGATGTCCATTTCATCCATGGTCATTGCAGTAAAATTAATGCCAAAGCTACCCAGATTACCCATTGTTAACACCAACCCGACATAGTCGAACTGGATGTCCGCCAGCCAGTTGGAGTGCATAAACACGAATTCGCTTTTTTCCAACCGGGCAATACCTCCTGGATTCCAATACATGGCAGTTGCATCGTCGGCAATCGAAACAAAAGCGCCGCCCATACCCAAAGCGCGTGAACCGACAGGAATGCTTAGCACTTTCGCGGCTGTGGTGCCAATTTTTGTTACCTCCTGAGCTTGCAAGTTTCCCAGACTTAATGATGCTATCAGCAGACAAGCAAAAGTCCACCATTTATTTGTTTTCACTTTGCCTTCTCCTGTAATTATTTAATAATTGCAAATTTTCCGATTTTTTGACCCACTCCCGGCGCATCAACATGATAGATGTACACACCATAGGAAAGGGTCAGTTTATCCCTGGTTAAGACATCCCATTCGGCGGAGCCATCATCCATTAGGCTGTTATGTTCGATCACATCGACAAGCTCTCCGGAAACTGTGAAAATACGGATCGTGCATTCCCGCGGCAAATGGTTGAAATGAATTGAACGCGGTCCCCTGCCGGTGGTGAAGAAATTTCGACCTTCCCAGATCGCAGCCGCCACATAGGGATTGGGCACGACTTTGATGCGGTCAAGGTCATTCTTTGCTCGTTGAAGGTCGATCCGCGCCGCTTCTGTGGTAAACTCATATATCACGTTGGAAAGGAATGGTTTTTTCACAATCAGATATGCGGTGTCGCCTTTGGTTGGATTTCGATGCAGGGTATCGAATACTACTTTGAACCTCCAACTGGGAGCGATTTCTCCCTGAGCATTTTCCTCCATAAAAACGATTAAATCGGTCTCCAGATAGCCAGCAGTAAAAGTACCGTCATCTCCATCCGTTTCCCAGAAAGCAAATGGCACTTTTACCGAATCGGTCATATTATACACGGTAAAATTAACCGGTTTGGGGGGCAATTCAACCCGGGTTCTGACTTTAAAATAAACCGAAGTATCTATGCCCAGATCACCGAAAACTATTTTATAATCTTTCGGATTGGGAAATCCGATCCAACTGCCATGGCGGAACGGAATCAGTGAAATCGGGAAAATGTCATCATCATTCCAGTGAGACAATGCCTGGTTTAAAACGACCTCGTTTTCGTTACTAAAAATAAGACGGAAGCCATCAACCATGTCCACTTCCTGATTAGGAGACAACCTGGGGCTGTTCAGGATCAAGGTGTCGATCCTGCTCTGAGTTTCAGCGGTAATATCGAACAGCGAAAAATCCAAAGTAGTCAGGGTATCGTATTCAGTAACTGATACTGATGAAATCAGCGTATCCCGAAAGGTGATTCGGTATTTACGATTATCAGGGATCAGCCGCGGGTCCACCACATCGTAGGCGATTCTTCCGGTGGTATTACCCTGGATCGGGTTTTCAAGATTGATTAGCGAAGGATTGACATAGCCGGCAGCCGGCGCATCGGGAATCACGCGCTTGACATTGGAGCCCATTTTGACTTCACCGGTTACTTCAACCGTAATCGGGATCGGCGTTTCACTGGGAGGTATTTCCGCCCAGGCAGCGCCCCGGTCATAAGCTGTAACCGCATAGTAATAGGTCTGCCCGTTGATTACATCATAATCCACCCACGAATGTTTTAAGCCAGTATCACTGCCAAGATTAAAATGAGCGCCGTTGATACCCAGCGAGTCCAATCCAATAATGCCGTTTTTCAGGTCAAATTGCGCCACCGGTTTGTAATAAGTCAGATTACCATCGGCATCGGTAATTTTATAAGCGTCCATGAACGCCGGGTCCGTGGCTTTGTATATCCGGTAACCTTCAAAATCATAAGGCTCTGCGCCGATATCCGCCATAAATTTGTCATAAGATTGTTCAGATTTGTTATCCCAATAAAGGGTTACCTTCCCATCGCCCGGAATTGCGGTCAGAGTGGGTAGAATTGGCGCCTTGGCAAATTGATAATCCAGATCATAAGTTTTTTGAGCAACTTCTTTGTTGCGCATGGCGTCGGCTTTATCCTGCCCCAGATTGACTGCCATGGAGATGCGTTCCCGCTGCCCGACTTTTAGGGGGAAAAAACCGGATGAAACAAACAAATCCCAATCACCATTGACGGTGTTGATGCTGGTGTCCCAGAATTTCCCCGGCGTCATCCAGCGATTCCAGGTGTTTTCATCCTGTGCAGTGTGAAAATTACCAGCGGGCTGATACTGAACGTTGGTCAATCCCAATTGATCAGATTCAGCCACATCGGTCACATCGATATTGGGTTCACCCGGAAAACCTGTTCCGGCGCCTGATGTAGGCAGTCCATCACCCTCGCCAAAATCGCCGGTGCCGGGCATGCCGTCCAGCCCCACATCATCGGTCAACGGGTTCCAATCACCATCGTTATCAATAAAATCATCGCGTCTCTCATCGATCATTTCATCGATACCTTCATCAATGCCTTCATCAATGGCGCCATTGCCGTCATTATCAATGCCGTCAGCATACTTTTTTCCCAGGTCTTCCTGTTTCACATCATAGAGGATAATATCGGTACCCGGAACCCGATAACGGTAGTAAGGCGCGTCAGCAGCGGCAGCGTCAATCATTGCCTGGGTAACAACCGGGCTGCCCTCCTCGCCGTTATCATTATTGTCAATGTTATCTTTGAAAGCGCAACCGACGTCGTCTGCTTCTACCATCAATAGATGAACCTGCCCGCGTTGGATGGGGTCTAATTCCGGGTTTGGCGGCCAACGCTTCCATTTGTCACCGGCTGCCAGATCAACCATCTCGTGGGTAACCAGTGGGCTGTTCGCTTCACCATTTCCGTTATTATCAATATAGTCGGCATAACCGAAGCCGGGTTGATCTGCGAATGCGATGTGGGTTTTGTTTTCATCGATCAACCCATTGCCATTGTCATCGATAAGGTTAGTCGGATCTTCGCCCAGCAACATCGCCTCGGTGACAATTGGGCTACCGGGTTCGCCATCGCCGTCGTTATCGATTCGATCACGAGCATTCCCGGGGGTTTCCAAAAACGCTGTTGCTACAACACCCACCGGATCGTCGCCAAAAGCCTGATTTCCCCGTCCATCGGTATCGGTACACCATGCCACATCATTGAGCAAATCGAAATCAGAGTGGTCGTCCTGGCTGTCTCCATCGCCGCCGACAAGGTCGAAAACGAATAAAGTAACCGCTGCTTTATCAATATCTTTGGTGCCATCATTTTTAATGTCATACAGGATAAAGACCACATCGTTCACCAATATCTGTGACCATTGCATCACCCGGGTATCCACGATTAGTCCCAATCCGCGACGAGATAAATCAGTGGTATCGGGGTAATAGTTATAACGATCATATTTATCATCCGACATTCGGTAGAATATCTCAATGTCAGCGTTGAACTGATTCTTTCCGAAATAGCCGTTCCACGATCCGGGCCAGCCGGGATCTTTTTCATCGTCCATCTTGTCAGGCCAAAACGGAGGCCAGGTCGCCTTGTCCTCTTCGTTGGCTGCCAGGGTAGTCATGGCGATATTTTTGGAATTGCGGTTGGCATATTCCGGGACCGGTTCCATCTGCCATGATTTGCCCGAAGGGCTGGTTCTGGAATGAACCGCCGTGATATGTCGCAGCACTTCATCACGATCAAAAACTTCGCCGCCGATCATTAATCCGGTTTGCGCCAAATAGTGCTTTCCGGTATTTTTAGGCCATTCATAGGGAATGCCGTCGCCAGGTTTGGTTCTGCCGGTAGACCCATTATTCCAAACAGTTGTTCGTACTAAATTCCCGGCAATATCAGTAGTGCGGCGAAAGCTTTCATTTCCGCGTTCTTTGCTGGGAACATGCTGGGCAAAAACCGGCGCCATCCAGATAACAATTAACAACAGCAGGCTGCTCAAATATTTTATCATCAGTTATCTCCTGTGATTCTTTTTTATAAATTGGAAAGATCAAATTCAAACCCGATCTGAATTTCTCGCGGCGGCGAATAAAAATGGGGATAAATTAAATATTCTTCAACCGTATTTACACGCGCCGCTTCGCTTTCGCTGACACTTTTTCCCTGCAGGGTATTACCAGCGCGTCCCGTATCTCCAAAGACATCGACTTCGTTCAGGCGATCCAACAGGTTGTAAGCATTGATAAAAACAGACGCCCGCAGATTTCCGATATGAAAATTTTTGTAAAGCTTCATATCGATATAGATTGACGGCGGTTTGCGCCGGCTGTTTTTTCTCAAACCGGTGGACAAATTTTGTCCCTGCCGCGATGCTCTGCTGATCTCCGGCGAATACGGAAGCCCTGACCCATATCTGCCGAGCAAAGTAAGGCCGCCCCATTTTGCCGCGTAAACAAACGCCCCGTTTATAGTATGCGGCTGATCCCAATCCAGCGGGATGATCATTTTAGTGGGTTCTGCCAGCGATTGCAGAGCATAAAACTCCTCATTGGGATCAGAGTTGCTCCCCTCTGCCACCTGATAGGTGTAATCCAGATTAAAGGAATAGTTGCCCACCGGACGCATGTTCAACGATAAAGTTACACCGCGAACGTTTGCATAATCTTTGTTAATATAATGCGAATAGGACACCCCCGGAATAAATGTTTCGATGGGCACGCTGGTGGTCACCCAGCTTCGCACATCCCGATAAAAACCGGTGACATCAACACTAATGCTTTCTCCGAGTTGTTGCTGCAAACCGATTTCATACATCACGGTTTTTTGCGGTTCGAGATTGGGATTGCCATAAGGTCCATGAACAGCGGTCCCTGCCGGCACTTTCATCCCGGGATTGGCATATAGATATTGAAAGTTGGGAATTTGCAAAAAATGACCATAAGAAAAATGGATTTTTCCTTCATCAGTGATGGGGTAGGCGATGCCGATGCGGGGGCTGATCTGATATTTGGCGGTGGCATTTTTATACCAGTATGCTTCCCGCTGCGCTACTGTTTTTTGGTTTTCTGGCAATTTTAAAAGTGAATCCGGCAAATTGGGATCGATATAAATATTTTCAGGTTTGAACGGAAAATAAATGTTTGGATCCTCCGGATCAGCCGGATATCTATCTCGCGAATTGAAATAATCAAAACGAACTCCGATATTAACGATCATGCTTTTGTATTCCAATTTATCCTGAAGGTAGGCAGAAAATTCTATTGGACGGTTGGTGTATCGATTATGATTGGGGGTATTCACATCCAAAATGAACGGTTCAAACGGCTGCACCTCCAGCCCGAATGAATCGCGCTTTGCCACCAGGGTAAAATCATCGAGAAACATTTCATGTAACCTGGTCTCCAATCCGGTCTTGATTTGATGTAGCGGATTCAACTGAATGGTATAGTCAAATTTGCCAACCAGTGTATTGGTGCTGCGGTTGAATTGATGGAGGTTGGTGCCCTGATGATGAAAAGCAAAACTGGGCACGATCAGCGAATCCGGGTGAATATAACGTGAATCCAACGGATCCTGATACAGGTACTCATTGAACTCTTTGTAATAGTTGGTAACACTAACGGTGTAAAACGAACGGCTGCTGAGCGCATGGGTCAGGATCATCGACAAATTGTAGCCATCATCATATTTTTCGACATCGCCGGTTGGATTCCATTTAAAACTGTGGTTGTAATCTCTGAAATGGAGTTTGCTTGCCAGCGCGCCAATGCTTAATTTAATGGTTGGCGTCAACCGCGCACTAATTTTAGCTTGACCTGAAATCCGGTTGTTAAAATTCATGGCGACCGGTTTCCTATCTCCGGGTTCTCCGCTGGGCAAATATTTATTTTGCCCATAGAGCCAGCCGTCGCTAGAGTAATATCTTCCGGTGATAAAAAAGTTGACATTTTTGGCAAACGGCAGCGGACCGTCAGCGCTGAGCTGCAGATTATGATTGGCGAAAAAATTGTTATCATTAATATTATAAAAAAGGTCCTGGTTCGAACTGAGATAATCTCCGGCATAACCTGATAGGTTGAGGTGGTAGTTGTTTCCGCCCTCCTTGGTCACAATATTGACGATGCCGGACATTGCCTGTCCATACTCCGCATTATATGTTCCGCTGATGACCTGCAATTCCTGAACCGATTCATTTTCGACCTGAACTGAAACCGATCCGTCATAGACATCGGTAACCGACACGCCGTCCACCCAATAGGCGACTTCTGAGGAACGACCGCCGCGAATGTGAATGCCGCCGTATCGATCCACGGTGACGCCAGCTTGCAAACTCAGCACTTCGGAAACCTGCTGCACCGGGAGATTTTTGATTTGTTCCGCATCCACCCGGGATTCTGATGAGGTTAAATCCCTGGTTACCAGCGGACGTTCTGCTGTAATAACCACTTCTCGTCCCAGATCAAGAATTTGTGTACCCAGTTCAAAATTTATGGTTGTCGTTAAATCGATGGCGACTTTGACCACGTTGACCGTGGATTTCTGATAGCCGATCATCGAGGCTGATAAACTATAGCGACCTGGTGGGACGCTCAAAATCACGTAATATCCATTGAGGTCTGTCGCTGCGCCCATCATGGTGCCTTCAATCACAACATTGACGCCGGGCAGTGGATCGCCAGTCTCTGCATCTTTTATATAGCCAGCAATTTTACCGGTAGTGCCGGAAAAACCGTTGGGATCAAATATGCTCAACAGCAGCAACAGCGCCAACAGAAAAAATCCGGATTTGTTCAGATTCTTCAATTGATATCCTCCCATTTAAAAGATCGAATTGTTTTCCAAACAGAAATTGGATAATTTACAGCTGATCAAAAACATACCACCTGAGCTTGTCGGATAATATTTCAATCGAAGCGCGACTCCGAAGTTCATCGATATGGTTATGCCAGTTGATTTTTTTCCAGTTCCAGAGCAACTCGGTTTCGATTTGCGCTTTCGCTTGTTGGAAAGTCTTTTGTAGTTCCGGCTTTTTATCAATCATTTGAACTAACGAGAAATAACCTTCAATCTCTAACGGTCCTAAAATTTCTCCCGGTTTGAGGTTAAAAATAGTATCAGCCAACGCGCCAAATTTATACCTGGGAGCGCTGCCCAATTCGCCGCCGCGTTCGCGCGCCCAATCCCGCAACGAATACGCGCTGGCGAGTGACGCAAACGATTCCCCGTTATTATTGCGATTCAATATTTGTTCTGCGTCGGAGCGGCTGGCGACTAAAATTTCTCTCACATTGGCTTCTGCCGGGAAAACATAATATGTGGAATCTTTGATAAAGCTCTCGCGCGCTGCCTCCTCCGGAACCGTCGTCGTGTCCATAATTGATGTTCGCATTTGGGTAATGATCAAACGGTCAATCGCGTGTCGTAATTTATTTTTAAATTCAGTCTGTCGCTGAATTCCCTTTGCCTCTGCCTGCCGGATGAGCTGTTCCCTGACCAGCAAACCGAGGATAAACTGCTGCAAATCGTCTTCAGTCTGAATGCGCTGCTGCTGACGCGACGAAGTATAACGGACTTTTTCCAGCCAGGTTTGGACTGTCCAGCTTCCGGTTCGGAACGTTACAACAGGTAATTCCAATAGCCCTGCTACCTCGGTGTCAATTTTTATTTCATCCGAAAATTTCCGCAGGTTTAAATCAACATCCGGCTTTGATAATTTTTCAAAGATCAGTCCGACAAGCTGACTATCGAATTCTGCAGCCAACTTTTTTGCCTGTTGCTTGCCGTATTGCTGAGCATAGCAGATAGCCTTGTCACGTTTTATTTCCCTTATCAAATTAGGGCGCAGGTTTTGAAAATCCGATTCGCTGGTAAACGGGATCTGAAATCCAGCTTCGACCTTGATGATGCTGTAGCCGAAACCTGTTTTCACTGGCGATGATAGCTCTCCGACTTTCATTGAAAAAGCTGCCTTTTCAAAAGCCGGATCCATTTCCCCTCTGCCGAAATAACCCAGGTAGCCGCCGTTATGCGCCAGAGTCGAATCCTGAAAGGTTAATTTTGCCAGCTCCTCGAACGTCGCGCCCCGCTGCAATTGAAAATAAAGGGCATCCGCCTCTTCACGGGTTCTGGCGAAAAGATGACGGGCGCTGACTTTTTTATTATATTCGATAAAACGCTGCGTAATTTCTTGCTCTGCAACCGAAATGGTGTCAAAAAATGTCTGTTTTCGAAATTCATCCAACAGAAGTTGTGAGCGAATATTCTCTGCCCGGCGTTTGAAATCATCATCCTGGTTAAACTTTTTTTTCCTGAAATTGTCAATTATCAACCGCTCGTTGATTAATTGATCAAGTAGTTGCAGTCGGGTTTGGAGATTATCTTTTATTCCGGTGACTCTGATAAAATCAGCCAATTGTTGTTCATATTCAGTAACCGTAATCGCCTCACCGTTGACGCGGGCAAAATAATCATCGTCTCTCCCGTCTCCGCAACCAAAGATGATCGACAACAAAAACATAATTGGGATGATTTTTTTTATTATCATTTGCCAACAACCTGAGTTTGAAATTTCACCGTAAATCAACTATCTATAACATCAAACATATTGACATCATTTCAGCGCTAATCTCGATTCCAAACCGCTGATCAAAATCAATCCGGATTTGCTATCCAACCGGGTGGTCAATTCTCCGTCAATTGTTAAAAAGCGGTCACCGGTCAATAAATCCATCCACTCTCTTTCCTTTAGTGAAAGGATTACAGTTTGAATCTTCTCGGCATTATTTAAGACGACAACAATTTTTTGATCGTTAAAGTTACGTTCAAAGCCAAAAATATTTCGTTGATCATCAGCAATCAGAGTTTTATAGTTACCCAGCATCAAAGCTGAATGTTCGCGGCGGATGCGAATGAGTTTCTTGTAATATTGAAATAAATCCTGGTTGAATTGATTTTGATCGCGGGGTCTCTCATAGCCGAACGGATGATGAATCTCATCGTCATAGGTCATGTCATCCCAGAGCATCGGCTTGCGCTCATCCGGGTCACTGGCGCCCCACATGCCGCACTCATCGCCGTAATAGATCATGGGCGCGCCAACATAGGTCATTTGAAACAAAACGATTAATTTCTGGATTTTTAATTCATTAGCCCGGGGTTTTCGGACATCATATTCGGGATTGGCTTGCAGTGTATTATTGTGGCCATAAATTCGATCCGGATTGACGATCATCGAGCTCAGTCGGTCGGTGTCATGACTATCCATCAAATTTTGCAGCACATAATTGACATCATCGGGATAATCCAATCGGATTTGCTCTAACTCGAGATCGAACTGAGATGGTGAAATCTGGTTTTCCCGATCAATCATAAATTTAGTAACAGCAGCGGCAAAACGATAGTTCATCACCGCATCAAACATATCTCCGCGCAGCCAGTCCGCAGCATTAAACATCTTTTCGGGCCATTTTTCCCACCAGACTTCGCCGGTGAGATACGCATGAGGATTTACCGATCGCACCAGCTTGCGGAACTTCACCCAGGAAGCACGGGTCACCTGCTCGGCGACATCCAGCCGCCAGCCATCAATCCCGTCGTCGAAGTCGCCATCGTTGTTGGGATCCATCCAGCGACGAATCGCCGCCTGCATATATTTCCAGGCGTCGCGGTCAAATCCATTTTTATCCTCGCGGATTTCAGGCAGGCTGCGCACATTCATCCAGCATTGGTAATCAAATTCATCTTCATCAGTATTTGGATCGTCCCAGGATTTGACAGTAAACCAGTTAACGTATTTGGATTTTTGTTGATTATTTTTAAGATCAACAAAAGCGAAAAAGTTGAGCCCCACATGATTGAACACCCCGTCAATGATAACTCTGATCCCCCGATTATGACACTGTTCAAGCAGCTTTAAAAACAATTTGTCCGCCGCGGTCCATTGCCAGGTGGACGGATCGTCAGGAATTTCTGCGGCAACAATTTTCCGATCACCTTCGGGGTCTGGTCCGAAATTGGCGTCAATGTGATGAAAGCTGGCGCCGTCGTATTTGTGCAGCGAAGGCGACTGAAAAAGAGGATTGAAGTAAATTGCATTGATACCCAGGTCTTCAAGGTAATCCAGTTTATCCAAAACTCCCTGGAGATCACCGCCGTAGCGACGGCGCTGGGCGTGATAATAAAAACCCTTATCGTCCTGTTCCCATGGTTGCAATTGATACCAATCCGAAGCTGTCTCTTATACACATCTGACGCTGCCGACGAAGAGGATAGTGTAGATCTCGG
>OMKS01002887.1_pt1 | contig 14047 bp, 14 predicted proteins | sample 1674721 | NCBI WGS metagenome assembly OMKS01 (sample SAMN06264996, study PRJEB25208) | sediment metagenome | isolation source: hot spring sediment | place: USA: California | collected 2014-09-02 | reverse complement strand
TCATAAAACATCAGTTTTAGGTGGATTACTGATGCCATCGCTTGATGATTTGATTATTTGAGAGATGATAAAATTTTTAAATAAAGCCAGCTATTTCTAATATTGTTACAAATAAAGCGATGGCATCAGTGTACGTCTCCATCGATGACTGTGGTATTACTCCTTAAATCAATTTTCGCTTGACATTTTAATAGAAAAAGTGTATAATATCTACCCAAAATTTAATCAAAAAAAAACGCTACAACAGGTTCTGTGTAAAATTTTTTCAAGGAGAGCCATCGCGTGGATCAGAATGAGTATGAAAATTATCGAAACATTTTATTACGTTTGCGGGAACAAATGGTGGAGTTGATAAAAAATGATCGTCCCAAAGAATCCCTGCGTGAATTATCCGGGGAAAATCCACATTCATTTCATCTTGCCGACCAGGGATCAGGCTGCAATGAACACGAAAAAGCATACTTGCTTGCTTCAATTGAAGGCGATGCGTTAGAGGAGTTGGATGATGCGCTCAGACGAATCCAACAGGGGAATTTTGGAACCTGCCTGCTTTGCGGCGCTGATATTGGGTTTAAGAGATTGGAAGCAATTCCGTATGCAAAATTGTGCATTAATTGCAAAGCGAAAGAAGAAAGCGAGCTGAGATAATTTATCAATTTCGATATAGAGAAGAGTTTAAATTGCAGAAAAAATTTTAACTAACAGCTTGAAAGCATGGGTGATAGTGTTTAAATCAAATGGAAAACTGCTTATCTGGTCTTTGTTCATCGTGTTAATTGATCAGCTTACAAAATTTGCCGTATTAAAAAACATGCACTACCTGGAATCGGTGCAAATTTTGGGAGATTTTCTCAGGTTGACATTTATCAAGAACCCGGGAATAGCGTTTGGAATTGAAGTTGGCAACAAGTTGTTTTTCACCATTTTTGCAGCCATTGCCAGCCTGTTAATTCTGATCTATCTATTTCGGATTAAACCGGAGGCTTTCTGGTCGCGGTTTGCACTGGCTTTAATTTTAGGAGGTGCAATCGGCAATTTGATTGATCGTATTTTATATCAGGAAGTTATTGATTTTATTGACATCAGAATTATTCATTGGCCTGTGTTTAATGTAGCGGATATTGCTGTTACCGTTGGAATGGTGATTTTGATCGCCAGTGTGATTTTTAATAAGCAACACATCGATACCAATGATGAACAATTAGGGATCAAATGATATCCTTCCAACGCCTAAAAAGTGAATCATAAAACGATATTATAATGAACGACCGCAGGGAAGAAGAAAGCAACCAGTTTGATTCGGAAGATAATGTTTATGAAATTACTGTCTCCGAAAATGAACACCGAGAGCGGCTTGATCAATTTTTAGTCAATCGATTGGAAAAAATTTCCCGAGCCCAGGTTCAGAAATTGATTAAGCATGGGAAAATTACCGTTGATGATGAAATCGCAAAACCCAGCCATCTGGTTGCTGGCGGCGAACAGATCGTTATCCGTATTCCTCCGCCAAAACCCACCGATCTCCGCCCTGAGGCTATTCCGTTGGAAATCATCTACGAAGATAAAAGTTTGTTGGTGTTAAATAAGCAAGCCGGCATGGTAGTACATCCGGCTTATGGTAACTTGAGCGGCACCCTGGCAAATGCGTTGGTTCATCATAGCAAAAACTTATCCACGCTGAGTGGTGAATTCAGACCGGGGTTGGTTCACCGGTTGGACAAAGACACTTCTGGGTTATTGGTGGTAGCGAAAAGTGATTATGTGCACGGACTGTTGTCTCAACAATTTGCGGAGCATCGAACGACGCGGGAGTATCGGGCTTTAGTGTGGGGGAAATTATCCGATAAAAACAGTCGAATTGAATCGTTTATTTCACGCAGCGTTAAAGATCGCACCCAAATGGTGGTTTCGGAACAAGGAAAATGGGCGATCACCAATTATACAGTTATTGAAGAATTCCCGTTAGTGTCTTACGTTAAATTAAAACTGGAAACCGGTAGAACCCATCAAATTCGAGTCCACATGTCTTCTATAGGTCATCCGGTGGTGGGCGACCAAGTTTATGGCGGGCGACGTAAGCAAACGATCAACCTGAATCAACAGGCGCAACAGCTCGCAAAGCAGATACTGGAGATGATGCCGCGTCAAGCGCTGCATGCAAAGACCCTCGGTTTTACTCATCCGATCAGTCAGCAACAAATGATTTTCAATTCTGAACTCCCTGCTGATATGCAAAGTTTGATAGATTTCCTCAGCCAGACGACTCTACCTTGAAATGACAATCGATAACTTGTCAGGCAGATAAAAAAATGCCCATCACATTCGGATGAGCATCAATGGTCGGGGCGCCGAGATTTGAACTCGGGACCTCCTGCTCCCAAAGCAGGCGCGCTAGCCGTGCTGCGCTACGCCCCGTTTTTCTAAAATATAATGTATTCAGCAATAAATTGCAAGCGGTTTTTGCGGTTGGCAAGGCCTTAGTTATTGGCAGATTGCAGACGCAACGCTTTACATTTGCCGCTCTAATCGATAGCATCAGTTTTCATCTCCGCTGGTAGCTGATATCTTGCTGTTGGTTCGCTGCCAGTTGCTGCAACACTTTTTTTGCTTTTTGCAAAGCCAATCCGCGATGACTGATACGGTTTTTTAATTCCAGAGGCATCTCGGCGAACGTTTGTCCATATTCCGCCACCCAAAAAACCGGATCATATCCAAAACCAGCCACGCCACGTTTTTGGCGAGTGATCATTCCTGAGCAAACCGCATCAACCGATTGGGCGATGCCGGGTCCGACAATAGAAATCACACAGCGAAACCGAGCTCCGCGCTCGGATTCTGGGATGCCTTCCATTCGTTGCAGTAATTTTCGTACATTGTCTTCATAAGTTGCATCTTCTCCGGCAAAACGGCTGGAAAAAACACCGGGTTTTCCAGCCAGCGCATCAACCTCCAATCCGGTGTCGTCAGCGACCGCGATTAAACCGGTGCGATGAAACACTGTTTTCGCCTTTTTAATTGCATTTTGCTCCAGCGTAACACCATCTTCAATGATCTCACCAATCTCGGGAAAATGATCCAGTGTAAAAACCTCAACTGCGATATCTTTCAACAGTTGTTTGATCTCTTTGACTTTATCTTGATTTTTCGTAGCCAAAACAATTTTCAAGGCATGACTCAAAAGTTAACATTAACCGGTTCAGGCATAAACTTCTTTTTCATTGCATTTGCATACGGCAACGAATTTTTCGTTAAAGCGCCAGCTTTTCGCTTTGTCTCTCTGTTCTGAGCTGATCATCATAACCATATTGACCACGTCCCCACACACCGGGCACTTTTTTCCCTCGTGAGTTCCCTTTGCCAACTTTGCCGCAAAACTTCGATCTTTTGCCATTGTTCTACTCCTTGATAAATATTTCAGTTTTTTTCTTAATAAAATTTTGTTAAACCCATCTCTTTGAGATGAAATGTAAACCCACTAAGTTAGAAATATTTATGTAAAAGTCAATGAAAAAGTGCATTCGGGTATAAAACATCAGATACAGGTATAACACTGATGCAATCTTTTGCCAACCTGATTATTTGACCGATAATAATATTTGTAATAGTTCAGCCACCAAGGCACAAAGACACGATCCTTTTGATTTTTATTTTGGAGAGGCAGGTTATTGTTGCCGGGTCCCTCTGATCTTTGTTTTTAAGCGCAGGATTTCGTTTTCTAATTGGAGCATTCGGGAGTTAATTTGTTGAATTTCGGCTGGCGTCAAAATGATCGGGGGTTGCACACTGGATTGCTGATAGTTTTGAAATTGAACATCGTCAGATTGTGGTTTAATCGGGTTAAGACTGTAGCGCGCTTTTTTGCCGATTCTTGGCAGCACTTTTAAAGGCCTGTTTTCACGGATAAAATCGATTGAGACGATTGCACCGGGTTTTGTACCCTCGATCAGGTGTGCAAATTCGTCCAGATCTTTTAAAAAATTATTATTGTACTTGAGCAGCCAATCGCCAGGTTTTAGACCCGCCCGATGCGCCGGAGAGCCAGGAATTACCTTGCTGATGACGATTTTTCCGCTGACCAGCGAGTCAATATTAATGTCAATACCCAGCCATCCTTTTTGTTCATGGTGTGCTTTGATAATTTCAGCGGCGATACTGCGAATTTGGTTGCTGGTCAAAATAATCGCATTTTGGGACGAATAGTTAAAGAAGGCGGGCCCCATGGTAAAAGCATCAGGAAAAAGTTGCGCCGAAACGATGCCGATCAATTCACCGTTAATGTTAAAAGCGCCGGCACCGTTGCTGCCGGGATTAATGGCGGCGGATATTACGAACATGCCCTGCTCACTGACACTATTAACAATCCCAAAGGAAGCAAATGGAGATATGCCCATTGAGTTACCGACGACCAATATCATCGAATACATGGGGGTGTTGTCCGAGTCGCCGAAAGTCGCTGGTTTTAATTTCTGTGCGTCAATTTTAATAATCGACAATCCGGTTAACTCGTCGGTTCCGATATATTCAGCTGCATATTCGGTTGAATCACAGGTGATGACAAATATTTCTTCAAAGTTTGCCAGAGTGCTGCTTTTAGTGATGATGTAACCGTTTTTGTTATAGATTATTCCGGACCCGACAATTTTAAGCTGATCTTTTTTTTCTTCGGTATTGTTCCAAAAAAGTGAAATGATTCCACTACTTTTATCAATCGTATAGGAACGGGTGGTTTTGGAATTGACTGTAACAATCGAATGCTTGGCGTGATTGATAAGTCGGCTCAGTTCGGATTGTAATTCTAAAAGCGGACTTGGTTTTTGTGAGTATCCGTTGGATATAAAAAAGACAATAGCCGCACAGATAACAAAACTGAATGTTGATTTCTTCATTGGAATAGGTAACTTTAAAATTACTTTGACTAATACAACATTGCTCAGTACAAATCAGCTTGATTAGTAAGATGTCGCATAATAGTATCTATCTGCCTGTGAGCGTTCCAATCGTTTATCTTGCCGAGCAGCATGCCTGGTTGAATCGATTGAACTTGTTTTTTCGTGAATTTTCGTCGGCTGACCCATGAAAACATCGCGGTTTTGTGAAACAATGCTCTTAATCGGCTTCTGATCGATCGAATAAATCGTAATCGCGCCGTTAGTCGCTGAATGCTCAGCGGCATAACCACCCTTCCATTCGATGCTATTTATCGCTTGCTGTGTATAGCTGTTTTGTTGAGAAATTTTTGAATAGACGAGAACCACTACCAATAAAATCAGAATTGCTGATAAACTGTAAGCCGGAATGCGAAACTTCCAGGATGTAAGTAGTTGTGTGGTTCGGTACAGAGGTCTTTTGTTTTCGATCCGGATACGGGCGCGTAATATAGCCTCGAAATCAGGTGAAACTTTTAATGAAGGCAGTTGTCTCAGAACGTGATGAAGCTTTCTGGTACTATTCATTTTCTGATAACAGTCGTCGCAATGCTTTAGATGGTTTTCAAAATCGACTCGATCCTGCTGGCTGATATTCCCTTCGACATATTCAGAAATTAGTCCTGTAAAATTGTGACAAGTTTTCATTTGCCTCCTTAGCTGGTTAGAGATGTGAACGACGATAGCAGAGATGAATATTAAATCAACCGACATCAGCAGCTGATTTTAATTTACCTCTCCAGTAAAGTTGTCAATTTTTCTTGTAATTTTAAACGCCCCCGATTGACGCGGGACTTTACAGTACCCAAAGGTATATTCACAATTTCACTGATTTCTTCGTAGGATAATTGTTGCACATCTCTTAAAATAATCACTTCCCGAAACTTTGGAGATAGCGCCATGATCTGCTCATGAATTATGGCTTCCTTTAACCGGCTATCCACATCCTTTTCAGGATTATAAGCTTCGTCAGAAATATCATAATCTTTTTCGTTAAATCCAAGTTCCGATATTGAAAAGAATCTCCTCCTTTTTCGTTTTCTAAGTTCTGTTTTTGCTAAATTCCCCGCTATTGTGTAAATCCAGGTGGAAAATTTGGCAACCTTCTGATAAGCTTTGCGATTTCGATATACACGTAAAAAAGTTTCCTGAACCAGGTCTTCGGACTCTTCGGTGTTACCGAGAAACCGATATATAAAATTCAAAAGCTGATTTTTATACCGCTTGACAATCAAGTCAAAGGCATAAAGATCGCCGTTTTGAAATTTTTCAATTAATTCTTCGTCAGTCGGTCGATTACCTTTTTTCTGATCTACCATCAGTGTTTCCTAACAAAAATTTTAACACAAGCGCTATCCTAAAAGTTCCCAAAAATTTTTTTAAATCATTAGACTCGCAACGCGAATCAAAGCGTATCTGACCTTAGCTAAATTTAAAACTGAACCATAGCGATTTAAAACAAGCGATAAAAGGTCCAGAATAAACAAAAATATTGATCACGATTGGATAGCTAACAGCAGCGAATCAATTAACGATCAATTAGTTGAAGCGTGCTGAAAAACGTGCTGATCCTTGTGTTAATTTTGAATTGCTGGTTATTATTTGTACAATATTGTTTGGGACAACCAGATGTGTCCCTTAGCCACGTTTTTCTATATCGAGTAAGTTACGACAGCCGGCTTTAACTGGTCATCAGTATCGGCTTTAGTTTCAGTTTTGCAAAAAAAATGTACCTTCTTTATTTGTTGATTAGGTGATAAATCAACAACTCTAATACCAATTTTGGTGGCTGATAGCTGGTTTTAAGATGCAAATCAGCTTCTGCCAATTTTGAAAAACCCTGTCGGATTTGTTCGGCTGTAAAGTTATTCGTTTGCATTTGAATTTTTGCTAAAAAAAATGGATGCAATCTGGTGACTGCCTGCAACTCAGCTGTCGATAACCGTTTCAACCCTTTCATCTCAATCAGTTTCAACATGTTTATCCAGTGACGGTTTAGCTGAATCACAATTCCTGTCGCCCTTTCGCCTCTATCTATTAGATTGTTTAAAATGGAAAGGGATTTTTTCATTTTTTTTTCACCTACTGCATCGCAGAGGTCAAAAACAGAATGTTGCCTCAGCATGCTGGATGTTTGTTGAACATCCTCGGCAGTAATCTTTTGTCGGGGATAAATATTAATCACGATTTTTTCGATTTCGTTCACCAGGTCAAACAGTGAATTTCCCACGATTTCATACAGCGCATTACACGCCTGGATTTCAATATCCAGCTTTTTTGTATTAATATAATTTTTTATCCAACTTATGGTCTCATTGCTATAAAACGGACGACAGTTGACGTTGCAGGCTTTACTTTTGACAATTTTATAGCTTTTCCCGGACAAGTCTTTGACGGGAGCGCTGAGTATTAAACAGGTCGATGGTGATGGTTTGGCGACATACTCTTCGATCAATTTCATTGCCGACGGTTTGAAGCGTTGAATTTCTTTGACAATGACCAGCCGTCTCTCCGCCACCATCGGATAGGATTTGGCAGCGTCAATCACGATTTGCGCGTCCACCTCGCCGGCGTAAAATTGATCGAAGTTAAAATCCCGTGTCGCGGTATCGATTAATTTTTCGGACGCCCGATCTATTAATTCTTCTTGAAGATAGACCTCCTCGCCATAAAAAAGATAAACCAGATGAAGTTTGTCTTCAGAAAGATGCTGCAATGCTTGAAAATAAGTGTAGCTTTTATTTTTCGTTTTTGTCTGTACCATTATGATATCTTTTCGTGTTTATTGAGCTGTTGTTTTAATTGCTCTTTTTTTATTGCCAGTCGCAACGTGTAAAAAAATCCGCCCCAAATCAATCCCAACGACAACATCATCATCAGCACTGCATCAGTTTCCATTTAATTGTCCGTCCTGAAAATTTTGCGATATATTTTTTTGTTGAAAATTAAAAAAACGATAATGACGATCAACCATTGAAATAAACAAGTTCCCAGAGAATATGTATCGAACGGATTCCACCAGTTTTTTGACCATGAGATCGATTGCCAGAACCACCATATAATTAAGACGGCAAACTCTATCGGGATGATGTATTTAATAACAATTTCATACCATTTGCCGATATTGATGTCGTTACCGAGCTGGTTGATTATTTTTTCACGAAAATTCTTTGCGCCATAAATTTTGACCGCCGAAGCGAACAAAAATCCACTCACCATTAATCCAATGCCCCATGCCCAATCCTGGTTGCCGAAGAAACTCAGGCTTATGGCGGAAGGTATTCCCAACAGAAAACCGGTGAACCAAACCATGACAATGGATTTTTGGCGGGACAGGCCAATATCCATCAATATTCTGGTAACCATCTCAATCATTGCCAGCAACGATGACAGCGCAGCAAAACTTAACGCCAGAAAAAATATAGCAGTAAAAAACTGGCCGCCGCTAAATTTGGAAAATAGAACCGGGATCCAGATAAACGCCATTCCGGTATTTGCTGGCCCCACTTCGCTGATAATTTCTTCAGCCACAACGTTCATTTGAGGCGCCAGTGCAAAAACTGCCGGGAAAATCATAATGCCCACCAACAATGACGCCGAATTGTTTCCGAAACCAGTGATAAAAGAATTAAGCACAATGTCTTCCCGTTTTTTCATGTACACGCCATAAGTCAACAACAGTCCCCAGCCGGCGCCGGTGGACCAGGCAGATTGCGTCAGCGCGTTTAACCACACCTGGTGGTTTAATAATTGTTTCCATTCCGGGTTGAACAGAAAATTCAACCCGGATGCTGCTCCGTCCAGCGTTAATGCTCGCAGGGCGCCGATAATAATCAGCGCAACCAGGCTGGGAATAAGGATTTTGTTGGCGCGCTCCAGCCCTTTGACAACCCCTTTAAATAAAATAATTGCCCCGATTGAGATGGCGATAAAATGAAACAAAATCGGCTGAAATTGACCGGCGGAAAATTTATTCCAGAACTCCAATCCGTTGATATTGTTTAGATCACCGGCGATCGCGGCGAAAAAATATTTGACGCACCATCCCATAACAACCGAGTAATAAAACATGATTGCCATGGTGCAAAATCCGACAAATCCGCCCATCCAGCAATATTTTTTCCCGATCAGCTTTCCGAATGCACCAACCGGCCCCAACCGGGTTGACTTGCCTATCGACAGCTCTGTAATGAGCAATGGAATTGACCACAGAAAAAGAAAGATGACCCAGGGAATCAAAAATACGGCGCCACCGTTTTGAGCAACGATGCGCGGAAATCGCCAGATGTTGCCTGTACCGATCGCCATCCCCAGAGCCGCCAGCAAAAGCGCCCAGCGTGAAGAAAAATATTCTTTTTGCTCCATGTAAAACCCTTGCCTGTCTCAAAACTACTGTAATTTTTTGATCAACTCAATACCGGAGCACTTTTTATATTAATTCATGTAATATATGATATTTGCAGAAATATTGCAAGTGAAAATTTGTTGAATGTAATACCTCAATTCGAGAGCTGCATTGTCCGAAGGCAGCAGCGGAGATTTTAGCGCAATTTTTTTCGTTTTATTGGTTTCAAATTGTCGCGCTTTGCAGCAATGACTTGTTGGTTTTAGATTGACGCCAATTCGCTTTGCTGATATGGTATCTGCATGGCTCCGATTGTTTAATAATTGGCGAGTTGCCATTAAGAAGGCTTTACCGCGTAAACCAATATTTCAAAGTCGTCCAATTCAATTTTTTTTCGTCTGAACTGTCCGGCGAGACAGCCATAACCTCGGAGGACGATAAATCCGATCTCTTCCAATATTTTTTTTATTTCGGGAAAGGTGTAATAGCGATTGCAGCAATATATTTTTTTTAATCTTCCAGTTTTAGTGGTTAACTCTTCAGTCCAATAGCCGTAACAGGTTGCCGGGTCAAAATAGACGTCTTGCTCCGGATGGCGAAAAGCAAAAGCAGCGTGGAGTACATTCAGAAGCAGTTTACCATTCGGTTTGAGCGCTTTGAAAATTTGTTTGAGAATCAGAATGTTGTCCTCGTCATTAATCATTAAGCCGAACGCTCCTTCGCAAATGGAAATCGCGCCATCGAACTCCCGGTCAAAGCTCATCCGGCGAGCGTCCTGGTGGACAAACCGAACGCTGACGTTTTGTTGACGCGCATACCGGCGGGCGCTGTTTATCATTTGTCGGGAATAATCCAAGCCGGTAACACAGTAACCACGTTTTGCCAGCTCAACACAGTGGCGTCCGGTTCCGCAGCCGACGTCTAAAATATGTTCACTATTGCAAAGGTTGAACAGCCGTCGGATAAAATCCACTTCCTGAATAGTCCCGGCTGCGCCGGACTGGTCGATGTGCTCTTTTGCCAGTCGGTCAAAAAGTTTTTGAAACCAGAGCGGTGTTACTTTTTTCATCATCACCAATTGGATGTTTTTTTATTTGGATTAAACAGATTCTATCATCCTGTAAAACATGACTTAAAAAAGTGTTAATTGAGATTCGCCCGATCGGTCATTTTTAACAGCAGGCTTCTGTTTAAGCTGCGCCTGCTGCGAAATCTTTAAGGCTTGCTCAATGTCATTTAGAAAGCGCGACGGCCGGTTGGATTTGCGCTCGCCAAATAAAAACCGGCTTTTTGTATGCAGCAGCAACAAGCGTTTTTTGGCGCGGGTCATACCCACATAAAATAGTCGCCGTTCTTCTTCAATGTCCACCGGATGATCCTGCCGCCGGAAAGGGATAAGCTCCTCTTCGCATCCGGCAATGAAAACCACACCAAATTCCAATCCTTTGGCAGCGTGCATTGTCATCAACGCGACTTTTTCGGCGCGCGGATTAAAATGGTCAGTCTCGTTTTGTAAAGCGACCTGTTCTAAAAATTCAGTCAGCCCGTCAGTTTTGTTTTGCAGTTTTTCCAACAGTTGATTCCAGTAATGCTGACGTCGAAAATCGTTTTTATAATAAGCGCGGAATCGCATTTTTTCCAATACAAAATCCAGCAAGCGGGAAATTTCGAGTTGCGTTGCGCGTTCGCGTACTTGCTGAATCAGCTCGACAAATTGAATCACCGGCTGTTTTTGAGTTTCGCTGAGGGGAGCGATTTGACGACAGCGGTTCAATGCCTGCCAGAGCGAGATTTCGTTGTCGTGCTGATATTTTAGCAACAAGTTCAGCGTCTGTTCGCCAACTCCCCGCGGCGGTGTGTTGATAATTCGAATTAAGTCACTGTCGGAATGAGGATTGTGAATAATTTTCAGATAGCTCATCAACTCCCGAACTTCGGGTATTTCGTAAAACGGAATTTCTCCGAACGTCTGATACGGGATGCCGGAACGCAAAAACGCTTCTTCCAACGGTCCGAGCTGAGCATGGAGGCGATAGAGTACCGCAATGTCGGAGAATCCGGCAACCGGTTCTGCGTCATCTTGGTCTGTCCTGCCCGAATCCAGCGAAAAAAAGCTGGTCGCTCCGATCATTTTCTCAATTTGGTGGACAATGGTTTCGGCTTCGGATTTTTCGGTCGGAGTTTGGAAAATATCAATTCGCCTGTTTGAAACCAGGTTAGACCAGATATTCAACTGTTGATGGTCAGGATTTTTTTGAATCACCTGGGTTGATGCCTTTAAAATCGCCGCATCGGAGCGGTAATTTTTTTCCAATCGAAATGTCCGAGCGCCGGGAAAGTCCTGTTCAAATTGAAAAAAGAAGCGCCGATCCGAACCCCGAAATCCGTAAATCGCCTGATCCGGATCGCCAATGGCACACAGATTGGTTTGGCTGGTGATAAACTGCTGCAACAGAAAATATTGTGAAAAATTGATGTCTTGAAATTCATCCACCGAAATGTAGCGAAACATGTTTTGATATTTCTGCTTAATTTCAGGGTGGGTGAGAAACAGATCGATCGGCTGAACAATCAAATCGTCAAAATCAAACGCCAGACGTTCTCGAAGCGCCTGTTGGTAGCGTTGAAACAGAAGTTCAAACTGTTCATCGCGAATGGTTTGCGAAGGGGTTGCATTGGGATCGATTTCAGTCAAATCGTTTTTAGCATCGCTGATCTGTTGAGACAGCATCTTTATCTGTTTCTGACTGAGCTGTGGATTAATTCTTTTTAATAATTGAGTTTTTTCATCATCGGAATAGATCGAGAAATTGGGTTGATAATTCAAGAGTTGGGCTTCGTTTTTAAGAATAAAAGCTCCCAGCGCGTGGAATGTTTTGATGGTAATCAATTGTGCGGTTGCTGTACCCAGCAGGTCGATTAATCGCTCACGCATCTCTTCTGCGGCGCGATTGGTAAAGGTGACTGCCAGCATCTGTTGCGGTAGCGCGCCTTTATCTTTAATTAGCGTGGCGATTCGCCAGGTCAAGGTTCTGGTTTTGCCGGTGCCGGGTCCGGCGATGATCAATAAAAAATTCCCGTCATATTTAATGGCTTCCCGCTGATGCTGATTCAGACCGCTTTCGTCCTCAAAATCATCAGTGAATTGAACCGGCGCCGCAGATTTATTTGCTGCTTCTGTCTGGTTTGAATCCGGTGTTTCAGCATCCCTCACCAGCGATACCGGGAGGGTATTGGTTGTTGTTTCAGCAAACGGAACAATTTCATCCTGAAAAAAGGCGGTTTGCTTTCCGATTTTTTTTCGTTCGCTTTCGGTGAATACTTTGATCACGCCGAATTCACCGTCATAACCGGCGGCGATCTGTACTTCACCCTGACGCATGCGACGGATTGCCTCAGCCAGCAGTGAATTGCCGGTTTTTTCGATGGAGGAGAGCGGTATGTTCATTAAAATATCGATTTCAGGTCCCAGTTTATGGAGCAGTTTATCAAATTTTTGCGCCACAGTTTTGGTGGCAGGTCCCACATTCAAAATTTCTCCCAAAATTTCGGTGAGCGGGATCAGGCTATAATAGGGCTTGGAATTTGAATGGCTGCTGTTTTCCGGTCGATCTGCCAATTCTTCGACTCGATTGAGAACGCCCACGGTAACCTTTTTACCGCAAACCGGGCACAAACCGTTGTTGGCGATAGTTTCTTTGGGAGAAAGGCGCGCGCTGCATTTGCGATGGCCATCGAGGTGATACTTTCCTTCCTCAGGAAAAAATTCGATAGTGCCAAGAAATTTTTGGGGATCTCCGGATTTCAATGTCGCAAGAATGTTGGAATAGCACATTTCACCGTTAAAAAGATTGGCTTCTCGCGCCAGTTTTGACGGCGAATGCGCATCCGAATTGGAAACCAACGTGTATCGATCCAATTGTGACAGCCGCCAGTTCATGGGCGGATCAGAGGACAATCCCGTTTCCAGAGCAAAGATATGCGGCGTCAGATCGTCAAAACATTGTTCAATGGTGTCAAATCCGGATTTAGAACCCAGCACGGAAAACCAGGGCGTCCAGATGTGCGCCGGAATGAGAAACGACTCCGGGTGGGACTCAAGCACCATTTCCAAAAGGTTACGGGCATCCAAGCCAAGGATCGGCCGCCCGTCGGAACGAATATTGCCTATTTTTTCCAGCGCATTTTGGAATTGCTCGGCGACTGCAATAGAAGGAAAAAAGACCACATTGTGGATTTTACGAACGTGATCTCGCTTTTTATAAATGTTGCTGATTTCGCCGGTCAAAACAAATCTCACTGCTCTTTGGCAGGAAACCGGTACTTGGGCTTGCAGCGGGACTGCATATTCTTTTTTTAACCGGAATAATCCCTGCTCCGCCGGTTCGAGTTTGTTTCTGATTTCGGCCAGCCAACCGGGATGGCTGATATCTCCGCTGCCTATGATATCAATTCCTTTAATTTGAGCCCATTTATGAAGCTGCTCGAAACTCAGGTCGCGACTGGTGGCGCGTGAATAGTGTGAATGAATGTGAAAATCTGCGACAAATTTCATCCTGCCCTCAAGAAAGCGATTTCTCCGCTGTGACAATCGGATTGTGAATGTTTATTTCAGGCTATACTATAGCTAAATTGAAACTAAAAGTCAAGAGGATTGTGAATAAATTTGCAAAACATTAGATACAGCTGGAATATTGATGCCATCGCTTGATAACCTGATTATTTGACAGATAATAAAATTTTTCAATCAAGTCCGCTATTTTTAATATTTTCATTA
>OMKS01002886.1_pt1 | contig 14050 bp, 28 predicted proteins | sample 1674721 | NCBI WGS metagenome assembly OMKS01 (sample SAMN06264996, study PRJEB25208) | sediment metagenome | isolation source: hot spring sediment | place: USA: California | collected 2014-09-02 | reverse complement strand
CCGTCAACGGTCATAGTCAATGGAACACCGCCCCGCGAGATGTCCGCACCATAATCCACGGTCACAGCCATCGCGCGGGCGGCGGAGTCTTCAGTGACGATGCGCACGCCGTCGATCCACAGATCGCCGAGCCGGTGCAATACGACCGGACGGCTGATCCCGCCGTAGTGATACCAATCAAAGTACTCCAGGTGCAGCGGGCAGCGGGCAGCGCCAGGGCATGGTTCTCCCTTAATCTCTGCGAGAACAGCGGGCTTGAGCCACGAGCCAGCCCGCGTGACGCCCATGATCGCGACTGACGCCGCTCCTGCCGACGCCAGGATCACGCGCACAAAAAAGCCGGGCATATAGCCCGGCTTCTTCGTAGGTGCGGCGTTGCTTACTCGCCCTGCTCGGCCTCGGCGGCCTGGGCCTGCGGCTCGGGGCGATCGACCAGCTCGACGTACGCCATGGGGGCGTTGTCGCCGGCGCGGAAGCCGCACTTGAGGATACGCAGGTAGCCACCCGGACGGGACTCGTAGCGCGGGCCCAGCTCGGCGAACAGCTTGCCGACCACTTCCTTGTCACGCAGGCGCGAGAAGGCGACACGGCGCTTGTGGACGCTGTCTTCCTTGGCCATGGTGATGAGCGGCTCGGCCACACGGCGCAGTTCCTTGGCCTTCGGCAGCGTGGTCTTGATGGCCTCGTGACGAAGCAGCGCGTTGGTCAGTGCCTGCAGCGTCGCTTTGCGATGGCTGCTGTTGCGGTTCAGTTTTCTACCCGAATTGCGGTGACGCATGGCTGTGTTTCCTAAATCGTGCGGTTAAGACCAGGACTCGCTCAGGAGGCCTGCTTTTCGTCCTTCAGACTTGCCGGCGGCCAGTTCTCCAGGCGCATGCCCAGGGACAGACCGTGCGAGGCCAGCACGTCCTTGATTTCAGTGAGCGACTTCTTGCCCAGGTTCGGGGTCTTCAGCAGCTCCACCTCGGTGCGCTGGATCAGGTCACCGATGTAGTAGATGTTCTCGGCCTTGAGACAGTTGGCCGAACGCACCGTCAGCTCCAGATCGTCCACCGGGCGCAGCAGGATCGGGTCGATCTCGGATTCCTTCGACTCCGGCTCGGCGGCTTCGGTGCCCTGCAGGTCGACGAACACCGCCAGCTGCTGCTGGAGGATGGTCGCCGCCATGCGGATGGCCTCCTCCGGGTCCACCGTGCCGTCGGTCTCGAGCTCGATGACGAGCTTGTCCAGGTCGGTACGCTGTTCCACGCGGGCCGCCTCGACCTTGTAGGAGACGCGGTAGATCGGGCTGAAGCTGGCGTCCAGCAGCAGGTGACCGATCGGGCGGTCCTCGCTCTCGCCGGTACGGCGGCTGGCAGCCGGCACGTAGCCGCGACCCTTGGCGACCTTCAGGGTCATGTTCAACTCGCCTTCCTTGGTCAGGTGGGCGATGACATGATCCGGGTTGACGATCTCGACGTCGTGGTCGCCCACGATATCGGCGGCCGTGACCACGCCCGGACCCTTCTTCTTCAGGGTCACGGTCGCCTCGTCGCGGCTGTGCATGCGGATCGCCAGACCCTTGAGGTTCAGCAGGATGTCGACCACGTCTTCCTGCACACCCTCGATCGAGGTGTACTCGTGGAGCACGCCCTCGATCTCCGCTTCGACCACGGCACAGCCGGGGATGGAAGACAGGAGGATGCGGCGCAGGGCGTTGCCCAGGGTATGCCCGAAGCCGCGCTCAAGCGGCTCGAGGACGACCTTGGCATTACGCTCGTTATCAGCCTGTACAACGATGTTGCGCGGCTTGAGAAGATCTTTGGCCAGCATCGAAAACCTCTTGATCCGTGATTACTTGGAGTACAGCTCGACCACCAGAGATTCGTTGATCTCGGCAGGCAGGTCGGAGCGCTCGGGTACGGACTTGAAGACACCTTCCATCTTCTTGGTGTCGACTTCGACCCACTCGGGGAAGCCAAACTGCTCGGCCATGGCCAGGGAATCCTGGATACGGACCTGCTTCTTCGACTTCTCGCGCACGGACACGGTGTCACCGGCCTTGACCTGGTAGGACGCGATGTTCACCGACTGTCCATTCACCATGATCGCCTTGTGGCTGACCAGCTGACGCGCCTCGGAGCGGGTGGCACCAAAGCCCATGCGGTACACGACGTTGTCGAGACGGCATTCCAGCAGCTTCAGCAGGTTCTCGCCGGTGGAGCCCTTGATCTGGGCGGCCGCCTTGAAGTAGTTGCGGAACTGCTTTTCCAGCACGCCATAGATACGGCGCAGCTTCTGCTTCTCGCGCAGCTGCAGGCCGTAGTCGGACAGACGCGTACGGCGATCGCCGTGCTGACCGGGGGCCTTTTCAGCCTTGCACTTGGATTCGAACGAGCGGGCGCGGCTCTTCAGGAAGAGATCCGTACCCTCACGACGACTCAGCTTACACTTGGGACCAATATACCTAGCCATCTTGAATCTCTCCCAACCTTAGACGCGGCGCTTTTTCGGCGGACGGCAGCCGTTATGCGGGATCGGCGTCACATCAGTGATGCTCTGGATCTTGTAACCGCAGTTGTTCAGCGCGCGGACCGCAGACTCACGACCCGGACCCGGGCCCTTCACGCGCACTTCCAGGTTCTTCAGACCGTAGTCCTGAGCGGCAGTGCCGGCACGCTCCGCGGCCACCTGGGCAGCGAACGGCGTGCTCTTGCGCGAGCCACGGAAGCCCGAACCACCCGAGGTGGCCCAGGACAGGGCGTTACCCTGGCGGTCCGTGATCGTGATGATCGTGTTATTGAAGCTTGCGTGAATGTGCGCAATGCCGTCGGTGACGACCTTTTTGACTTTCTTGCGCGTGCGAGTCGGGGCCTTAGCCATAAGCCTCTAAATCCTGTCAGTACAATTACTTACGAATCGGACGACGCGGGCCCTTACGGGTACGCGCGTTGGTCTTGGTACGCTGGCCGCGCACGGGCAGGCCGCGACGGTGGCGCAGGCCGCGGTAGCAACCGAGGTCCATGAGACGCTTGATGTTCATGGAGATGTCGCGGCGCAGGTCACCCTCGACCGTGTACTTGGCGACTTCCTCACGCAGCTGCTCCACCTCACCATCGCTCAGGTCCTTGACCTTGACGGCGGGGTCGATGCCGGTGGCGGCGCAGATCGCCTGCGCGCGCGTGCTACCGATACCGTAGATTGCCTGGAGGGCGATCACGGTATGCTTCTGCACAGGGATGTTGATTCCTGCAATACGAGCCATTCGAAAATATCTCCACGAAACGGCGGAAAAGCCGGCAATTCTAGCCGCCTTTTCGCCCTAATTCAACCAAGTTAGCCCTGACGCTGCTTGTGGCGCGGATCCTTGCAGATCACGCGAACCACACCGTTACGGCGCACCACCTTGCAATTGCGGCAGATCTTCTTGACGGAAGCACGTACTTTCATCGTTCTATCCTCGATGCTTACTCGGCATTACCGCAACAAACCGGTCTTGCCATAACCTTTCAGATTCGCTTTTTTCATCAGGCCCTCATACTGATGGGACATCAGATGGGCCTGCACCTGGGCCATGAAATCCATGACCACCACAACAATAATCAGCAGGGACGTACCGCCGAAGTAGAACGGCACGTTCCAGGCCAGAATCAGGAATTCCGGCAGCAGACACACCACGGTGATGTAGATCGCACCCACGGTGGTCAGTCGCGACATCACGCCGTCAATGTACCGGGCCGTCTGCTCGCCGGGACGGATCCCGGGGATGAAGGCGCCGGACTTCTTCAGGTTGTCCGCGGTCTCACGGGCATTGAACACAATGGCCGTGTAGAAAAAGCAGAAAAATATGATCGCCGCCGCGTAGGCTGCGACGTAGATCGGCTGCCCCGGCGACAGGGTGCCGGCGATATCGGCCAGCCAGCCCATGCCCTCGGTGCGCCCGAACCAGCTACCCAGCGTGGCCGGGAACAGGATGATACTCGATGCGAAGATCGGCGGAATCACCCCGGCCATGTTGAGCTTGAGCGGCAGGTGGCTCGACTGGGCCGCGTACAGCTTGCGGCCCTGCTGGCGCTTGGCATAGTTCACCGTGATCCGCCGCTGGCCACGCTCGGCGAAGACCACGAAGGCCGTCACCGCCAGGGCCAGGGCCACCAGCAGCAGCACCACCGGGATCGACAGCTGGCCCGTGCTGGCCAGTTCCAGCGTGCCCGCGAAGGCCGCCGGCAGGCCCGCCACGATACCTGCGAAGATGATCAGCGAGATACCGTTGCCCACCCCGCGCTCGGTTATCTGCTCACCCAGCCACATCAGGAACATGGTGCCAGTGACCAGAGTGATCGTCGTGGTGAAGACGAACGCCCAGTTGGTCTGCCCCTGCACGTGGCCGAGGTCGACACCCTGTCCATCCAGCGCGAACGAAATACCGATCGCCTGGAACAGCGCCAGGGCCACGGTGCCGTAGCGCGTGTACTGCGTGATCTTGCGCTTGCCGCGCTCGCCTTCCTTGCGCAGCTGCTCCAGCGACGGCACCACGTGTGTCATGAGCTGCATGACAATCGCCGCCGAAATGTACGGCATGATGCCCAGCGCCATGACCGAGAAGCGCTCCAGCGCCCCACCCGTGAACATGTTGGCGAGGTCCAGGAAGGTGCCGCTGTTCTGGGTGAAGAACTGCGCCAGCGCGTCCGGCTCAATACCGGGGATCGGCACGAAGGTACCGATACGGTAGACCACCAGCGCCAGCAGCACGAAAACGAGCCGCTGACGAAGCTCCTTCACCTTGCCGAGGCCACCGAGGGCCGCGGCGTTCGCGCCTTTGACTGCCACTTAGTCCTCGACCTTGCCGCCGGCCGCCTCGATCGCCGCCCGTGCACCCTTGGTCACGCCCAGACCCTTGACGGTCACGGCCTTCTCCAGGTTGCCGGAAAGGATCACCTTGGCCTTCTCGGTCTGCGCCGGCACGATGTGGGCCGCCTTCAGGGCGTCCAGATCGATGACCGCCGCGTCGATCTTGGCGAGTTCGTTCAGGCGCACTTCCGCACGGGTGGCGGAGGTACGCGAGGTGAACCCGATCTTTGGCAGTCGGCGCTGCAGCGGCATCTGGCCGCCTTCGAAGCCGACCTTGTGGAAACCGCCGGAACGCGACTTCTGACCCTTGTGACCACGGCCACCGGTCTTGCCCAGACCGGAACCGATGCCACGACCCAGGCGCTTGCCGTTGGGGCGGCTGCCCGGAGCAGCCTTGATGGTATTCAGGCGCATCTTAGGCTTCCTCAATCTTCAGCATGTACGAGATCTTGTTAATCATCCCGCGGTTTTCCGGGGTGTCCAGCACTTCCACAGTGTGGTGCATGCGGCGCAGACCCAGACCGCGCGCGCAGGCCTGATGGTTCTTGAGACGACCATTCAGGCTGCGGACCAGGGTAACCTTGACCTTGCTCGCGTTCGCCATGACCTTAACCCGTAATCTCTTCGACTTTCTTGCCGCGCTTGGCAGCGATGCTTTCCGGCGACGCCATGGCGGCAAGGCCACCAATGGTGGCGCGGACCACGTTCATCGGGTTACGCGAGCCGATGCACTTGGCCAGCACGTTGCGCACCCCGGCAACCTCGAACACGGCGCGCATGGCACCACCGGCGATGATACCGGTACCTTCGGAGGCCGGCTGCATGAACACCTTCGCCGCACCGTGACGATGCGTGATGGGGAACTGCAGGGTACCTTCCTTCAGCGACACGGTGCACATGTTCTTGCGCGCCTTCTCCATCGCCTTCTGGATGGCCACCGGCACTTCACGCGCCTTGCCGTAACCGAAGCCGACCTTGCCGTTGCCGTCGCCAACCACCGCCAGGGCGGTGAAGCCGAACTGGCGGCCACCCTTGACAACCTTGGCGACTCGGTTGACGGCGACCAGCTTTTCCTGCAGGCCGTCGGTATTGGACGAATTATCGAAATTTGCCATTGGTCTAACCCTTTAGAATTCCAGGCCGCTTTCGCGGGCAGCATCAGCCAGCGCCTTGAGGCGGCCGTGGTACTTGAACCCCGACCGGTCAAAGGCCACCGCCGAGACGCCCTTGGCCTTGGCACGTTCCGCAATCAGCTTGCCTACCGCCGTAGCGGCGTCACAGTTGCCGGTCGCCTTCAGGCCCTTTTTCACATCCGCCTCGACGGTGGACGCGGCGGCCACGATTTCGGAGCCGTTGGGCGCGATCACCTGGGCATAGATGTGACGCGGGGTCCGGAACACGCAAAGGCGGTGCTGACCCAGCTCACGAATCTTGGCACGGGCCTTGCGGGCGCGGCGCAAACGAGTAGCTTTCTTTTCCATCGCTTCAGACCCTTACTTCTTCTTGGCTTCCTTGCGGATGATCTGCTCACCCGCGTACTTGACACCCTTACCTTTGTAAGGCTCCGGCGGACGGAAACCACGGATTTCGGCGGCCACCTGACCCACCACCTGCTTGTCGGCACCCTTCACGACCACTTCGGTCTGGCTCGGGGTCTCGATGGTAATACCCTCCGGCACCTCGTAGTTGATCGGGTGCGAGTAACCCAGCGCCAGGTTCAGCACCTTGCCCTGGGCCTGGGCACGATAACCCACGCCGACCAGCTCGAGCTTGCGCTCAAAGCCCTGGCTAACGCCAGTGACCATGTTGTTCACCACGGCACGCATGGTACCGGCCATGGCGTAGAAGGCACCATTGCCACCACGGGGGGCAAAGTTCAGGACCTTGTCGTCCTTCTGCACTTCCACGTCGTCATGGATGCGGTATTCGAACTGGCCCTTCGGACCCTTGATCGACAACACCTGACCGTTGACGTTCACATCAACGCCGGACGGCAGTTCAATCGGCTTCTTAGCTACGCGAGACATCGCTCACCCCTTACTCGACCGTGCAGAGCACTTCGCCGCCGTGACCCGCTTCGCGGGCGGCGCGATCGCTCATGACACCTTTGGACGTGGAGACAATGGCGACACCCAGCCCGCCGAGGACGGTCGGGATTTCGTTCTTGCCACGGAACACGCGCAGGCCCGGACGGCTGACACGCTTCAGCTTGGCGATAACCGGCTTGCCATTGTAGTACTTCAGCGAGACCAAGAGGTTGCGCTTGTTGGCTTCCGCCTCTTCAACCTTGAAGCCCTCGATGTAGCCTTCGTCCTTCATGACCTGCGCGATGGCAGCCTTCAGGCTGGACGCCGGCATGGAAACCTGGACCTTGCCGGCCTGCTGACCGTTACGGATGCGGGTCAGCATGTCGGCGACCGGATCAGACATACTCATTGTATCGATATCCTCTTAAAGAATGTTTACCAGCTGGACTTGACCAGGCCCGGCACGTCACCGCGCATGGCGGCTTCGCGGAGCTTGTTACGGCCAAGACCGAACTTGCGATAGTAGCCGTGCGGACGGCCCGTCAGGTTACAGCGGTTACGCTGACGGGTCGGGCTCGCATCGCGCGGCAGTTTCTGCAGCTGGGCGACGGCCTCCATGCGCTGCTCGAAGTCAACGCTCGGATCCTTGATGATTGCCTTGAGCTCGGCACGCTTGGCGGCATACTTCGCCACCAACTTGGTGCGCTTGAGTTCGCGCTGCATCATAGAAGTCTTTGCCATTCGCCTAACCTCAGTTCTTGAACGGGAAGTTGAAAGCCTTGAGCAGGGCCCGGGCTTCCTCATCCGTTTTGGCAGTGGTGGTGATGGTGATATCCATGCCACGCACCGCATCGATCTTGTCGTAATCGATTTCCGGGAAGATGATCTGTTCCTTCACGCCCATGCTGTAGTTGCCACGGCCGTCGAAGGACTTGCCATTCAGCCCACGGAAATCGCGAACACGCGGGATCGCGATGTTGATCAGGCGATCCAGGAATTCATACATGCGATCACTGCGCAGGGTCACCTTGCAGCCGATCGGCCAGCCGTCACGGATCTTGAAGCCCGCCACGGACTTGCGCGCCAGCGTGACCACGGCCTTCTGACCCGCGATCTTCTCCATGTCACCCACGGCGTGGTCGACGACCTTCTTGTCGGCGACCGCCTCACCCAGGCCCATGTTCAGCGTGATCTTGGTGATACGCGGCACTTCCATCACGCTCTTGTAAGCGAACTGCTCCTTGAGCTGACCCACCACGGTATCACGATAATGTTCTTTGAGTCGTGCCATTGCCGTTTACCCTTATGCGTCCAGTACTTCTTCGTTGGACTTGAAGTAACGGACCTTGCGGCCGTCCTCCAGAATCTTGAAACCCACGCGATCACCCTTGCCGGTGGCGGGATTGTACAGCATCACGTTGGACAGGTTCAGCGGCATTTCCTTCTCGATAATGCCACCGGAGACACCCTGGGCCGGATTCGGCTTCTGGTGCTTCTTGACCATGTTGACGCCCTGTACGACGATCTTGTCATCCTTCAGCACGCGCTGGACGGTACCACGACGGCCCTTGTCCTTGCCCGCGATAATGACGACTTCGTCACCTTTACGAATTCTGTTCATGCTTCACCCCCGCCCTTACAGCACTTCAGGCGCAAGAGAAATGATCTTCATGAAACGCTCGGTACGCAGTTCGCGCGTCACCGGGCCGAAGATACGGGTGCCGATCGGCTCAAGCTTGTTGTTGAGCAGGACGGCGGCGTTGCCGTCAAAGCGGATCAGCGAACCATCCGGGCGGCGCACGCCCTTGGCGGTGCGAACGACGACCGCATTGTACACTTCACCCTTCTTCACCTTGCCGCGCGGGATCGCGTCCTTGACGCTCACCTTGATAATGTCGCCAATACCGGCGTAGCGGCGATGCGAGCCACCCAACACCTTGATGCACTGAATCCTGCGTGCACCACTGTTGTCGGCCACATCCAAAACGGTTTGCATCTGAATCATGGCGCTGTTCCGCTTATCTGTTCGTTAAAACCTTATTACTCGCTCGCGCGCTCGACGACCTTAACCAGAGACCAGGTCTTGGTTTTGGACATCGGACGACACTCGCGGACCATGACCGTATCACCGGTCTTGCACTCGTTGTTGGCGTCATGCGCGTGCAGCTTGGTGGAGCGACGCACATACTTGCCGTACAGCGGATGGCGAACACGGCGCTCTACGAGCACGGTGATCGTCTTGTCCATCTTGTCGGACACCACGCGCCCGGTGACGGTGCGCTCAAGTTTGCTTTCTTCACTCATGACAGCCATCACCCGTTACGTTTCTTTTCGTTCAGGACCGTACGGATGCGCGCGATATCGCGGCGCACGCTCTTGATCGAGCTCGGAGCCTGCAGCTGGCCAACGGCCTTCTGCATCCGCAGCTTGAACTGGTCCTCGAGCTTGTTCAGGAGCTCACCCTGGAGCTCGTCAACGCTCTTTTCACGAAGTTCGGTCGCTTTCATCACATCACCGTCCGAGTGACAACTACAGTTTTCAGCGGCAGCTTCGCAGCTGCCAGCCGGAAGGCCTCGCGTGCCACTTCTTCGGAGACACCTTCCATTTCATAGAGCATGCGGCCGGGCTGGATCTGGGCAACCCAGTATTCCACGTTACCCTTACCCTTACCCATACGCACTTCGAGCGGCTTGGTGCTGATCGGCTTGTCCGGGAACACGCGGATCCAGATCTTGCCGCCACGCTTGATGTGACGGGTCATCGCACGACGCGCCGCTTCGATCTGGCGGGCCGTGATACGACCGCGCTCGACCGCCTTCAGACCGTATTCACCGAAGCTGACCTTGTTACCAACCTGGGCCAGGCCGCGGTTACGACCCTTCATCTGTTTGCGAAACTTAGTTCTCTTAGGCTGCAGCATGGTTCAACCCCTTAGTTTGCAGCAGTCTTCTTGTCTTTGCCGGTTTCGGTCTTCGCTTCGAGATCGAACACCTCACCCTTGAAGACCCAAACCTTCACGCCGATGATGCCGTACGTGGTGTTCGCCTCGGCGAAACCATAGTCGATGTCGGCACGCAGGGTGTGCAGCGGCACGCGGCCTTCGCGGTACCATTCGGTACGGGCGATTTCCGCGCCATTAAGACGACCGGCCACGTTGACCTTCACACCGAGCGCCCCCAGGCGCATGGCGTTACCCACCGCGCGCTTCATGGCGCGACGGAACATGATGCGGCGCTCGAGCTGGTTGGCGATACTTTCGGCGACCAGCTGGGCATCGATTTCCGGCTTGCGGATTTCTTCGATGTTGATCTTCACGTTGTTCAGATCAAGACCCAGGCGTGCAGCCACTTCGCGGCGCAGGTTTTCGATGTCCTCGCCCTTCTTGCCAATCACGATACCCGGACGGGCAGTGTGAATGGTGATGAAGCAGGCGCGCGCCGGGCGCTCGATCTGGATACGGCTCACGGAGGCCTGGGCCAGCTTCTTCTTCAGGAACTCACGGATATCGAGGTCCTGGTAGAGGAAATCGGCGTAGTCCTTGCCTTCGGCGTACCACTTGGAGGTCCAATCGGTCGCGACGCCCAGGCGGAAGCCAGTCGGATGTACTTTCTGTCCCATTACGAGCCCCTTGTCACTTCTCGCCAACCGCCACAGTAATGTGGCTGGTGCGTTTGAGGATCCGGTTCGCACGACCCTTGGCGCGAGCCTGGATACGTTTCATCGTCGGACCCTCGTCGACGTAAATCCTGGCAACCTTCAGCTCATCGATGTCGGCGCCTTCATTGTGCTCGGCGTTGGCAATCGCCGACTCGAGCACCTTCTTCACGATGCGCGCAGCCTTCTTCGGGCTGAACGCCAGAACCTGCAGCGCACGATCGACCGGCATGCCACGCACCTGGTCAGCGACCAGGCGGCACTTCTGCGGAGAGATCCGCGCAAACTTCAGACGAGCTGAAACTTCCATCGTCAAACCTCTTTACTTGGCCTTTTTGTCGGCCGCGTGGCCCTTGTAGGTACGCGTAGCTGCAAACTCACCGAGCTTGTGGCCTACCATGTTTTCGCTGACCAGAACCGGCACGTGCTGGCGGCCGTTATGCACGGCAATCGTCAGACCCACCATTTCCGGCAGAATCATCGAGCGGCGCGACCAGGTCTTGATCGGGCGCTTGTCATTACTTTCAATGGCCTTCTGCACCTTGTCGATCAGATGCAGATCAACGAACGGGCCCTTTCTGAGTGAACGCGGCACTTGGCTATCCTCTCACTTACTTCTTGTTGCGACGACGGACGATCATCTTGTCCGTGCGCTTGTTGGAACGCGTCTTGGCGCCCTTGGTCGGCATGCCCCACGGGCTGACCGGATGACGGCCACCGGAGGTACGGCCTTCACCACCACCATGCGGGTGGTCGACCGGGTTCATGGCGACGCCGCGAACGGTCGGACGCACACCGCGCCAGCGTTTCGCACCGGCCTTGCCGAGCTTGCGCAGGTTGTGCTCGGAGTTACCGACTTCACCCACGGTGGCGCGACACTCGACCGGCACCTTGCGCATCTCGCCGGAGCGCAGACGCAGGGTGGCGTAGGCGCCTTCGCGCGCCACCAGCTGCGCCGAGGTACCCGCGGAACGCGCCAGCTGGGCGCCCTTCTGCGGCTTCATCTCGATGCAGTGCACCACGGTACCGACCGGAATGTTGCGCAGCGGCAAGGTGTTACCAGCCTTGATCGCGGCATCCACACCGGACTGCAGCTTGTCACCCACCTCGACACCGCGAGGCGCGATAATATACCGGCGTTCGCCGTCCGCGTACAGCAGAAGCGCAAGATGCGCACTGCGGTTCGGATCATATTCCAGGCGCTCGACCTTGGCCGGGATACCGTCCTTGTTGCGCTTGAAGTCGACAACGCGATAGTGCTGCTTGTGACCGCCACCCACGTGACGCGTCGTGATCCGGCCGTTGTTGTTACGACCGCCGGACTTGGTCTTCTTCTCGGTCAGCGCGCGGTGGGGGGCACCCTTGTGCAGCCCCTTGCCGACGATGCTGACGACGTGACGGCGGCCCGCGGAAGTCGGTTTTGCCTTGACGATAGCCATGATTCTCTACCCGTTCCTTATTCTGCGCCGGTGAAATCGATGTCCTGGCCTTCCGCCAGCGTCACGTAGGCCTTTTTCCAGTCCTTGCGGCGACCCTGCATCTGACCGAAGCGCTTGTTCTTGCCCTTCATGTTCACGACACGAACGTCCGTGACCTTCACGTTGAAGAGCTTTTCGACGGCGCGCTTGATTTCCAGCTTGTTGGCGCCCACGGACACCTTGAACACGTGCTGCTGCGCGGCATCAGCGACCATCGCGGCCTTTTCGGACACGTGCGGCCCGACCAGCACCTGGAAGATTCGCTCCTGATTCATGCCAACCACTCCTCGACCTGCTTGAGTGCCGCCACGGTGATCAGGACCTTCTCAAACCCGATCAGGCTCACCGGATCAATACCGGCGACCTCGACGACGTCGACGTGCGGCAGGTTACGCGCGGCCAGGTACAGGTTCTGATCGGCCTGCTCGGGCACGATCAGCACGTTGTCCAGCGACAGCGCACCCAGTTTTTCCACCAGGCCCCGGGTCTTGGCGCTATCGACAGCAAAGCTCTCGACGACGACCAGACGGTCCTGGCGGGCCAGCTCGGAAAAGATGGCGCGCATCGCGGCACGGTACATCTTCTTGTTGAGCTTCTGGCTGTAATCCCGCGGCCTGGCGGCGAAGGTGGTACCACCCGTGCGCCACAGCGGGCTGCGGATGGTGCCCGCACGCGCCCGGCCGGTACCCTTCTGGCGGAACGGCTTGGCGCCGCCCCCACGCACTTCCGAGCGGGTCTTCTGCGCCTTGGTACCCGCACGACCGCCAGCCATATAGGCCACGACCGCCTGGTGGACCAGCGTCTCGTTGAATTCCTTACCGAAGACCTCGTCGGAGACGGTGGCCTTGGCGTTACTGCCTTGAACCTGCAATTCCATGACCATCAACCCTTCGTCTTGACCGCGGGACGCACGATCACGTCGCCGCCCTTCGAACCGGGAATGGCACCCTTGACCAGGATCAGGTTGCGCTCGGCATCCACGCGCACAACCTCGAGGTTCTGCACGGTGTTGCGAACGTTACCCATGTGGCCAGCCATCTTCTTGCCCTTGAACACGCGACCCGGCGTCTGGTTCTGACCGATCGAGCCCGGGGCGCGATGCGACAGCGAGTTGCCGTGGGTGTTGTCCTGGCCGCGGAAGTTGTGGCGCTTGATCGCGCCCGCGAAGCCCTTACCCTTGGTCACGCCCGAGACGTCGACCTTCTGGCCAGCCTCGAACAGGTCGACCTTGAGCTCGGAACCCACTGCCAGATCCGCACCCTCTTCGCCTTCCAGGCGGAATTCCCAGAGACCGCGACCGGCGTCGACGCCGGCCTTCGCAAAATGACCCGCTACCGGCTTGTTGACCCGGGAGGCCTTCTTGCTACCCGTCGTCACCTGCAGGGCACGATAGCCGTCGAGCTCCTCGGTACGCAGCTGCGCGACGCGGTTGGGCTCAACTTCGATCACCGACACCGGCTGGGACACGCCGTCTTCGGTAAAGACGCGGGTCATACCAACCTTTCGGCCGACTAATCCGATTGCCATGACGCTACCTCACTCCTGGCGCCCGGGCGGCCCGGACGCACAAAATCCTGAAATCTCTAAATTTCGCGGCCCGGCGAGGGGGAAACCCACACCGGGCCGCAAAGAGCCGGTAATTATGCCAGAACTAAAAAAATTAGTTAAGCTTTATTTGCACGTCGACGCCCGCAGCCAGATCCAGCTTCATCAGGGCATCCACGGTCTTGTCCGTCGGATCGACGATATCCATCAGGCGCTTGTGGGTGCGGATCTCATACTGGTCCCGGGCGTCCTTGTTGACGTGCGGGGAGATCAGCACCGTGTACTTCTCCTTCTTGGTCGGCAGCGGGATCGGGCCCTTGACGCGGGCACCGGTCCGTTTTGCCGTCTCGACGATCTCGGCGGCCGAGCGATCGATCAGACGATGATCGAAGGCCTTGAGGCGAATACGAATAGTTTGGGTCTTCGTTGCCATTCTCGTTTACTCGATAATCTTGGACACGACGCCGGCGCCGACGGTACGGCCGCCTTCGCGGATCGCGAAACGCAGGCCTTCTT
>OMKS01002884.1_pt1 | contig 14058 bp, 14 predicted proteins | sample 1674721 | NCBI WGS metagenome assembly OMKS01 (sample SAMN06264996, study PRJEB25208) | sediment metagenome | isolation source: hot spring sediment | place: USA: California | collected 2014-09-02 | reverse complement strand
GAAAAGGTCGCTGTGGGTGGTCAATTTTCCGTAATCACTAGCTCTTTAACTGATCAATTTTAGAGTATCACAACCATAAGTTGAAGACCCAACCTTTAATTGCCGGACCGGAGCTGTTTTTTTGATGAAATACGTTGCCGACATCATGACCCGGGATGTTTTCCCTCTGCAAGCCAAACAGACTCTGAATGTCGTTCGCCTGCTGATGCGAACCGTAAATGTGCGTCATGTCCCGATCCTGGATGATCAAGGAAGGTTTATCGGTCTCTTGAGCCACCGTGATCTTCTGGCCTACTCGATTTCAAAACTGGCGGACATTGACCCCTTGGAACAAAGTGAACTGGAGCGCAGCATCCTGATCGGTGATGTCATGCGAACCGAGATTGAAACCACGACCCCTAAAACCACCCTGCGTGAGGCGTTAGGACTCATGCTGAAAAAAAAATTCGGTTGTCTGCCGGTCATCGACAAAGATAAGCGGCTGGTGGGAATAGTTACCGCCGAAGATGTCATTCGACTGGCCATCAGGCTGCTGGATAAAGCGGAGCTTACAGCCTGTCACGAATCACCGAGGGATTGACAAAAGGGATTTCAAGCTATAGATTAGCGGAAAAATGATCTCATCCGCCTTAAACAAACCAGGCTGCCCGGTGAGAAATTGTCAGAATCAGACTTTTACTCAGGTTGTCATCTGACTCGAAAAAAACAAACCGGACCGCCTGCAAAATCAAACGAATCAACTTATCAGGAGTTAGTCTATGCAAACCGTAAGCCTACGAAACCAACGTGAGATCACTGCAGTCAATGAATTTATTTATGGAGTCTACAATTGGATGGCGGTCGGCTTAGCCCTGACCGGTTTTGTCGCCTTTTTTGTCGCCAACAGTCAGGCCATGCAGAGCCTTATTTTCGGCAACAAGCTGGTTTTCTACGGCCTGATTTTAGGCGAGCTGGGACTGGTTTTCACACTTGCGGCCCGGATTGAAAAACTCGAAAAAAGCACTGCCACCATGCTCTACCTGCTCTACTCATTACTCAACGGCGCGACCCTCTCGTCAATTTTCATGGTCTACGCCGGCTCAACCATTACGTCCACCTTTTTTATCTGCTCCGCAACCTTCGTGGCCTGCAGCGCTTACGGCATGCTCACCAAGCGTGACCTGACCTCAATGGGAAGCTTTCTGTTCATGGGGTTGATCGGCATTGTCATCGCCTCGGTGGTCAATCTTTTTGTTCAAAGTTCGCAGATGAGCATGATGATCAGTTATATCGGGGTCCTGGTCTTTGTCGGGCTGACGGTTTACGACACCCAGCGTCTTAAGCATCTGGCGCTGGCGGGCGCGTCGGGGAACAGCACCATTCTCGGAGCGTTGACCCTCTATCTTGATTTCATCAATCTTTTTCTGATGATGCTGCGTATCATGGGTGGCAATCGGGATTAGTCGGAAAAGGAGCCGGGCAAAGGAAATTCCGGAAAGAAGTCTTTCAGCCCGGCTCCTGCAACACCGGATCAACCAGACCCGCCGCGCGAAAACCTTTTTCACGCAAACGGCAACTATCACAACTGCGGCAGGGGCGGCCCTTCGAATCGGGATCGTAACAGCTAATGGTCAGGCCGTAATCAACGCCCAACGCGCTTCCACGCTGAATAATCTCACTTTTCTGCAGGGTCAGCAAAGGCGCCTGCAATCGAAAATAACCTGGATTCTCAACCCCTTGCCGAGTCCCCAGATTAACGGCTCGTTCCATGGCATCCAGATACTCCGGACGACAGTCGGGATAGCCGCTGTAATCCAGGGCGTTAACCCCGAGAAAGATGTCCCGGGCTCCGACAACTTCAGCCCATGAAGCCGCGTAAGCCAGGAAGATGGTATTACGAGCCGGAACGTAGGTAACCGGAATAATCTTCTCCGACCCCAGCCCTTCGCCTTGTTTGGGAACGGCTATCGTCCTGTCGGTCAACGCCGACCCCCCAATCAGACCCAGATCAAGGTTCAGAATCAAGTGCTGAGACACTTCAAAAAAGGTTGCCAGCCGACAAGCCCGCTCGATTTCAACCGCATGACGCTGACCGTAGCGAAAACTCAGACAATACAGAGCAAAACCCTGTTCCCTGGCAATCGCCGCGACGGTCGCCGAATCCAACCCGCCACTCAGCAGAACAACCGCTCTTTTCTTTTGCTCAGCCTGCATCATAATTTCTACTCAACTGTTTTCATAAACGTTCTGAATCAGGCGAACCCCCAAAGGACAACCTGAATATTTACCGCTCACGCTCGTCGGCCGGCCAGATGATTTTATGCAGCTGGAGCTGTAATCTGGCCTTGACCCGACGTTCCAGCATCAGCTCGGCCAAGCGAGACGCCGGCAGGGAAGACGTTACCGGACTAAGGAGCACTTCGATCCAGGGCGGCAGAAAATTTTCAACAAACTCGGCGCTCCAGAAAAAATCATCTTCATCACATAAAACGAACTTTATTTGATGATGTTTTTGCAGAGCAGCCAAATTCTGTCGCCGAAAACTGCCGGCCATACCACTGCCCGGAGTTTTGACATCAATAATCAGATGCGCCCTTGCATCAATGGTGCTGATATCCTGCGAGCCGTTGGTTTCAACCAGAACCGTCAGTTTTTTTTCCAGCAGAAGACGAATCAATGCCGAAGACTCACTCTGCAACAAAGGCTCTCCTCCGGTCACTTCAACCAGATCAAGGCCAAAAGCCATCACCCGCTCAACAATCTCATCCAGAGACAGCCGCTCTCCGGCAAGCGCCTCCCGGGCGTAACCGGTATCACAATAACGACAGGCGAGATTGCAACCGGCAAGCCTTACAAAAACACAGGGGAGCCCCACAAACGTGGACTCCCCCTGTAAACTGGCAAAGATCTCGCTCACCCTGAGCATGGAATCATTTCCCTTTTTTGGCCTGCATCAGAATCACCACCGGACTGGCGATAAAAATCGAGGAATAGGTTCCAACCACGACCCCGACAATCATCGCAAAAGCAAAATCATGAATCACTCCGCCGCCCAGAAAGAAAAGACTAAGTAACACCAACAGGGTCGTCAACGAGGTCAGCATAGTCCGGCTGATGGTCTGATTGATGGAATTGTTGACGACCCCGACGAAATCAAGTCTGCCCCCGCTTTTCATATTTTCTCGAATCCGGTCGTAGACCACGATCGTATCATTGAGCGAATAACCGACTATCGCGAGTAACGCCGCGACGATCGGCAGCGAAAACTCCTTGTCGAGCAGGGCGAAGACGCCAACCGTGATCATGACGTCATGGGCCAGGGCGAGCACAGCACCCAGGGCGAAGCGAAATTCAAAACGCAGGGTTATATAAATCAGAATGCCGATCATGGCATAGACAATCGCCAGCAGGCCCTGACGCCGCAGATCCTTGCCGACCTTGGGGCCAACCATCTCGACCCGCCTGACATCAACATTTTCACTGCCGAAGACCTTGTCCAGCATGAGCTTGATTTCGTCGGAAAGTCCGACCAGGTCACTCTTGGACTGCTCGACCCGAATCAAAAACTCATTCGTACTCTGGTCGTCGAATTTCTGAATGGAAATATCCCCCATGTCCACCGGGGCCAGGGCCTGACGAATCTCATCGGCCGCCACGGCCTTGTCGAAACGCACCTGCACCATGGTACCACCGGCGAAATCGATACCGTAATTAAGCCCGCCGCGAAACATCAGCGAGGCCAGACCAATCATGATGGCGATCGCTGAAAGGATTATAAACAAACGACGCTTGCCGACAAAATCGACAGTCATCTTATCTGAATCAAAAAACCGCATAGTAACTCATCTCCAGGATTCTCTACCAATCAGATACTTAATTTTTTCAGAGGACGGCGGGCCGCCACCAGGTCAAAAACCAACCGGGTAACAAAGATCGCCGTATAAAGACTTGATACGATTCCCAAAGAGAGGGTAACCGCAAACCCTTTGATCGGACCGGTCCCAAACTGATAGAGGACGATTGCCGCGATCAAGGTCGTGATATTGGCATCCATAATCGTCAGAAAGGCTTTACCGTAGCCACTGTCAAGAGCGGCTCTCGGAGTTTTGCCGTACCGCAATTCTTCACGGATACGCTCGTAAATAAGAACGTTGGCATCAACCGCCATACCGATGGTCAGAACAATTCCGGCAATCCCGGGCAAGGTCAAGGTCGCCTGAACCAGGGCCAGAATACTCATGACAAAAAGCAGGTTCAGAATCAGGGCCAGGTTGGTCACCAGACCGCTGAGACGGTAATAGACAACCATGAACCCGACCACCAGGATAAAACCGACGACCATTGAGATAATTCCACTGCGAATCGAATCATGTCCCAGGGAAGGTCCGACGGAGCGCTGCTCCAGAATATTGATCGGAGCCGGCAGGGCTCCGGCCCGCAGGACGATCGCTAGATCGCGGGCCTCCTTGGCGGTAAATCGGCCGCTGACCTGGGCCTGTCCGCCGGAAATCCGCTCCTGAATCACCGGCGCCGAATAGACATTGTGATCCAGGACAATCGCCAGTCGGCGCTTGACATTGGCCCCGGTAATCTCATCAAAGATTTTGGCGCCCTGCCCATTGAACTCCAGGGCAACGTAGGGTTCGCCGAATTCGCTGTTGAAGCGAACATTGGCATTGGCGATATACTCACCGGTCATCAGACTGCGTTTTTCCACGACATACGGCCGTTTCGCCACAATCGCATTGGTTTCCGGATCACGGGTCTGTTCGTAGAGAACCTCCAGTTTATCCCCCAGCTGGGCCGGACTGACCTCGGCGGGATCGTACTGATCGCTGACCAGTTTGAATTCGAGCAGCGCGGTCTTGCCGATAAGATCAATCGCCCGGCGGGTATCCTTGACGCCGGGTAACTGCACCAGAATCCGATTATCGGACTGCAATCTGATTTCGGGCTCGGCAACCCCGAACTGATCGATCCGGTTGCGCATGGTTTCAACCGCCTGATCCAGCGCCAGTTTTTCCAAGCGCTGTCGTTCCTCGGATTCAACCCGGTAGATGACAATCGCCCCTTGGGTCGAAGCGTGCGCCCAGGCCGGAATCTTTTCGTTCATGAGATTCCGCAGTCTTTCGACATCGCTCTCCTCCGCCAGTTTGATCCGGACCGTGCCGATATCTTCCGTCTGCATGATCTCGCTGAATTTGATTTTATCCTCTTCCAGCAGGCGCTGTACGCCGGCGACCATTCGGTCGGTCGACACCTGAAGCGCCTTTTCCACATCGACTTCCATCAGCAAATGGATTCCGCCCTGCAGATCAAGTCCAAGATGAATTTTTTCCGTCGGAAAGATGTTGCCCCACCAGGCGGGAACGCGATCACTCATGGTTGGGAAAAGGTAGATTAGGGCCAAAACGATACTCACCAGGACAATCGCCAGCCGCAGTTTCACGCTTTTAATCATTAACCAACAACCTCATACAAAAAATTATCTTCGCCAAGCCCGGAATCTGCCTGGAGCCCGCCCTCAACCTGAGTCCACCCTCAAGCGGCCTTTTCACTTTCGCCTTTAATCACCGACATGATCTGTCCGCGCGCCACTTTAATTCTGACCTTTTCCGCGATCTCAATGGTCACGAAGGTGTCGGCCACGGCCGTAATCCGCCCCATGATACCGCCGGCGGTCACCACGTCATCTCCTCTCTTGAGGTTGGCCAGAAGTTCCTTATGCTCTTTCTGCCGTTTCTGCTGCGGCCGGATCAGAAGAAAATAAAAAATCACAAACATCAGAACCAAAGGCACGAACGCCTTGATTCCTTCAAGCCCGCCGGCGGCGCCGACCTCTCCACCCTGTGCCATCGCAAATGCTACACCGAACATAATATTCCCCTCTTTTTTGAATTACCAGGAAAGTTCTGAAACAAAAAATTATAAATCCTCACACCTTTGATAGGCGTCAAGAAAACCCTGCTTATACTGCTTAAAAACGCCTTTCTCAAGTGCGCCGCGGATATTCTCCATCAGGCGATTGTAAAACCTGAGGTTATGAATGGTCGCCAGAACCGAAGAGAGAATCTCTTTTGAAACAAACAGATGCCTGAGATAGGCCCGACTGAAATTGCGACAGGCATAGCAGTCGCAGGCTTCATCAATCGGGCCGGCATCATCGCGAAACCTGGCCTGTTTTATTGACAGCGGCCCGCGATGGGTGAAATACATGCCGTTGCGGGCATTGCGGGTCGGCATCACGCAATCAAACATATCCATGCCGGCCGCCACCGCCACCAGCAGATTTTCCGGGGTACCGACTCCCATCAGATAACGCGGCCGCTCTGGCGGCAATTGCGGCCCGAATTCATTGACCACTTCATACATGGCCGCCGGCCCCTCTCCGACACTGAGACCGCCCAAGGCATAACCATCAAAACCAATGGCCACCGTCTCGTCCAGACTGCGGCGGCGCAATTCGGAAAAGGTACTGCCTTGTATTATGCCGAAAAGCTGGTTATCCTTGCGCCGCCGGGCCGCCTTGCAACGGGCCGCCCAGCGGACCGTCAACTCCATCGAAGACAAAGCCTCCCCATAGGTTGCCGGCCACGGCGTACACTCGTCAAAGGCCATGATGATATCGGCCCCCAGCGCCTCCTGAATCTGAATCGATGATTCAGGAGTCAAACGATGGCTGCTGCCGCCAATCGGCGAGCGAAAGGTCACCCCCTCTTCATCGATCCGGCGCAGTGAAGCCAGGCTGAAAACCTGAAAACCGCCGCTGTCGGTAAGCACCGGCCGCGACCAGCCCATGAATTTATGAACCCCGCCGAGCCGCCGCACCAATTCATGCCCGGGGCGCAGAAAAAGATGGTAGGTATTGGCCAGAACAATCTGCGCCGCGACCTCCTCTTCAAGTTGCTTCGGAGTCAGGCTCTTGACCGTGGCCCGGGTGCCGACCGGCATGAAACAAGGAGTTTCAATCACCCCATGCGCCGTCGTCAGGCGCGCTCGTCGCGCCGCGCTCTTACGGTCATTATCCAGAACCTGAAAAGCGTTCATTTGAGCAGCAGCATGGCATCACCGTAACTGTAGAATCGATATTCCAGTTCCAGGGCTCGCCGATAAGCCGCCATGACCGTTTCCCGCCCGGCAAAGGCGGAAACCAGCATCATCAAAGTCGACGCCGGCAGATGAAAATTAGTCAGAATGGCGTCCACCATTTTAAACTCGTAACCGGGATAGATAAACAGATCGCACAGCCCTTCAAGCAACCCGGTCGCGGCATGATATTCCAGAGCCCGGGTAACCGTGCTGCCGACCGCCACCAAACGCCCGCCGCGTGCCCGCAAGGCGGCGACCCGTTCCAGGGTCGACGGAGGAATACGAAAAAATTCTTCATGGATTCGATGCCCTTCCACCGTCCGCGAACGCACCGGAGCAAAGGTGCCGAGTCCAACGTGCAACGTCAGAAAAGCGATTTCAACCCCATTGCCGCCTAATTCCCGCAGTAACTCCGGCGTAAAATGTAGTCCCGCCGTCGGCGCCGCCACCGCGCCGGCGGCGGCGGGATCGGCGAAAACCGTCTGGTAACTGCGGCGATCATCATCCTCGACGGCGCGCTTGATATAAGGAGGCAAAGGCACCCGGCCAACCTGCTCCAGCACCTCGGCGACCGGGCGGCCATTGGCGCCTGACAACAGAAGCAGCCCCGGACCGGCTCCTGACGCTTCCACCACCATGCCGCGCAGCAAACCGCCGAAATCAAGCTTTTGCCCCGGGCGCGGCTTTTTCGAGGCCTTAAACAGAACCCGCCAGAGCTGTTTGGACTCATCGCCATCGACCACGGATTTTTCCAGCCGCACCAGAAAAGCCTCTATCGCGCCGCCGCTTTCTTTGCGTCCGAGCAAACGAGCCGGAATCACCCTGGTATCATTTAACACCAGCAGATCCCCAGCCTGAAGATAGGCTTTCAGATCGGTGAAGCCCCCGTCAACAAATTCCCGCACGCCCCGCCTGACCAGCAGCAGGCGCGACTGATCCCGTCGCGGCAGGGGATGCTGGGCGATGCGCTCGCTCGGAAGCTCATAATCAAAAAGGGCGACATCCATAATTTCAGCTTCTAAAAATACCCAACTGTTCTTTCGGCCAATTATCAAAGATCCTGAGAGAGTCGTGAATCAACCGCGGCCATCGGCAAAAAACAGCCCGCTTATAAAGCACAACTGCCAAGTGAAGTCAACCGTTATCAGATCCCCGGCACAATTCTTCGCGCCCGGAAGATTCCCAAAAAACGACAACGCGCAAAAAGGGAAAATCCACCCCGGACGAATCAGAAAACATTAACCAGATAGAGCAGTATGACACCGGAAAGCATGGCCGTCAGACCGAAAATCCGCAAAAATTTTTCCGGTTGTTCCTTCAGCAGTGCCAGGGTTTTTTTGATCGCCCCCGGCGCCAGAAAATAAGGCAGTCCCTCGATAATCATCGCCAGGGCAAGAGCGGTCAAAAAATATTTCATAAAAAATCCTGCTGCGGAAACGTGCCCCGCAATCAAAAAAAGACTCTTACGACCCGTGCCTGACGGCACCTCCGCTGGTCGCAAACAAAGACTCCTGTCAATTCAGGTTCGTAACGATTCAGCCATTTTTTAGTTTTGCGGGGGGCTGAATAATAACTCATTTTCTTGTTGTTCAAACTGGAAATAACTTGCAAGGTTCTGCTTAAACTTGTCCCCAGGCTCAGAAATGCGGCGACAAGTCGTGACTTAAGCCAGACCCTACGCCCCCGCAAACGATGATCGGTGGTCACCCATACCGGCCGCTCCACATAGCACAACCCGGGGAAAAGCGCAATTCCCGTCCCGGGGCGGCTTCGTGCAGGTTTTCTCTTGACATTCAGACCCCTGCGTGACTAACCTTTTCCGACAATAATCTGTGGTTTTGCAGATAATCAGGCCCGTAATCCTGAGCCGCCAACCTTAAGAGGAGGTAATCATGATTAGAAAATTGTCCGATTTTTTTGTCAAGTTGGTACAACGCTACCTGCCGGATCCTTTTTTGTTTGCCGTCATTCTGACCTTTGTGGTTTTTCTGATGGGAATCACTATCGCCGGACAATCACCCATGAAAATGGTCGAATTCTGGGGCAACGGCTTCTGGAACCTGCTGGCATTTTCAATGCAGATGGTGCTGGTGCTGGTCACCGGCTATGTCCTGGCGAGCAGCCCACTGTTTAAGAATATGCTCTCCGCTATCGCCGGGGCCATGAAAAGCCCCGGACAGGCGATCATGGTCACCACCTTCGCGGCCCTGGTGGCTTCCTGGATCAACTGGGGTTTCGGCCTGGTAATCGGGGCCCTGATGGCCAAGGAAATGGCGCGCAAGGTCAAGGGGACCGACTATCGGCTCCTGATTGCAAGCGGCTACATCGGCTTTCTCGTCTGGCATGCGGGCTTTTCCAGTTCCGTGGCCCTGACCATTGCAACCCCGAAACACTTTCTTGAAAAAGCCATGGGCATCATCGGCACTTCCGAGACCATTTTCGCCACCTTCAATCTGGTTCCGCTCATCGTTCTGATTCTGACGCTGCCGTTTCTGACCCGCCTCATGATGCCGCGTCCAGCCGATACCGTGGAGATTGACCCGGCCCTGCTGACGGAAATGGATCAGGATTTCGACCTGGGTAAAAACGACACTCCGGCCGACAAACTCGAGAACAGCGTCATCATTTCCATGCTGACCGGAATCATGGGGCTGGCCTACATCGTTTATTACTTTGTCTCCAAAGGCTTTCAGCTCAATCTGAACATTGTCAATTTCATCTTCCTTTTTGTCGGCATTCTCCTGCACAAAACTCCCCGGCGTTATCTGAAAGCCCTGGGAGATGCGGTCAAGGGGGCCGGCGGCATCATCCTGCAGTTTCCCTTTTACGCCGGGATCATGGGCATGATGTCGGCTTCCGGCCTGGCGGCCATCATGTCGGGCTGGTTCGTCAATATTTCCAACGGAGTCACCCTGCCCTTCTTTGCTTTTATCAGCGCCGGGATTCTCAATATTTTCATCCCTTCGGGCGGCGGGCAATGGGCTGTCCAGGGACCGATCATGATCACGGCCAGCACCGAGCTGGGGGTTCCGATGGCCAAGACCGCGATGGCCGTGGCCTGGGGTGATGCCTGGACCAATATGATTCAACCCTTCTGGGCCCTGCCGGCGCTGGGCATTGCCGGGCTCGGAGCCCGCGATATCATGGGGTATTGTCTGGTGGCGATGCTCTACAGCGGGGTGATTATCGGGGGCTGCCTGATGATTTTCTAAACGGTTGCGACAGGATAAATCTTAGCCGAGGCCAAGTTAAAGTTTTCTTTTCACTTGGCCCCGGCTTTATTATGTTCATGACCTTTTTTTCGCGGGCCCGTGCCCGCATCAGCCGAAGCCCTAGACCGAAAAACTGCGGAACCGTGTTTATCGACAGGCCGCACCTTTCGGGTGCTTTTCCCATACTTACCAACTCATTTTCAGCGTGGCCATAATTTCCAGCGGACCCTCGGCATCGCTGAAGGTATACCAGTACGACCCAAACCAACACCCCGGCAACCCGGTTGCCGAAAAAACCATAGCCTTATCCAAGGTTTTTGCCGGACAAAAAACTTGCCCGAAGACAGAAATCTCTAACGAAGGATAAATTATGCGGCGACGGGGGGAAAAGCCACCTCGTAAGTAAAGGGCGGGCGGTCGGGACCATTGCCGGCGGCAAACAGCACGCTGACCCCAGCCGCCAGAGCCTCACGAATGGCGCTTTCGATCTGCGGCGACGGTGCGCCGACCCACCCCCATGAATTATTGATAATTTTCGCCCCTTGAGCCACCGCCACGCGCAGCGCCTGAGCCCGTTCGAGCACCGAACCGCCGGCGTTAACCGGCATGATTCTGACCCCCGGGGCCACGCCGATAACCCCGATGCCATTATTGCCGATCGCTCCAAGATTGCCGGCGACACTGGTACCGTGATTACTGGTCGGCGTCGGCGGCCCGCCGCCACCGGACCCATCCGGAGCATACCCCGGCCCCAGATTGAGATCGGGATGGCCGAGTTCAACCCCGTCATCGACCACCGCGACCAACAGGTCGGTTGCGACCCGAACCTGAGACCAGGCCTCGGGCACGTTCATATCATTGCCCTGATCGCCGATCCCGGCCACCTGTCCGCGATTATCGAGTTCATACTGGCAGGAGCTGTAGGGATCATTGCTGATACCCGAACTTTGCGGACGGCTAACCCGGCCCATAACTTTAAGCTCATCGAGATAACAACCCTCCTGCGGGTTTTCAGCATCACTGACATACAGCACACAGAGATGAATCCCATCCTTGAGAAAAACCGGGGGCACCTTGAAAAGGCGCTTACGCCACCCGTTCCGGGCGGTCTGATCACTGGTGCAATCACCGGAGTAAATCACCGCCAGCGGCTCCTCCATGGAGGTCTTCCCGTCGGTGATGCCGATAATCGGCAAATCCCGGGGATTGGGTCGGCCCTGTTCATCCAGAAGGATCTCGTTCTTACTGAAAAACCAAACCTCGACAAAAACCTCGGCGAACGCACTCAGCGCCAGCGGCGGAGAAAAAAGATAGGCGCCCATATTCACCGGGGCCGGGCCCGGAGGAACGACAGCGTCAGGCCCCCAAGCCGCGCAATACAGGGAACGTTTACCGCTGAAAGCCCGATAATTGGTCGGCCCCCAGGCCGCCGCGCTTTTGCCGGGCGCGGTTTTCAAGGCCCAGCCGGGAGGAGGGTAAACCTCGGCTTCGGCATCGAGACTGAACAACACCTGCCAGCCGGAGGCCGCCGCCGGGTCAGGCTGTTTGGCAACGGCGGGTAACGGCAGGGGCTCATGCAGGGCAATCAGCCGACCCGGATCGGCAACCATGCCGACAGACAGGGTTTTCTCCTGGGGCCGCTGTTCATCCAGCATGATGACCAGATGATTGGGCTCGGCGACACTGATGTCGCGCTCCTGCGCCAAACGGCGGCAGACCGCGTAGCAGCGTCCATCGCCTGGAGCGGAGATGGTCAGTAAAAGATTCTGCCGATCAAGCACCCGGCTTTCGCTGATGCCCTCGGCGGCAAACAGCGTCTGCAAGCGCTGCCTGCCGACTTCAGCCTCGGCTTCCGTCTTAAAGGTGACAATGATCTCGGCCGTCGGAATGAGCAGCGCCTGGCCCTGCTCGAAAACCGGCTGAGTCACCAGATTTTTTGTTTCCGACTCCCGCAACAGCGAGCTCAGGGATTTTGCCTGGGTACCGGGGCCGCCGGCCACCGGGGTCCGACGATAAAGGGACAGCCCCCGGCTCTGCAGTTGCGGAACCGCGCTTAAAGAATCGAGCTCCGCGCCGACCCGGGCCAGGGCTTTCTCGGTCAGGCCTTTTTCCGTGGCGGACCGGCTGACAACCAATAAATTGGGACTGGGGTTGAGAACCACCTTTGCCGCGCCCTGAAAATAATAATAAGCATTCTCCGCCGCCAGACCGCAAAGCGGCTTCAGGGCCAGGGAAAAACCCAGAGCGACCATGCAGAAAGGAACAAACAGCAGAAGCTTCGGGGAAAATCTTTTTTTCATCGTCGACTCCTTCATTGTCGAAACCGGCAGATTAGCAACCGGCGTCCTCCCCGCGATTATCGGACGCTAAATCACAACCAACAATTTCCTGTTTTTTTAAACCAATCATGAACTATCCGGGCGCAAAATTTCATCCACCTCCGCCTCGCTAAAAGCAGAACCATCGGCGGAAGGCAGCCTCTGCCCGACCGGCGGCGGGTTCAAGCGCGATTTCCCCTTGCGACCCATATCCTCTTTCATCACCGCCAAAGTCCCGGTAAGGCATCGAGCATCATATTGTCCGACGAGCCGTTAAGCTGAAAACCAACCACTTCCTAGTCGGAAGAATAATCCATATAGGTCGCTCCGCTGGTATCAACCCGAAGAAGGTTTTCGGCGCTGCCCATCACCTTGGCGCAGCCCCCCACCAAGAGGCTGCCGTTGGCTACCGCCACCCCGGCATCATTATAGAATGTAAGGGCGGCGATATTGGCCGGAACGGAAGCGATATTGGCAAACGCGATTCCGGTCCAGCCGTCATCCTCTAGTTTCGGAAAAATGGCTTTACGGGAGGCGCTGCCGACGCCGGTGTAACCCGCCAGCAGATTACCGTCATTGGTGCCGAAAAGTTCAAAACCGGTTATGCCGACATCGGTTTCCAGCTTGAACCAGGCCGATCTTTCCGGCAAATCAAGACTGGAGAGGGTTCCCAGATATTTCTCGTGGCTGCCCAGGATGAAGGTCTGCTCCGTCAGTTGTTCACCGTCTTCCGCGTAAGGCGTGATTCTCAGGCTGCAGGAACTTTGCCGAGGGTTATAGGCGACAACCCCGGTCCACCAGAAATCATTGCTGACCAGATGAGGAAAATAAAGCGCAGGCGCGGTCGCGTCTTTCAAAAGAATACCGCTCAACTGATTTCCCCCGCCAAAGAGTTGCAGGCCGACCACCCCGGCGGCTTGCGTTATTTCAGCCGAGTGAATATCGGGCTGTTTTTCCGAGTCGAAAAGCTCGGCAACCGGGAAAGCCCGATGCTGGTTGCCGGCCAGGGCCAGCGAGCGCTCCCTGCCGTCATCAAAAGTAAAAGTGACTCGTTTACTGGCCGAAGTGGTGTTCAGCAGACTGATCCCGGTCCACCAGATTGAATCGGAGGCGATATGTGAAACATAAAGGTTGTCATCTCCAAGCTTTTCCCGGGAAGCCGGAATGGCGACGCGGTATTTCCCATTGAGATAAAATTTCAGATAGCCGCACATGGTCTCGGAGAAAGAGGCAAAGACGATATAGCCCAGATCCTCGGCCCCCGGGCGAAGCCGCCGTCAGGGTAAATTGATGACGGGCATGCGGGGCCAGGGCCAGAACCCGTTCCGGCTCCAGCAGAATTCCGGAATTACTGAAATACTTGATACTCCCATGCAGGATTTTCGTGGCGCTGGGGTTGATCAGACAGATCTCGGTTTGCCATCCATCGATACAGGCCACATGGGGATAGTAAAGACTGT
>OMKS01002883.1_pt1 | contig 14060 bp, 7 predicted proteins | sample 1674721 | NCBI WGS metagenome assembly OMKS01 (sample SAMN06264996, study PRJEB25208) | sediment metagenome | isolation source: hot spring sediment | place: USA: California | collected 2014-09-02 | reverse complement strand
GTGATATTCTCATTTTATCTGGTGATGTGCCTGCCCTAAGCGCTGAAACCCTCGATTCTCTGTATCAGACGCATCGCCGGCAAAACGCTTATGGCACTGTACTGACAGCCATTTTTGAGAATCCCAGCGGCTATGGGCGCATTGTCCGCAATGATGATGATACACTGCAAGGCATTGTGGAAGAGAAAGATGCCGATGATGAAATACGTAAAATTAAAGAGATCAATTCCGGCATTTATATTTTTCGTGGGGAACTCCTTTTTGATTATCTTCGTAAAGTAGATAATGACAATGCACAAAAAGAGTATTACCTGCCAGATATCCTGCCAATGCTGGTGCGTGATGGCTATAAAGTGGCGCTACAAGTGGCTAGGGACCCCGATGAGATCAGCGGGATTAATACGATTGAGCAGCTCCAGGAAGTGGAAGAAAAGATTTTATTAAAACAAGGAGAAGCGTGATGATAAAAAGGTCTGTTTTCTCAATCATTTATCTTTTGACTGTGAGCGCTTTGTTGCTGGCACAGTTTCCTGTGGGGCAGAGCGGATTTTCCAGCAGGGATATCGGCGTGAAGATAAATAGCAGCCGAGATGTGGCTAGTCTTTTCAGCAGGCTACAGATGACCCATTCCGTTGGCGCTGCTATGAGCAGCTCAAGTTTTGGCTCTATAGGGGTGATGAGTTATCAAAATAATTTTTTCTTGCCCGTATCTGAAAAAATGAGCCTGAAAGGCACCCTTTATCTGATGCAGCCGGCTTTTGCCTCCAATCCAATGATCCAAAATAATATTGGCAGTGACCCCTCTATCTATTATGATACAGAGCTCAATTACAAGCTGGGTGAAAAAACAAATATCAGTATCGGAATCAGCAATTTTCCATATTACCAGTCACCTTATTACCAAGGATATGGCTTTTCAGGCAGAGCTATATCCCCAATCTGGATGAAACCATGAGCAAGCGCAAGCCGGTTTCTGCCAATCGTATTTCCCTGGTGCTTAATGGTATTATTTCCATTCTCGCTGTTGTTGTGCTGCTTTTTGTCTATTCATTTTTTGAGACGGCAAAGCGGGAAGAAACCCGGCAGATTGTCTATTCCGGCAGTATCGAGGATATTCCTGTGGCCTTGCTGGAAGGGCAGGAGAAGGCAAAGAAACAGGTCAATATGGTTGTTCAGATTCTCAATGGATGTGGCGCCAAAGGAATTGCCAATGAGATGAAAAGCTACCTCACAGGTCTTGGCATTGATGTTCGCAGCACGGGGAATGCTGACAATTTTGGCTATACTAAATCTAAAGTTTTGATTCATCACGATCAGTATTCCCAAGCCGATCAGTTTGTCAAATTGATTGGCGGGCTGATGATACCGGAGTATCGTAAGCTGATGCCGGGCCAGGAATATGATTATACACTGATTTTGGGTGAAGATTTTCTCGATTTGCAGCCCTTTGCTGCTACAAACCTAAGCGCGAATATTGAAATTCTCAATGGTTGCGGCGCTTCAGGACTCTCGCACCGTTTTCAGCAATATATGTCGGCCAATGGCTATGAAGTGAAAAGTGTTGGGAATGCTGAGCACTTTGATTATCCCAGAACGAAAATCATCGTTCACAATCGTCTGAACCGCAAAGCCGTATCCCTTTCGGAAAAGCTGGGTGTTGCAGCAGCCGATGTACAATACTCAGATGAATTCGGAAATAATAAGATTGACGTCACCCTGATTTTAGGTAACGACTATTTTCATCTGACGCCATATAAAAACTTGGAGATACGATAAATAATGACCTTTGATCCAGAACTGGCTGAAAGTAAGAGCCACGCTATCGCTTTAGCCGCTGCTGAGGCTATGCTTTTAAAGAGAGCGGAGAATATTGTTATTCTTGATATGCGGAAATTAGTTGCTTACACCGATTATTTTGTAATCTGTCACGGAAATGCTGATATTCACGTGAAGGCCATTGCTGATACGGTAGAAGACTCACTGCTTCAATATGGAGAAAAATATCTTAATAAAGAGGGCTATGAAAACCGTAAATGGATTCTCTTGGATTATGTAGATGTCATTGTCCATATCTTTGATAAAGAGAGCCGCGATTTTTATGATTTGGAATACTTGTGGGCCGATGCCTCCCGACAAGAGATTTTAGACCTACAATAGATTTTTAAATATCCAAGAGGGAGAAAGTTTTGATTAAGGCCATTCAGGAAAGAATTAGAAATTATTTGGATGAGCAGGGTTATGAGGGTCTTGATTTTATTGTTGAGCGGCCCAAAAAGAGAGCATTTGGTCATATCAGCACAAATCTGGCAATGAAGCTGGCGCCCCTTTTGCGAAAAAACCCCTATCAGATTGCCGGAGAGCTGGCGGAGACGCTTTTTCAGAATATTCAATATCTTGAAAAGATTGAAGTCATTAGGCCGGGATTTATCAATTTCTTTTTTAAAGCGGCCTATTTTCAATCTCTTGTGGAAGAGCTTTTGGCGGCAGGCGCTGACTTTCAAAAACCACAATTGCTAAAAAAAGAGAAAATACAGGTGGAGTTTGTTAGCGCAAATCCCACTGGCCCCCTGACTATCGGACACGGACGACAAGCTGTTTTAGGAGATACAGTAGCCCGGATTTTTGAATGGTTTGGCCATGAGATAACGCGTGAATATTATTTTAACGACGCCGGACGACAGATGCGTCTTTTGGGGCTTAGTGTGTATGCCCGTTATATGAATCTTTTTGGCTATGAAGCCGAATTGCCTGATGATGGCTACCAGGGTGATTATATTATAGATATTGCGAAATCTATAGCCGATAAATGGAGCGATAAATATCTGAATCAGCCGGAAAATTCACTCTTTACAGATTTTGCCGCTGAATCGGTTTTCAAAATGATCCAGACAAGTCTGGAACGGCTGAATATCCGCCATGATGTCTATTACAATGAGAAAGACCTCTATGCAGAAGGCAAGATCAGCGAGGTGCTGAAGATTCTCGAAGAAAAGAACTTTACCTATCAATATGACGGCGCCATCTGGTTTAAAGCCAGGTTCTTTGGCGCTGAAAAAGATAGAGTTTTGGTAAAAAGCAGCGGCGAGCCGACCTATCGTCTTCCCGATATTGCTTATCACCGCCAAAAGCTTCTGCGTGGCTTTGACCGTATCATTGATCTTTTTGGCGCTGACCATCATGCTACTTTTCCAGATGTCATTGCAGCGCTGCAGGCGATGGATTTAGATAGTTCGAAGATCCAGGCGCTTATACACCAATTTGTTACCTTAACGAAAGACGGAGAAAAGGTCAAGATGTCCACCAGGAAAGCGACTTTTGTCACCCTTGATGAGCTTATTGATCTAGTGGGGGCTGATGTTGTCCGCTATTTTTATTTGATGCGCGGTGCAGATTCTCATCTCAATTTTGATATTTCCCTTGCGCAGAAAGAGTCCGATGAAAATCCGGTCTTTTATCTTCAATATGCACACGCCCGTATGCACAATATCTTGGTTCACAGTCGTGAAAAAGGCATTGAAAGTTTTTTAGAAGGCGACTGCAGTCTTCTCATTGAAGATGAAATTCTCGAAGTGCTGGATATTATCAGCGAATTTGGCGAGATAATGGAAACAGCAGCCCGCACCCTTGACCCGATTCACCTCATCAACTATCTGCAGAAACTCGCCACGGCTTTTCATCGTTTTTATGCCAGGCATCGTGTGGTTTCGGAAGACCTGGAGCTTTCCAAAGCCAGGCTAAAATTTATTTTAGCCGTAAAGACTATAATTACCAACGCTATGGGTATTTTAGGCATCCACACACCAGATGTGATGTAGTCTCTCTTCTTCTATTATTTCTTGGAAAACATTTGTCAGTCTGGGCTTAGCCTATTTTGCCGACACCAATTTTCAGCAGTTTTTTCTTTTTTAAATATAGAAAGCTTTTTATATTCGCGGTGAAAAGAGGGAGAAATTAAGCAGCGTTGCAGTCTTTTCGAAAAATAGTCTTCATTCCCACATCGGGGCTGAGGCTTGTTTTTCTCGACACAACGCTTAAAAAAGGGAAGGAAAAATAATGTTAAGCATCTGGGAGAAACTGCTTTTTGTGATTTTTGTCGGCGCCTCACTATCGCTGTCGGTGAAGAATTTTGGCCTGATGATAAAGGCAATTAGCCGGGGCGCTGAGCCCATTGACTGGCAAAAAGCCCTGAAAAAGTGGCCACAGGGCTTATGGGTCTTTTTTAGTCAGCGGACACTTTTCACCACACGACCGGTTGCCGGATTTATTCACGCGCTGGTGGCCTGGGGTTTTACACTCTATATGCTGGTGAATCTCATTGACATACTGGAAGGAATGATTCCTGGTTTTCACTTTTTTCCAGAGCATTATATCGGTTTTGTCTATCGTCTTTTTGTAGATATCTTTACCGTCTTGGTGCTGCTGGGTGTTCTCTATTTTCTCGTGCGGCGCTTTATTTTTCATAGTCCGCTGCTAAAGATCAATCCGCAGGTGCTGATTGCAGAATCGACGCAGGCGGGAATCCGCCGTGATTCGGCCATCGTTGCTTTCTTTATTCTTTTTCACGTAGGTTTTCGATTGGTTCATGCCTCTTTTGCAGTGGCATTGCATAGAGAAGGCTTCGACATTTCACAGCCGGCTGCCGCGACCCTGGCCTTGGCTTGGAGCGGTATGGGTGATACTGGCCTGACCATTGGGCTTCATCTGGGGTGGTGGCTGGCGCTGGGTCTCATTCTCGCTTTTATACCTTATTTCCCTTATTCAAAACATGCTCACCTTTTTATGGGGCCAATCAAACATATGGTGAAAGCGGAGCGCCGCTCACCTGCGGTCTTGAAGCCCATAGATATGGAGAATGAGGAGCTGGAGCAATATGGTGTGGCCAAGCTGGAGCACCTTCCCCAGGAAGAAATTTTCGATGCTTATGCCTGTATAATGTGCAATCGCTGCCAGGATGCCTGTCCTGCTTACACCACCGGTAAAGCCCTTTCCCCAAGCGCTCTGGAAATCAACAAGCGATATTATCTGAATGAAAATTTAAAAACTTTTGCCGAGAGCGGCGAAAGCGCCGAGCCTATGCGGCAGTGGGCCATTTCTGAGGATGCTATCTGGGCCTGCACAAGCTGCGGCTACTGCGTGGAAGTCTGTCCTGTAGCTAATGAGCCGATGGTGGATATTTTGCAGTTGCGACAAGACCTGACCCTGATGGAGAGTAACTTTCCCCAGGAGGCGGTGGGGCTTTTTAAAAAGCTGGAGAGTAATGGCAACCCCTGGGGCATTAGTCAGCAGGACCGGGACAAATGGGCAGATGGCCTCGATGTGCCTCGTTTTGTTGATAAACCCGATGCTGAATATCTATTTTGGGTGGGCTGCGCCGGCGCTTATGATGACAAAGGCATTAAAAGCTCTAAAGCAATGGTGAATATTCTCAATGCAGCCGGTGTCAGCTATGCCATTTTAGGGAATGAGGAGAAGTGCACCGGAGATTCAGCTCGCCGCCTGGGCAATGAGTATCTATTTCAGATGATGGCTATGGAGAATGTGGAGACCCTCAATGGATATAATGTCAAAAAGATTATTACCCAATGTCCTCACTGCCTTAATACGATTAAAAATGAATATCCCGATTTTGATGGCAATTATGAAGTTTATAGCCATACAGATTTTATATATAAACTCATCGTGGAAGGGAAAATTTCCATTGACCAGGCTTCTTTGGGAAAGATGACTTATCACGACTCCTGCTATCTGGGACGCCACAATAAGATTTATGATTCACCGCGAGCCCTGATGCAGGCCATTGGCGGCAAAGAAAATTTTGTAGAGCTAAGCCGCCATCATGACAAAGGCTATTGCTGCGGTGCCGGCGGAGGCAGAATGTGGCTGGAAGAGACCATTGGCGAAAAAATCAATAATGAGCGAAGCAAAGATATTGCCGCCTGTAATGCCGATATATTGGGTGTGGCCTGTCCATTTTGCCAGACGATGCTGGTGGATGGCATCAATGCTGCCGGACTTAAAACTAAAGTGAAAGATATCGCCGTTATCGTTAGTGAGAAACTGAGAGCCTAGAAAACCGAATGGATCTTGGGCTTTGCTCAGGATAGCATACCCCGTGGCGCCAGCTTATCTTCGCTCTATGAGGGGCTCTGTTTTTTATCAGGTATTAATCCTTATCGTGGATATCATTGATGGCCTGACGGATTTTTTTAGCCAGGGTAGCTTTGGTAAAGGGTTTCTGTATGAATTGCACGCCTTTATCCAGCACGCCGTGTCGGGCAATGACATTAGAGGTATAGCCTGACATATAGATAATTTTCATATCAGGTCTATTGGCGATTAATTGCTCAGCAAGCTGGCGGCCATTCATTCCAGGCATAATCACATCGGTGAGGAGCAGATGAATTTTGCCTTCGTAGGAGGCTGCCTTTTTTATTGCCTCATCGGGGCTAATAGCCTTGAGCACAGTATAGCCAAGATCATTCAGCAGCTCGTGATTGAGATGGAGAATGGCAGCTTCATCTTCAACTAATAATATTGTCCCATTCCCGCCAAGGATATTTTCTTTATTCGTTAGCTTGTCGACTGTGAGAATGCCTTCATTATAGCGGGGAAAATAGATATTAAAGGTGCTGCCCATATCCAGCTCGCTATAGACTTTGATGTGTCCATTATTTTGTTTGACGATACCATAAACGGTGCTGAGCCCTAGACCCGTTCCCTCTCCAATAGCCTTTGTCGTGAAAAAGGGTTCAAAGAGATTTTCTAAAACCTCTTTACTCATTCCGCAGCCGGTATCGCTAACCACCAATTGCACATATTCACCGGGTTTGCAATCGCTGTTTTTGCCACAATAATCTTCATCTAAAGTCACATTGTTAGTGCGGAGGATGAGAAAGCCGGAATTGTCAATGGCATCTCGTGCATTGACTGATAGATTGGCTAGGATTTGATCAATCTGCGCAGGGTCCACCCTGATTGGCCAAATCTTAGCTCCTGGCTGCCAGACGAGATCAATATTTTCACCAACGAGGCGTCGCAGCATTTTTAGCATATCGCTAACAATGTCATTTAAGTTGACGATGCGGGGCTGAATAGTCTGTCTGCGGGCAAAGGCCAGAAGCTGCCGGGTAAGATTGGCTGAGCGCTCTCCGGCTTTGTTGATTTCTGTCAGATAGCTGTAGAGTTTGTCGTCCGGTGAGATTTTTCCCATGGCCAGCTCAGCCTGGCCCATAATGACCATAAGCATATTATTGAAGTCGTGTGCTACACCACCAGCCAACCTGCCGACTGATTCCATCTTCTGTGCCTGAATGAGCTGCTCACGGAGTTTTAGCTGCTGGGCTTCAGCCTCTTTGCGTTCGCTGATATTACGTGCCAGGGCAAATAGATAATTTTTATCCTTTAACTGAACCACAGCAATGGTATTTTCTACCGGATAAAAAGCGCCGTCTTTGCGTTTGTGCCGCGATTCAAAAGTGACTGCTTCTGAGTCTATCTGCAGTTTTTTCCAGTAATTTTTCAGGTCATCGCGCTCAATCACATCGGGGTCAATATCCATGACGTTCATATTGCATAGCTCTTCTCGGCTGTAGCCGGTATTTTCGATAGCGGCCCGGTTTACCTCAATGATTTTGCCTTCTGTATCGTGGAGAAAGAGCATTTCAGCAGCCTGGTCAATTAAAGACCTAAATTTATATTCACTTTCCTGAAGGGCGGCTTCGGCAGCTTTCTGTTCAGTGATATCGCGAAATTCTACCACCCGCACCTGCTTTCTTTTGTAGGGAATACTTCTGGCTTCCAGACGGAGAGGATATTCTTCTCCATTTTTGCGAATGCCCACAGCCTCGAAGGCTTTTTCGTAGCCGGCGGCGATTTGGGAGCGGACGAAATCACGGCTGGATTCGGCGATGAGCAGCAAGCCGTCCATGCCGATAAGCTCGTCATAAGACCAGCCGGTGATATCTGAAAGTCCCTGGTTGCATTCCAGAATAAGCCCTTTATCGTGGATCGTAATGCCGCCGAAGCTTGAATTGTGCAGCGCTTTGAAACGTTCTTCACTTTCTCGCAGCGCCTTTTCCGCCTGTTTCCGCTCGGTGATGTCCTGCGCGGAAAAGGTGACCCCCTTGCTGAGGTCCTTCAGGTCAATGGGTGTGGAGCTGAGGAGAATCTGCCGTATTTCGCCGTCTTTTCGTTTCCAGCGGGTTTCGACTGCACCGCGCCCGTATTTGGCAATCTGGGCATATTTTTCTCTTTCCACATAGTTAAAATCTTCATCTGTGGCATAGAGCATTCGGGCGCTTTGACCAATAAGCTCTTCCCGACTGTAGCCCGTTATTTCTGTCGTGCTGGGATTTACTGCTTTGAAGACCCTATCAACAAGCATACCTATACCAACGGGCGCGCTGCGGAAAATGCTCTGAATTTGTTCTTCCCGCTCTACGAGAGCCTGCTCAAAGGCTTTTTGTTCACTGATATCGGTGGCGACGCTGAGGATAGCCGCCTGATGATTCCAAGTGACGCTTTTGGACAGAATATGCAAAGGAAAGGCGCTGCCGTCTTTCCGGTAATGAGATGATTCAAAAGAGACTTCACCGGTTTCGGCGATCTTTTGAATACGCGCTTCGGTGTGTTGAGCGCTTTCCGGCACATCGATATTTTGCAGATTCAGCGCAAAAAATTCCTCTTTAGAGAAGCCGTGGAGTTCAAATGTTTTTTGGTTGGCATAGAGAAATTCTCCATTGGCATTGTGGACTGTGATTGAGCTGGGCGCTGTATCCAGCATTGTTGCCAGGAGCCGATTATGGGCTTCGGCCTGTTTTCTTTCAGTGATATCTAGAATATTCCCTATGACTTTCGTGATTTTTCCATTTTCATAAACGGCTTCACCAGAGGTCTGCACCCATAGTTCCCGCCCCTTGTATGTGAGAAAGAGCGATTCCAGTTTATAGGGTGTTCCCTCTTGACAGCATAATTCAAAGGCTTTTAAAATTTTTTCCCGCTCTTGGCTGGGATAGCAGTCGAGGCTGCGTTTAATATGCTCAGGCGAGCCGGGCTCCACTTCTTCCGGCTCCATATCGTGAATACGGTAGCACTCATCGGTCCAATACATTGTTTGAGATGCTATATCCCATTCCCAGCCGCCAACTTTGGCAATTTCCTGGGTTTTGTTTAGCAGGGTTTCGCTTTTTTTGAGGCGAGCTTCGCTCTCTTTCAGTTTTTTCCCGAGGCTGTGTTTATAGAGGGCGATTTCGACGGCGGAATGAAGGTCCCTGGTATTAAATGGCTTTGTCAGATAGCTGTATGGTTCGATTTTTTTTGCGCGGTCAAGGGTTTCATTATCTGCAAAAGCGCTGATAAAGACGATGGGGATATCATATTTATTAAGAATTTCTTCAGAAAGGGTGATGCCGTCGGTTTTGCCCCTCAGGCGTATATCCATCAGAATAAGGTCAGGCAGCTCTTTTTCCACCATTTTCCAGGCTTCAGCAGCATCTTCGGCAATACCGGTGACCCGAAAGCCGAGTCTTTCAATGATGCTTTGAATGTCTGAAGCGATAATCAGCTCGTCATCTACGATGAGAATTTTCGCTTTTTCGAGTATTGGATTGGTACTAGTCATGTCTTCCTCTTTCTGACATACTTTAATTTAAGAAAAAATAATCCATTCCGTATCAATTGATTAATATTCAAAAGATATACTGCATTTAGTGCCTGGCTTAGACTTTTCTAAGCTTAATTCTCCGTGAATTTGCCGCGCCAGGGTTTTGACCAAAAAGAGACCTAAGGTCTTGCTTTGCCCAGTTTCGCTTTCTTCAGGAATGCCGCTGCCATCGTCTCTTACAATGAGTGTATAGTGTCCCTTTTGATTTTTTTCTAAAAGGACATTAATCGTGCCGGCGCTGTTTCTAGGAAATGCGTGTTTGAAAGCGTTGCTGATGAGTTCGTTGAGGATTAATCCCAGCGGAATGAGCAGGTCGTTGGGAAAGGCGATTGGGGGTATCTGAACAATCAGCTCAACTTTTCCGGAGATATGTGAATAGGCAGAGCGCAGGTATTCCGCGAGCTTATTGACGTAGAGGGCAAAATTGGCAGAGCTGCTCATTTCGCTGCGATAGATTTGTTCGTGAATCATTGCCATCGCCTTGATACGGTTTTGGCTCTCCCGAAAGATTTCCAGCGTTTCGGGACTGTCGATAAGATTTGCCTGGAGATTGAGAATGCTGGTGATGAGCTGAAAATTGTTTTTTACCCGATGGTGAATTTCCCGCAGCAGGGTCTCTTTTTCCGCAAGTGAATTTTTGATTCGCTCCTCAGCCTCTTTTCGCTGGGTGATGTCCAAAACAAATACCGTAAGGCCGATAAGTTCTCCGTCATCAGTGATAAGAGGGCTGTATCGGTCTTCGTAGAATGTCCGATAATAGGCGCTATTACCATATTCTTCTTCTAATATAAAAAAATTGCCTTCCAGTGTCTGGTCAAAGTTTGCTTTGGCATTATTCCTGTCATTGGGATTGCTGATATAATCCAGCATATTTTTGCCAATCCTGATATCTTTTCCCCAAATCTTTTTCATAGTTTTTTCGTGAGCTTTGGTAAAGGCGATGTAGCGATACTCGGTATCCAGCGCGAAAACAATCATATCCTGGGGGCTTTCGAGAATAGCACGGAGAAGTATGCTGAGTTTTGAGGCCTTACTTTCGCTTTCCAGAAGCTGTTGTTCAGCTTTTTTAAGCTCGGTAATATCAATAGCGTTGGCAGCCAGATAGATGGGCTCTCCTTTTTCATTACGAATGCAAACGCCGCTCATAAGGGTGGGAAATTCTGTGCCATCTTCACGGATATGCCAGATTTCGGTTTGGGGAAATTCACCCTTTGTTTTCAGTAAGTGCAGCGCTTTTTCAACAATTGGCATCTGTTGCTGACTATGAAAGACAGTCAGCTTTTTCCCTATAAGTTCTTTAGGCTGATAGCCGTGGATATTTGCAAAATATTGATTTATATAGATTAGTGTGCCATCGAGATCGGCGATGGCGGCGCCGTGCAGCGCCCGGTCGGTGATGCTTTTAAATTTGAGCGCCTCTTCGTAGGCTTCTTTTTGGGCGCTGATGTCATGGGTGCTGTAGAGCAGTTTTTCCGGGTTGCCATCAGCGTCATAAATAACAGTGCCGGTGGTATTGAGCCAGCAATAGGAGCCGTCACTGCGCCGGTAGCGAAACTGCGCCCTCAGCTTCACGTCTGTATTCAGACGCTGCTGAAAAATACCTTCAACCGCTAATCGGTCTTCCGGATGAATCAGCTCCAGCATAAATTGGCCAACGAGCTCTGATGGCTTGTATCCCAATTGTTTAAAGGATGGGCTGGCATAGATGCAGATTCCATTCAAATCGCTGAGAGTCACCAGGTCTTGCATATTGCCAGTTATACTTTGGAGAAGCTCTGTTTTTTCTCTCAGCTCAATTTCCGCTTTTTTAAGTTCCGTGATATCCTTGATGATGCTCATAAGATAGGCTTCGTCTTGAATTTGCAGCAGTGTCGCTGACATTAGCCCATAGCGGACAGAGTCATCTTTCATTCTAAAAAGCACTTCCTTGTTTTCAACAGAACCATGATCTTTGAGAGCCTGGTAAATTTCGAGCCATAGATCAGGATGAACCCAGAGATTGAGGTCAAAAGCCGTTTTACCAATGGTTTCAGCTTTGCTGTAGCCGGTAGTTTTAGTAAATCCTTCATTGACTGAAATATAGGTTCCTTTCTCAAAATGACTGATGGTTATAGTATCAGAGCTGGTCATAATGGCTTTGCGAAATCTTTCTTCGCTCTCTTGCAGCGCTTTTTCATCTTCTTTTTGCCGTGTAAGGTCAAAGCCGATGCCAATTTGGCTGCCGTCATTGAGGCGCAGATTTGACCAGCGGGAGGGTACCAGACGACCATCTTTTGCTGTTAACTGGAATTCCCGCCATTCATTGCTGGCTTTTAGCATAAACTTATAGGCGATCTGACGATAATCGGGGTCTGGATAGACTTCAGCCATCAAGTCTAAGTTTTTTATTTCCTCAGTGGTCCAGCCTATCGTTTCTTCAAAAGCCTGATTCACGTAGATCATTTTGCCTTTAGGGTCGTAGCGGGTGATGAGGAGGGGAATCCGGTCAATGATTTCCCCCAGAAGTCTTCGCTCGTTTTCTAGTTCCGCTTCCAATTCCCGTTTTTCTGTGATGTCGCGGCAGGTGCAGAATACCATGTTCTGACCATCCCAGACGGTGCCTGTGGCGCTGATCTCAACCTGGTAAATTGAGCCGTCCTTTCGCCGGTGGCGGGTCTCGAAATTGATATCTAAACTAGAAAGGTCTTTGAAATTTTGCCGGATTTCTTCCGCATTTTGTATGGTTTCAAAGTCCCAGGTATGGAGTTTTTTTATTTCATCGGCAGAATAGCCCAGCATTTCACAAAAGCGAGGATTGGCGTCATAGATTTTGTGATTTTGATTAATAATAACGATGCCATCTTTGGCGTTTTGAAAGATCTCCTGCCGTAGTTTTAATTCATCAGATAGTCTCTTTTCGGCATTTAGCCGCTCTGTAATATCTATGTACACGAGTTGTGAAGCTGCTTTGCCTTGGTACGTGATAATGGCGCTTTGTATTTCCATCCACCAGACAGAGCCGTCTTTCCGCAGACCACGGGCCGTAAAATAATGGGGTACATCAAGTCTCTGATGGTCTCCTTGATAATAATCAAGAAGCCGCTGCCGGTCATCGGGATGAATCAGCTGCAGCGTTTCTTCATGATCGAGAGCCATCAATTCTTCCCGAGTGTAGCCATTCATTTTGCAAAGGGCATCATTGACAAAGGCTATCCGGCCATCCTGATAGATAGAGATACCCTGAAGGGAATTGTCCACAAGTGATTTGTAGGCTTCCTGCAATATGAGCAGGGGCGTCATATCCCGCACGATATTCATCACCGCTTTTTGCCCATGGTAATCAATGAGAGTGGCTCTGATATCCAGATGAAATTCCCTGCCATCGGGACTTTTGGCCTTTGTCTCAAAACGAATGGATTTCTGGTTTAAAAGCTTTTTGATTCTCAGACTGTCCATTGAAGTATCAGAGCCCAGGTCAAAATCTTGAATATTTTTACCGATAATACTTTCTCGCGGCAGCCGGGAGAGCTTAATTGCGGCGCGGTTGACTTCGAGAATGGGTCCGGCTGTGCCGTCGGGATTGATGCCAAATATTGCGATGGCATCCAAATTAGCTTCGAATAGCTGTCGATAGAATGAATCGCTTTCATTTGTTTTTGCCTTGCTGATATATCTAGGATTCACGATAGTTCCTTTGTTTTAGATTTTGGAATGTTTTTTTGCTTAATGCGTCTGCTCCTGATTCTATATCCGGCTCAAAGACCGGCTATTTCTAAGATAAAGGAAATACTAGAATTTATAAAGGAAAAACTTGGATAAAGGTGTCTTGCCATCTTGTATAATCTGGAAAGGAAGTGAAAAGCGTCTTAACGGTCTCCCAAAAGGGGGATATGAAACGGGTAAAATCGTTGAAGGGCTATTGTTTGCGCCTTATTCCCACGGATAAAGCCGGAGGCTAAGCTTATTTGGGTTTAGGATCATCTTAGTTGCGCCATTGTTTCCGGTGGCAGGGTTTTTCCGGTGACGGCATCAATATAGACGGTTCTGCTACTGCCCTCTTTGATATGTTTGATATTGCATTCCCAATAGGGATAGAGCATCGGTTCGGCTTCCACCAGTTTGACGCCATATTTATTTTCAATGGTATGCCGCACCTTTTTTTCATTTAGTTTTAGCTTTTTCAGGTCCAGATCTGTGGCCAGCTCATTTTTAGAGACAGCTTCCACCTTGGCTACATTATCAATATCTTCGATTTTGTCAGGCGTTTTTTCAAAAATGGCTTCGATACTGATGGCGCCTTTCATAAAAGTAATGATTTTCATCTCTTTCCAGGTGAGATAGAGGTTTTCTGCCAGGGTTTCGGTTTTGTTTTTAAAAAGTCCCCGTTTCTGTTCAAATTCGATATGGGTGCGTATAATGG
>OMKS01002879.1_pt1 | contig 14073 bp, 11 predicted proteins | sample 1674721 | NCBI WGS metagenome assembly OMKS01 (sample SAMN06264996, study PRJEB25208) | sediment metagenome | isolation source: hot spring sediment | place: USA: California | collected 2014-09-02 | reverse complement strand
CGTCAGATGTGTATAAGAGACAGGTGTTAACTGCCCCAAAACACGAGTTGAGAGTATTATTATAAATAGCAATGTTAAAATGGTTACTTTATTCATTTCACTACTCCTTAATATTATTATATTGGCTTTTAATTATAGTTAGTATCATATGATACTATTTAATTAAAATCATTTTTTTTGTTTCACTAAATTGGTTTGTCTTTAATGTGTAAAAATAAATACCGCTGCTTAATCCTTCCGCATTAAAGTCTTTGCTGTACCTGCCCGACTTTTTTATTTCATCCTCTAATACCTCTATCACCTCTCCAATAACATTATATACTTTTAACTCAACCTTTGTCTCATGCTTTATTTCATATTCTATTCTAGTAGAAGGATTAAAAGGGTTAGGGTAATTTTGGGCTAAAGAAAATGTAAAATCATCTTGAAATTCATCCATTATATTAGTTATTGAATCGAATATCCAGCATCTCCTCGACGGAGTTAAAAAAACTATACCGCCGTCAATTATTCGGAACTCCCATCCGCCGATAACAGCTACACTTCCGTCAAGCAGTTGAACACTGTTTTCTTTAGCTAAAAACTTCTTAATTGGAAAAGGTTCGCTGTAAACGGGTCTCATCTGTTTTAGATCATATATTTCCCATGTGTCTCTTTCTGTTTCGTTGTAATAAGAACCTCCAATTATCAACGCTTTTTCGGACAATGGGAAATAATATACTGCGGGGTCAGACCTATAATAGATCATATCCTCAACTAAAAACCATTCATTTTTATCCGTATCATAAACTTCGCATTTTTTACCAAAAGAAACAGCGCTTCCGGCAACAAATACGTTTCCGTTATTCAGTAAAATTGCATCATGCCCGTTTCTATTTTCGTTCATAGGGGCTACTATTTGCCATGTGTCTGTGGCAGGGTCATAAATTTCACAACTATTTATAATTTCATTTTCACTTCTACCACCAGAAACTAAAACAGAACCGTTTTGCAGAAGGACTGCGGAAGCGTTCTCTCTGGCAAAATTCATAGGTGTGGCAGGGTTCCATTTTTCGGTTTGTGGATCATAGATTTCGCAGTCAGCTAATTCTACGAGGGGTGCCCCAAGCGAATCATGTGCCCATCCACCAATCAACATCACTTTTCCGTCCAACAGTTTTACAACACTATATATGCTTGTTTCTCTCCCTATTGTTATAGAGTCGGTCATGCTCCATGTTTCCGTTAAAGGGTCAAATAGTTCGCAGCTTCTATCACTGTTATATGAACCAATGGCTAATACTCTGCCGTCATCCAAAATAATAGTCTTGTAAGAGGCTCTGCCAACATTTAGTGAGTCAGTGTATCTCCATGTATTTTCTTCAATGTCATATATCTCGCAAGTTTTACTTGTGTTGAAAGCACCATTACCGCATACAAGTATATTTCCGTTTTTTAGTGTAACTATAGTATGTCCTCTTCTTGGTTGGTTTAATGAACTTATTTCCTGCCAGCCTCCATACTCCTGAGTTACACCGGTTATGTTTAGCAACAGTAAACAAATAAAAGTCAGTTTTAACATTTTCATTTTCCATTTCCTTTCAAAAGTTTTGTCTTGTTGAAAGTTAGATCAAATAAATTTCTTTTTCATTCTACACCTCCTTATTTAATTAAAATCATTGGTTTTGTAATTACGTTTGATTCTGTAATTAAGGAGTAATAATAAACACCACTAGCAAGTCCTTCTGCATTAAAGGTAACGCTATAAGTACCGCTTTGTTTCTTTTCATTAACAAGGGTTGTGATTACTCTGCCAAGCGTGTCATAAACTAATAATCTTATTTTTACGAGGGATTGATTCGGCAGTTGAGGGAGTGAATAAGTTATCGTAGTGCTTGGGTTAAAAGGGTTCGGGTAATTATTTATTGATAAATACGCTTTGGGTAATTTAATATCATTTTCAACAGACGTAATCGGAGAGCTTAAATCATAACCATAAATACGGGCTTCTGTAGCATTCCAATAAAAAATAGTGTCGTTATCCATCCATTCAACATTATATTTTTTACCATCGTCATCACATATTCCATAGAGGTATGTTTTATTAGAATCAGAAAAATGACAATATATTCCTGAAGCGCTTATTGTATAAAAGAAACCAACGAATGCCATTTTCTTTTTATTGGGGGACCATTGTAATGACTCGAATCCGAATGGAGAACCCTTACAATGACTTTCCGGGTTCTCCGTATCAAAATCGTAAAAAACTTCACTTCTTTTACTATCTAAATTGTATTTCCATATTCTCTGCCAGTTGTATTCGCTGTTTACATAAAGAAGATAATCATCATATGGAAAATATTTGAATGCAACGATTTCATGAGATTTCAAAACAGTATCAACTATCTCTCCAGCTTTTAAATTAACATCAATTATTATATCCCTATTTGTAGTACAAAACATCATAGTTGTATCAGATGACCATGAAGGATTTGGACGTTCCCAGCGCAGCCCCATACTTTCAGATAGTGAATTATATAATTTCTTATCGGATATTGAATAGTAGCTATTTGCTCTCACAGAATAAGGATTATCTTCTCCGGAAGTACCGATAAAACCAAAATCATTTGGCGAAAACATAAATGATAAACCACCTTTGAAATCTTCAAGATTTTCAAATGTTAGAACAGAATCATTTTCAAAGTCTATAAATCCATACTCATGAATGAATGCCCAATAATTCTTGTTGGCAAATTGAGGACAATATGGATATACGGTTGTATCAAGTTTATTTGTAGTCAGGTTATATGAAAAAACATCATTCGAAAACAAGTGATCTATATAAACCACTCTAGCTCTTCTATCTATGGAAAAATCTAATGCCGCCAAATCTGAAATTAAAAACGGTTGAGCAAAACTCATTTGACTAAGTTGTAAAACAAAAAAAATAATAATTGTGATTTGTGTTTTTAAAACTCTCATTTTTTCCTTTCCTTTTCATAAAATTCTTTGCCAATATAAACTCACGTTATAGTAATTTTCTTTTCATACTGCACCTCCTTATTTTATTAAAAGCATTGGTTTTGTAATTACGTGTGATTCTGTAATTAAGGAGTAATAATAGACTCCTCATTTAAGTATTCTATATTTATTTGAGTAAAACAAATATTGCTTAAAAAAATAAATAAAATTACCTGTAAGGTTTTCATACTAACTCAAGTTCAGAATGCTGATTAAATAAACCGGGGATAACGAGAAATTCAAAATACATTTTGTTATCCCCGATTATGTAGGGGAACTTATGAAGATTTTTTTATTATAGAAATTGCTTAGTTAATACCTATCAACAACAACTTTATCAAAATGATTAAATACTTCTTTTTGTGCCGGGTTTAAATCTTCACCAAAAATTATCTTGATTAAATTATAGCGTGCAATCATAGATTCGTAAATATCATCTGAGAATAGAACCTCGATGTAATCTTCAACTTCTGACATACTTTCCTCTTTTCCGCAAAATGACAGCAGCATAGAAAATATTTCATAGAGTTTCTGTTTATCAAAATTCGCGGATTGGTTGTTGTAAGCGACTGCCAAAGCTGCGCCGGCAAAGTATGCAAGCTCTATTTTTACATTACCATGAAGGGAAATTTTTTCTTTAATCAAATTAAAAAATGCAGTCAAGTATTCGGAAACATCCTGCTTATTTCTAAACTGAGGAAATGTAATTAATGATTCACCGAATACATTTTTATAATCATCTTCAAATAAGAAGAGAGATTTGTAATTCTGTGTACAATTAGACATGTTAGGGTTTTGTGCATCACTCCCAAATAATGATTCAATTTCACTTTCGAATAGAGAATAAAAGTAACCAAGCTTAAAAGATGATACGATTACTTTCCTTAGGTGCGCCTGCATAGAAATTCCTTATTATAATGTATGAAATTAAACTTTTTGATATTCGCTAAATTGTTATAATTTCTATACTTACAAGGATTTAATATAGCAAAACTTTATACTCTCCGAATCCGTACAAATACTTAGTAAAAGAAAAATATTTCTAATTTTACTAAGTACTTATACCTAATTATCTTCAAATTCTAGCTGTCTATATTTCTTTATCAAATAACTCTTAAAATCAGTTCTGTATTTGATAATTATGTTATCATCACAGCTATTAAGTAAGTCACCTTACGCACAAACATTGAAGGTTGCTTGTTTTTAAACTTCAATGTTGCATTAATAGGCTAAAATTAAGTTACCTGAAAGGTCTGAAAACAGTAACCTTTAAGGTAATAACATCTTTGCGTTAGGTGAGTAAGTAAAATGAAGAGAGGTAAAATCTATTGATGAAAAAATCCTAATGGGGAGTAAAGTGCAAATTGTTTTAGAATTTTAATTAAGCGGAAAGTTCTTGAGTGTTGTTTTATTTTGTAATTGTGCCGTATTTAATATGCTATACCTGTTATTCTCCGATGACTTATTTTCACGAATAATTTTTTCGGAGTTATTCGTTATTTTTTTTACATCATTTGAATAGGTTGGAGCGCTGTACTTTGTTTGGTTTAACAACCTGGATTCAAGGTTTATATACTTCCTTGCATATTGATGATGGTTCTTTATAATTTTTCGTAACTGCTCTCTATTCTGTGTTGTTTTTTCTTCATGCTTATTTTTAAAAGTTTTGAAGAAAATAAAGGAGACTATTAACACGAATACAAGTGCTGTAAGAAAATAAAAAATTATGTTAGTTATAAAGGGTATTAATTCCATGTGTACTGTCAATATTCGGATGGAAATTAGACAAAATTAATGCCATTGAAAAAATTCTTTTAAAGTGTGAATACTAAGGTGATAAGAAAAAAAGATGTCTCATTTATTTTCATAGTGATTTTTTTGAGACAAATTTTCACTTTTATTTTCATCCGGATTCATTTCCTTATTGCAGGTTTCTCCTTTGCAGCATTCATCAATATTTGTTTTACAAAAAGAACATTGCCCGTGCCCGTGAACCCAAATGATTTCAACTAAACTTCCGCACCAATTACAGATAACCGGTTTTTTATTCTGTATATTCAAGAAACTTTCTCTGTTCTGTTTATGTAATAGAAGTACAAAAAATATTTAAGCGAAATTAATTCGGAAGAATTTTGTAACTTCGTCAACCTCACAAAAAAATATTTATATATAATGAAATTAAACGTTTTTGACCGCAGCAACTATCTAAAAGGACTTTTGGTCTTAATAAGTAAAGATAAAAAAATTTCGGATGATGAAAGTGATTTTATAATGAAGGTCGGCAAAACCTTAGGATTTGATAGAGAGTTTTGTGAAGAAGCAATTGAAACACTTCTTGAAAATAATTACATATCGCAAGAACCCCCCGAGTTTTCAAACGTCGAATTTGCAAGAAGTTTTATTGAAGATGCATTATCTGTGGCAATTACCGATAACGAACTAAGCCAATTAGAAATCGGGTACTTAAAAGCAATAGCAGAGAAAAACCATGTAGATGATGATTGGTTTGTAAGACAATTATCAACTGCGGATAAAATTTCTAAAAATATTAAGTTCGAACTTCCGCATCTTTCAGTTGAAAAACATCTATAACATTAACAAAATATAAGGAACACAATGCAGAGATTAATTTTATTAATTACGCTTCTGTTTATCTTCTTCTCAAATTTTTATTCTCAAGAAGAAGGAAGACTCCTAAGATTTCCAACCATTCATAATGATCAAGTTGTATTTACATATACAGGAGATCTTTATACAGTATCTACTAACGGAGGAATCGCCCGCAAGTTAACTAATCATGTCGGTTTGGAGTTATTCCCGCGCTTTTCTAATGACGGGAATTGGATTGCTTTTACCGGTCAGTATGACGGCAATACAGAAGTTTATGTTATGCCTTCAACCGGTGGTATTCCGAAACGATTAACTTATTCTGCAACTCTTGGCAGAGATGATGTATCCGATAGAATGGGTCCGAATAATTTGGTAATGGGATGGACACCGGATGATAAAAATATTCTCTTCCGTTCAAGAATGTATGAATTCAATGATTTCAAGGGACATCTTTTCTTAGCTCCGATTGACGGCGGTATTCACAAACAATTACCTCTGCCGCGAGGCGGTTTTGCTTCTTATTCGCCCGATGGAAAAAAGTTAGCATATAATAGAATATTCAGAGAATTCAGAACATGGAAAAAATACCGCGGCGGTATGGCTGATGATATTTCTATTTATGATTTTGAAACTAAGGAGACTAAAACAATTGCGGAATCTCCGGCACAAGATATTATTCCGATGTGGCATGGAGATAATATTTATTTCTTATCCGATCGTGATGAGAATGCAAGAATGAATTTATACGTTTATAATTTAACAAACGGCGAAACAAGAAAACTTACTAACTACACCGATTTCGATATCAAGTTTCCTTCACTCGGTAACAATTCAATTGTTTATGAATATGCAGGTTACATTTATTACTTTGACTTAGCTTCCGAAGTAAGTAAAAAAATAGATGTTCAATTCGCCGAAGATTTTGCAGTCAGCAGACCCAAACAAATTGATGTAAGCAAATCGGTAAGTAATTATGAAATTTCACCGGATGGCAAGCGCGCATTGTTTGGAGCAAGAGGTGAAGTATTTACTGTTCCTGCCGAAAGCGGTATTACGAGAAATTTAACTAACTCATCCGGTGCTCATGAAAGAAATTCCAAATGGTCACCTGATGGAAAATACATCGCATATATTTCGGATAAATCAGGTGAAGATGAAGTTTATATTATTCCGCAGGACGGAAGCGGTGATGCTATTCAATTAACGAATCAAAAAGGTGCTTATAAATGGCAGTTGAGTTGGTCGCCCGATAGTAAAAAAATATTATTCTCAGACAGAGAGCTTAAACTTTACTATGTCGATATCGATTCTAAAAAAGTAACCGAAGTTGCACAAGGAGAAACGGGAAGAGGTTTATTTGGTTCTTGGTCACCCGATAGCAAGTGGATTACTTATGCTTTACCCGAACACAGAAAAATGAATAGAATATGGGTTTACTCGCTCGATGAAAAGAAAAGTTATCCTATTACAGACGACTGGTATAATTCAGGTTCGCCGATTTTCTCGGAAGACGGAAAATATATTTACTTCGTTTCGCAAAGAGATTTTAGACCTACATATAGCTGGACTGAATGGAATCATGCTTATCAAGATATGAGCGGTATTTATTTAATCACACTTGCAAAAGATACAAAATCACCATTCGAACCGAAGAACGACGAAGTTGAAATAAAGAAAGATGAAAAAGATGCAAAGAAGGATGATAAGAAAGACTCTAAAGAAGAAACAAAAAATGTTAAAATTGATTTTGACGAGATTACTGATAGAACGGTGAAAGTCCCGGTTACTGCAAGTAATTATTTTAATCTTTCTTCGGTCGGTTCCAAAATTTATTATATGAGAAACGGAAGCAAAGATTCAAAAGCAGTTTTGTTGATGTATGATTTGGAAAAACAAAAAGAGACCGAACTCGGTAATGTTAACGGGTATGAAATTTCTGCAGATAACAAAAAGATGTTGGTAGGTGCAAATAGTTCATATTATATAATTGATCTTCCGAACGATAAGATTGACTTAAAAGAAAGTCTTGATCTATCCGGTTTGAAGATGTACTTAAATAGACATGAAGAATGGCGTCAAATTTTTCACCAAGTATCGCGTGCGGTAAGGGATTTCTTCTATGTTGAAAACATGCACGGTTTAGATTGGGATGCTAATGTTAAAAAATATGAATCAATTCTTGATAATGTAAATCATAGAATTGATTTAACATACATAATGGGTGAAATGGTAGGTGAATTGAATGTTGGTCACGCTTATGTCGGCGGCGGTGATTATGAAAAACCCGATAGAATTAAAACCGGTTTACTTGGTGCTCAAGTTGAACTTGATCAATCCGGATTTTATAAAATTACAAAAATATTAGATGGTGCAAACTGGGATAAATCGCTTCGTTCACCGTTAAAAGAAATTGGGGTTAATGCTAAGGTTGGCGATTATATAATTGCAGTTGACGGAACACCACTTAACGAATCAACTAATCTCTTTGCCGAACTTACGGGTAAAGCCGATAAACAAGTTGTACTTTCTTTAAATAGCAAACCCTCGAAAGATGGAGCGAGAGATGTTATTGTTGTCCCGGTTGATGACGAATCAAATCTATATTATTATAACTGGGTTAAAGATAATATTGAAAAAGTTAGTAAAGCTACTGACGGAAAAGTTGGCTATTTACACATACCAGATATGGGAGTCGGTGGATTAAATGAATTTGTAAAACGCTATTATCCTCAACTCGGTAAAGAAGCTTTAATTGTTGATGTGCGAGGAAACGGCGGTGGTAATGTTTCACCAATGATTATTGAAAGATTGAGACGCGAAGCAATCATGATGGACAATGTTAGAAATAATAAGCCTTCACCTGATCCCGACGGATTATTGGTTGGTCCAAAAGTAATGTTAATAGATGAGTTCTCCGCTTCCGATGGAGATATTGTGAATTATCGTTTTAAGCAGTACGGTCTTGGTCCGATAATAGGTAAAAGAAGCTGGGGCGGAACGGTAGGGATTTGGGGCTCGCTCCCTTATGTTGACGGCGGTACTGTTATGGTTCCCGAAGCCGGTCTGTTCGACCTTAACGGAAAAGATTGGCTGATTGAAGGAACAGGCGTTGAACCGGATATAGTTGTTGATAACGACCCCGCAAAGGAATGGGCTGGCGAAGATCAACAGTTAAACCGGGCAATTGAAGAAATTCAAAAACTCATGAAAGAATATCCAACAAAACTCCCCGAAAAAGCACCGGAAGGTGATATAAAAGTAAATTAATCTCATTCTAAGATTCCATCCGTTAGTTGACTGACTTCGTTGAACTCTGACGAGCTAACGGATGGAATCTCTTTTCATTTTAGTATATTAACAGCAAGTAATGAAAAAAACTATCAAAAAAATTATCTTCAAATTATTTCCCTCAATTAAATTTAAGCGAAGCGGTGAGAGGCAAGTAGCACCTGATCTATCCGGGATTCGGGCAGATCATGTTGGCAGATATAAATTCGCATCGCAGTATATTAAACCCGGAATGAATGTCTTAGATATTGCGTGTGGAATTGGTTATGGCAGTTATGTGCTTGCATCATCGTCACCTAACTCAACAATTCTTGGGATTGATATTGAACAGCGAGCAATTGATTATGCAAACAAACATTACAAACGTGATAATAATAAATTCTCAGTCGGTGATGCTTCCAATCTAAATTTAGAGAATGAATCTTTTGAAGCAGCTGTATCTTTTGAAACTATTGAACATCTCAATCAACCGGAATTATTTATTAAGAATATAAAAAGAGTCTTAAAAGAAGACGGATTATTTATTGTGTCATCGCCAAACCAAACAACGCTTCCGTTTGATAAAACAAAATATCCTTTTCATGAGCAGCATTTCACTTCTGATGAACTGAGCAAACTTTTAATTGATTCCAGGTTTGAGATAGTTGATGTTTATTCTCAACTGGGAAAAGATTCCGAAGAAGTTATAAATAATGATTCGGGTTTATACTTTATTATAGTTGCAAAAAGTAAATAAGTATTACAATTTTTCCATTTGATACATATCCCATTTTAATTTATACTTACCATCCCAATAGATAAAAAAATAAATGAAAGACCCGGCATTGATTACAACCTACAATAATGTTGATGAAATTATCGGTCACCATGAAATACTGCATGAATTTTATAGTATTTATCTAAAAAACGAGCGTGATATAATAGTTTGGTTTCCCCTTTCATATATTGACAGCGATAAAAATTACCCGGTGCTTTATGCACATGACGGACAGAATTTGTTTTCGCCGGCAACCGCATATATAGGTAAAGATTGGCGCGTTGATGAGACTTTAACTAAACTAATTCATCAAAAAAAAATTGAAGAATTTATTGTTGTAGGAATCTATAACACAAAAGATAGGTTGGAAGAATACAACCTTTGGACGGATAAGGGGAAAAATTATTTTCAATTTATTCGTAAAGAATTAAAACCGCATATCGATGAACAATACAGAACCAAAGCAGATAGAAACAATACTTATGTGATGGGATCTTCACTTGGTGGATTGTTCTCATTTCAGTTGATTTGGTATTATTCAAATGTGTTTTCAAAAGCGGCTTGTCTTTCAAATTCGTTTTGGGTTGACGACAAGAAAATTTTCAAGGAAGTAAAGAATGATAAAGCACCATTGAAAGATATTACCTTATATATTGACTGCGGTGATGAAGAAAAAAAATTAATTGATGATACAAAAAAAATGATAAAATTATTGCAGGATACCGGTTATGTGAAAAATCAAAATTTGTTTACTCATATTGAAAAAGGCGGCAAACATTCCGAAGAAGATTGGGCAAATAGATTACATTTACCATTCACAAAATTATTCCCGAGGAAAAATGATTCAAGCATCTACATTGGTTAAGAGGTTGGATTTACAGCCGCATCCCGAAGGCGGTTATTTCAAAGAAGTTTATCGATCCAACGAATTGATTAAAGCAGAAGGATTACCTGAACGTTACTCTTCAGAAAGATGTTTCGGCACTTCAATTTATTATATGTTGGAAGGTGAACAGTTTTCCGCATTTCATAAATTGCAATCAGATGAAACTTGGCATTTTTATTTGGGTTCACCAATTGTTCTGCATTTAATTTCTTCGGAAGGGAACTATTCAAAGATTGTACTCGGACAAAATATTACTGAAGATGAAAATCTACAATACACAATACTAAAAGAAACATGGTTCGCAGCAGAAGTAAAGGATAAAAATTCATTCTCTTTAGTCGGCTGCACAGTTGCACCCGGTTTTGATTTTACTGATTTTGAATTTGGTAAGAGAGATGAACTAACGAAATTATTTCCAGCTCAAAGTGAAATAATTTTAAAATTTACGCATGATTAATTTCTTTTCTACATTTCATTGATCGAACTTTCCATTTCAATTTCCATTGAATAATTTGATTAATATAGCTATTATACGGCTATAACATTAAATGTAATAATAGGTGAATAAAAATGGGTAAAACGGTTACTGTAAGGGCTATGATTGATCCTAAGAAAAAGGAAAGGGTAAGCAAAATTCTATCACGTTTGGGAATTAATCATTCCGAAGCAATCAATATTTATTATAGTTTGATAGAAGAATACAAGGGGCTTCCTTTCAATATCAAATTGCCGGGTGGAGATTCATCAAATGAAAATATAAATCCGGAAGTAGTTGATTATTTAAAAGAAAGCATCAAAAAAAATCATAGTTTAGGTGAATTGCTGGCTAAATGAAAAAATACTTATCCGTAACGGATGTAATTTATATTCAGAAAATTTTGATCGATGAATTTGGTGGAATTCACGGAATTAGAGACTTGAAAGCAATTGAATCCGCTGTATCGAGACCACAATCAGGTTATTATAAATCTCTAATTGAAGAAGCAGCTGCACTAATGGAAAGTTTAGCGATTAATCATTGTTTCATTGATGGTAATAAAAGAGTTTCTTTCTTTTCAACAGATGTATTTTTAAGAATGAATGGGTATTATATTTCATGTGATCCTGAAGAGGCAAATCAATTTTATGTAAATAATCTTTCTAGCGGTTCTTTTCGTTTTGAAAAAATCCTTAGATGGTTAAAGCAAAGAATAAAAAAAATTGAGTAGTAAATTTAGATAGACTACACAACCGCACTTTCCTTACCAGAATCCTTAATAAACAAACATGAAGAATTTATATTGGTTGGTATATCCCGCATCATCTTAAAATTAAGCTCTTCACCAAGTCCGAAAATATTTATATCTGCTCTCGGAGCTTTAGTCAACACTTGATCAAGGGTCCCGTTAAGTACATGAAATTCTGTAAGCGAAGGTAATCTTGTTTGATCACTCAATCTTTCTAAAAATCTATATAATCGTTTTTCGTCCTCTTGTTTTGCTGCAACAGTTACAAGATTAATTTTCCCTTCCCAATTAAGTTGAAGTTGAAGTGCAATTAAAATTGCTAGATGCCAGTTAGGACTTCTATCGCGCAGCCAAAGATTAATTGTTTTCTGAAATCCGAATGCGGTGCGAGGATGCTGTCGCAAAATGATTATACCTAATTCATGTTTAGCCGCCTGCTTAACAATTTCATTAATAATATTATCCTTTTCTTCATTGCTGCCTAATGTTAAAAAGAGAGTGTTGGGTCTAAACGAACCACCTTGTAAAGTCTGGATAACCAACTTTGCTCCGTGAAGAAAATTTTCATCTTCAATAACGGATGAATTAACAAATATCTTTTCTTCCTTGAGTGGATTAACCATTTGCTGTAAACTTGCTAAAGTTTTTTCTCTATCATTTGATTTTACTGAAAAGGCAAATACACTTCCCGATGGATAAGTTATATTTTTAATAAATAAAAGTGATCCCGACCATTTATTCGGTTCTTCAATCGGAAGAAGTATATCAGGTTTCCAAACAACATGATGCCGTGGAAATTTTGCTGCAATTCGAGATGCAAACTCTGCGAGCACTAAGAACATTCCGCCTCTTATATCACCCCAATCAGCTTGCAACCCCTTTCTTGTTAAATAAATATATATCACAATTATTGTTACTATAGCTATAAAACTAAATACCGGGTTAATTAAAAACATTACAAACAAAGAACCGGAGGCACCTATTAACGGAACAATTCTCGGTACTTTAAATGTCGGTCTAAAACTTATTATCTTCATACTTTGCTGAATAAAAACAACCAGGTTTAACGTTCCGTACGTTATTAAAAAGAACATTGTAATTAGAGAAGCAAGGGCATCAAGACTACCGAATATTAAAGCAACAAAAATGATTGCACCTGTAAAAATAATTGCATTCCGGGGTTCTCCGTTTTGAGTCTTTTTACCAAAAAAATCATGTAATGGAATTGCTTTATGCGAGGAAAGAGCTTGTAATATTCTCGGTGCACCTACCATACTGTTTAAAGCCGATGAAAACGTAGCTGCTAATATTCCTAATAAAACCAATGCAGGTGAGAAAGCTTTTTCAACCATTATCATTTGATTTGTTCGTAATTCTTCCGAAGTACCGACTAAAGAAACGAAGTAAGCTAAAAGAACATAAATTATCAGTGTAACGATTATTGCACTTATTGTTCCAACCGGTAGAGCTTTACGCGGATTTTTTAATTCGCCCGATAAATTAGCACCTGCCATTATACCTGTAACAGCAGGAAAGAAAATTGCAAACACTATCCAGAAGTCCGCATCCTGGAACGACCCGATAACTTCAACATTTCTATTCAACGGTTCCGGAGTGAAAAGAAATGATAAAATAGATAAACCGATTATAGCGAGAATAAAATATTGTACTTTTATTGCAAACAATGCACTGATGTAAGAAATGCTTAAAAGTATTATCCACGCCGCAATTGAAATTATAAACGGGTCATGTGAAGGAAAAATGAAAATCCATGCTTCGGTAAAACCAACTATATATAAAGCGGCGGAAAGCGTTTGAGAAATATAAAACGGTATTCCGACACTTCCTCCGGCTTCTAAACCTAATGATTTTGCAATTATTGAATAAGCACCACCCGCACCGATTTTTATATTAGTAGTTATTGAAGACATTGAAAGTGCGGTACAGATAGTAATAGTTTTGGCAAGTAGAATAATAACGAGTGCACCACCGAACCCGGCATTTCCGACAACCCAGCCAAGACGCAGATACATGATAACACCGAGAATAGTTAATACATCGGGTGTAAACACTCCACCAAAGGTATTTAACTTCCCGGGTTGAAAGATTTTCTTAAACTTTTGCGTTATGTCGGATAGGAAATCTTTATTCACAATATATTTTGAAGATTGATGGACTAATTTACAAATTGGAAAGGTAATGCAAAACTTTAATCCCCATAAAATTATCTGTACAGAATTTAACGGAATGTTCATTGCGAATAAACAGAATGTGACGTATATTTATTACCATATGTACGTCACAAT
>OMKS01002878.1_pt1 | contig 14075 bp, 10 predicted proteins | sample 1674721 | NCBI WGS metagenome assembly OMKS01 (sample SAMN06264996, study PRJEB25208) | sediment metagenome | isolation source: hot spring sediment | place: USA: California | collected 2014-09-02 | reverse complement strand
TTTTTCAAGCAGAAGACGGCATACGAGATCTAGTACGGTCTCGTGGGCTCGGAGATGTGTATAAGAGACAGCAATGGCTTCAGTCGGGCATTCTTCAGCCGCTTCCCGGACTTTTTCTGCGTGCTCTTCCGGGACGGGATTAACTTTTACTTCCGCTTTTTCATCTCCCAGTTCGAATACTTCGGGGCAGATATCCTCGCAGATGCCACATGCGCTGCAATCGTCGTTTACTTTAACTTCCATACTAATGCCTCCTTAAGTGGATTGTTGTTTTCAATATCTCATTATTCGCTAAGGAATTCATATTCCCTTTTTTTTAAGCCAGATTTTCATGGATTTGCTCGTATCAATTAGTATGCCATTCCGGCAGTCAGAATTTCCCCTAATTTTATGGTGCCTTTTTGTCGACGATGTGGAAAAAGGTTACTAAAATTTGCTTAACAGGGTTTTCCCTGTGGATAACCCTGTGGATTTTGTGAGTAGAACATATATTTGCCTCCGGAAAACGCTGTTATTCCAGTCTCGAATATTAATAAAAAAATATAATGTTAACATAAAGTTAGCACCATAAACTTCAGATGGTTATTATCTCGACGGTCTGTCTGTGCTATTAATAAACATATGAAAGGGGGATGGCAATGAACCGCTACACCTGGGTGATGATTGCATTTACTGCGGCGATGCTTTTAATGCTGGCAGGATGCGGTACTTCCGGCGGCTGATAGGCGTCAGGGAACCGGTCCGGTTCTCCGCATTAGAAATTCCGGTAAAACAAGCTGTTTCATTGGGCGGGGCGGAGGGCTGCCCGGCACGGCGCTCCCGCCCCGCTGTTTTAGATGATCTGTAGCCGGTCATCGGACAGGGTCAGCTGCCTCAACCCGTTTTTCTCAACTGTAAAAGTATCTTCTATACCCACAGTTCCTTCACCGGGGAAGATGAATTTTGGTTCAAGGGCGAAAACCATTCCTTCTTCCAGTTTCTGCTCAACACCGCGGCCGATAATCGGCATTTCATCGAGTTCTATACCAACTCCGTGTCCGATAAACTGGACTTTTTCCGTGTAACCCATGAAGTGATTAGCCAGGCCGGCATCGGCGGCTGCGACTTCCGCTTTTTTGAAAAGTTCGCCCCCGGTGATACCAGGATGACTCTCCTGCATCAGGACATGCTTGATTTCTAAAGCCTGCCGGTATGCTTCCTGCAGGTGAACAGCTGGCTCCCCGATGGAGAAGATCCTGGTTTGATCGATCATATAACCGCCGAATATGCTGACCAGATCAACCAGGATCGGTTCACCGCGCTTGATTTTCCTTGTTCCGGCGCCCTGGGGATAAGAGGGGTTAACCCCCGGGCCTCCGGTAGGCCCGTCAAAAAAACTGACTACAGAAGCATTGTCCCCGGCCATGACGTGGCCGTAGTGGATTTCCTGGTTAAAGCTGCGCATGCGGACCGCCCCCTGGTGCCCCAGAGTCCGGGCCTGCATTTCCAGGTGCCCCGCCAGCTCAATTTCCGCCATTCCTTCCCTGATTATTTCGCCGGCATAATCGAAGAGGGAACGGCTCATTTTTGCTGCTTCACCGATTAAGCCGATTTCATATGCCGATTTAACTGCTCTAATCCCGCGTGCAATAGTGGAAATATCGGTAAGGTTATAATCATTAAGCAGTTCCTGGTACCGAAAAAAAAGTTTGGCCGGGAGGACATCCAGTTCAAGCCCTATTTTTGATCCCGGCGGCAGGGTATCGGCAATAAGCCGGGCCAGGCTGTCCCAGCCCCGGAAGGGGATAATATTTTCGAGTGCACTTTCCTGCCCCGCGCGGATGAGGGATTTTTTCACAATCAGTATTGGATCTCCATCAGCCGGGACAAAGAGATGGGCATTTTGCCCTGTGCCGCTGAAATAAAAAAGATCTGCTCTCTGGATGAGCAGTGCTCCGGCGATATTATTTTCCGCCATGGATTTTTTAAATTTTTTGATCCTCTGCTGCAGTTCTGTCGAAGGAGTCATTGAATCCCTCCTAAATCTTTAATAAATATGAAAAAATAAACGCATAAAGAAGAGCGTGCAGCCTAATCATACCATAAAAAAGGGTTTTGACTAAGCGCACGCTCCCGGCAGGTAATAAGGTTTCCCGTTTATTTTCTTTGCCTCATCAATTTATCAAGCCCTCTCAAAAAGAGCGGCGGCGCCCATACCGCCCCCGATGCACATGGAGACCACGCCGTAGTTAGAGCCGCGGCGGGCCATTTCATGCAGCAGGGTGGCGGTAAGCTTGGCTCCGGTGCAACCCAGCGGGTGACCAAGGGCAATTGCCCCGCCATTAACATTAATTATATCGGTGTTGAGATTTAGTTCTCGAATACAGTAAATAGTCTGCGAGGCAAATGCTTCATTCAATTCGAATAGATCAATATCATCTATCTTTTTCCCGGTCATTTTCATCAGCTTTGGGATAGCTACTGAAGGGCCGATACCCATAAGTTCAGGCGGGCAGCCTGCCACGGCATAGCCGCGGTAAACAGCCATCGGTTGCAGGCCGAGGGAGGCTGCCTTTTCGGCGGACATGACCACGGCTGCTGCTGCTCCGTCGCTGGTCTGGGATGAGTTGCCTGCGGTAACAGTCCCTTTGGCATGGAAAGCCGGGCGCAGTTTGGCCAGCGCTTCCAGGCTGGTTTCGCGGATTCCTTCATCTATATCAAAGATAAATTCTTTTTCAACGATTTTGTTGTCCGGACCGACTGAGCGGTCGACTACCTTCAGGGGGACAATTTCTTCCTTGAATCGGCCTTCATTCGTTGCTGCAGCTGCTTTCTGCTGGCTGGCCAGCCCGAATTGGTCCTGTTCCTCGCGGGTAATATTGAAACGGCTGGCCACATTTTCAGCGGTTATGCCCATCGGGGTATAGGCTTCGATATGCTTTTCAACCAGTTGCGGGCTGGGAGTCAGCTTGTTCCCGCCCATGGGGACCATGCTCATGCTTTCCACTCCCCCGGCGACAATTACATCGGCAAACCCCAGCATAATTCTTTCAGCAGCCAGGGCGATAGACTGCAGTCCTGACGAGCAGAACCGGTTCACTGTTTGACCGGGGACGCTGTCGGGAAAACCGGCCTGGAGAGCGATAATCCGGCCAACATTCATGCCCTGCTCAGCTTCGGGGAACGAGCAGCCGATAATAACATCATCCACTTCGGCCGGATCAAGCCCCCTGGCCCTGGCCATGGCTTCTTTGACGGCCACCGTGCCCATGTAATCCGGCCTGGTAAAGCGGAGCTTGCCCCGCGGTGCCTTGCCTATTGCCGTTCGGACACTGGAAACAATAACGGCTTCTTTCATTCTGGTTCCCTCCTCCGTTAATTTCTCAAGGGCTTGCCCGTGGTGAGAAAATGACTGATTCTTTCCTGGGTTTTTGGCTCACCAAGAAGGCTCTTGAATTTTTCTCTTTCAATATCAAGCAGGTACTGTTCGCTGACCAGAGAGTCTGGTTTAATATTGCCTCCGCAGATTACGTAGGCAATAGCATCGGCTACTTTTTGTTCATGCTCCGTGATGTAACCACCCCAGAGCATGTTCTGGACGCCCGCCTTGAAGGTGGCAATACCGTATTCGCCCAGCACCCGGATCGGTTTCAGTTTGGGCGGGTCATATCCTTCCAGGACCATGGCCAGAACGGTGTTTTTAGCATCGTGGAGCAGGTAGTCCTGGTTTACGGTTATTTTGTCTGTTTTCCGGAGAAATCCCAGTTCTCTGGCCTGCTGGGCACTGGTCGATACAGTCGCCATGGCAATTGCTTCGAAGGCTTTCTGGACGAAGGGGAGGCGATCTGTATTCAGGTCATCGCGCAGTCCCTCGGTCATCCGGATTAGAAGCTCCTTGTTTCCTCCGGCCCCGGGAATCAGGCCCATGCCCATTTCAACCTGGCCCAGGAAAGTGTCGGCCGCAGCCTGAACCCGGTCACAGTGAGAGATTAATTCCATTCCACCGCCCAGGGTCATCTGGAATGGGGCGGCGACAACGGGGATTTTTGCATATTTCAGCTTCATCAGGCCGTTTTGCAGGCTGACGTTGGACTGCTCCAGCATATCCCACTCGCCTGACTGGGCGGCCATCAGCATCAGGGCAACGTTGGCCCCGACGCAGAAGTTTTTGGCGTGGTTGCCGACCACCATGCCGATGTAATTTTTCTCCGCTTCTTCTATCGCTTCATGAATGAAATCCCAGAAAAGCGGGGAAAGGGCCTGCTGTGGACTGTGCTGTTCCAGGCAGCAGACGCCGTCGCCCATGTCGATCAGGCTGCCGTCATCATTGCCCATGATCAGTTTATTCTGTTTTTTAAGGGTCGGCAGGCTGATAATTTCCGGGCTTATTTTTACCGGTTTATAACTCCCGGAGGCGAAGTCGTAATAAGAGAGATTTCCTTCTTCGTCTTCCTTGTAAAAGGTGTCGAACCCATTGTTCAGCATTTCTTCAACACTGGCCGGAATTTTCATCCCTTCATTTTTCATCCGTTCGACGCTTTCTTTCACCCCGATAGCATCCCAGCTTTCAAAGGGGCCCAGTTGCCAGTTGAAACCCCAGCGTATAGCCCGGTCGATATTAACTATGTCATCGGCGATTTCCGGGATCATCGAAGCGCTGTAGATTAAAAACTGCTTGGTCAGCTCCCAGGCAAACCGACCGGCTTTATCGTCCGAGCTGACCAGCATTTTGAAGCCGTCGGTCAGCTCTTCGTGCCTCGTTTTACCGATTATGTCGAAACGGACTTTCTCCCGGGGGCGGTATTCAAATGTTTCGATGTCGAGGGCAAATATTTCCGAACCGTTTTCGCCCTTCACTTTTTTATAAAAGCCCCCTCCGGTTTTATCGCCAAGCATTTTTTGGTCGACCATTTTCTGCAGAAAATCCGGCAGCTCAAAGATAGCCTTTTCTTCAGGATTATCGGTTTTATCGTAAGCGGTGCGGGCAACATGACAGAATGTGTCGATGCCTATCATATCAACTAAGCGGAAGGAGGCGCTCTTGGGATGCCCCATCGGCGGGCCGGTAATGGTGTCCACTTCTTCGATGGTCATCTTTTCTTCCTGCATCAGTTTAATGGTATGCATCATGGCATAGGTACCGATACGGTTGGCGATGAAGTTAGGGGTATCTTTGGCGAACACCACTCCTTTGCCGAGCACTTTTTCACAGAAGCGGTGCATAAACTTGAGGACTTCATCGGATGTATCGCGGCAGGGGATAATTTCCAAAAGCTTCATCCAGCGGGGTGGGTTAAAGAAGTGGGTTCCAAGAAAGTAGCGGCGAAACTGTGGTGTGTTATCTTCCACCATCTCGTTAATTGAGAGGCCGGAGGTGTTGGAGGAGACGACTGTTCCTTCAGCCCAGTTTTCTTCTACCTGTTTGAATACCTTTTTCTTAATCCCAATGTTTTCGACGACAACCTCAATGATCCAGTCCACTTCTTTCAGCCTGGCAATGTCATCTTCAAGATTACCCGGGGTAATCAGGTCAATATTGGAGTCGCTGTACAGAGGTTTCTGCTTGTTCTTGAGCAGATCCTGTTTTCCCTTATTGGCCAGGCGGTTACGCACTTCGGGACTTTCAAGGGTTAATCCCTTTTTTTCTTCTTCCGGCGTTAACTCACGGGGGACGATATCGAGCAGGTAGACCGGAATTCCCACGTTGGCCAGATGGGCGGCAATAGTAGCGCCCATTACTCCGGCGCCGAGAACGGCAGCCTTTCGGATTTCTTTCAAGGCCATTAAAATACCTCCCTGTGACATAAAATTAAAGAAACCAATCAAGATGATTAACTAAAAATCAGCATAGCCCGTTTACCAGCAGATCAAAGAGGGGTTTTTTCATAACTGTAAGATCATATGGTTTGGCGGACATGACCCAGCAGGTTACCACTTCATCGATCGCTCCGAATATCACTTTGCGGGCTGTCCTCGTATTTAGTTCGCGCCGGTAAAGGCCCTGCTCTTTGCCTTCTTCTATCACCTCCTCTATCAACCGAAAATAGCTCATCAGCGGCTTTGAGATACCCTGGTTGATTGCTTGATCAATCTGGCGCAGTTCGATCTGGGTTACCCTGGCTTGATCAGGTCTTTCTCCAAGGGTGCTGAGATGATAGCCGATGATCCGATCAAGTTTATTTTCAGCGCTGCGGCACAGGGCCAGTTCACGGCTGAGCTCTTCAACAAAACGCTCCATCAGGTTTTGGAATAGGGATATCAAAATATCTTCTTTGTTTTCGAAGTATATATAGAGGGTTCCGTCGGCCAAGCCGGCCTCGCGGGCAATATCGGCTATCCTGGTGCGGTGGTAGCCCCGCCGGGCGATGGTTTTTACAGCTGCTTCCAGGATTGTCTCATACTTTTCACCTGTTCTTTTGGCCATCGGTACTCTCCCGTATGGATGAATGAATACTCATTCGCTAATATTGTATATTATTTTGAAACAATAATCAATATTTACCGCAATTATTAAGAAAAATTAATCAACCATTTTGCCGGCCAGATGTGCTCCCGCAGCCCGGGGAAACGGTTTTGATTTAGATGTTGTCACCATTTTTTATCTATGGTAATATATAAATGCGTTGGCGCCTGTATTAAGGCGTTTTTATTATTGATCTGATGGCCGGATGGCAAAGGGTCGGCTGAAGTTTTTATCTGCAAGGTAAGGAGAGGTAATCAATATGCTAAATCGTTTGGAAACCATTGAAAAAAATAAGGTTAAGCTGGAGATAGAAGTAGCGTCGCCGGACGTGGACACGGCCCTGGCTAAAGCCTATCGCAAGGTGGTCAGACAGGTCAACCTGCCAGGTTTCCGGAAAGGGAAAGTGCCCCGCCGGATTCTTGAATCACGGTTTGGACCGGAAATCCTGCATGAAGAAGCGCTCGAACTGCTTGTTCCGCCTGCCTATGAAGAAGTACTGAATGAGACGGATATCAGTCCCATCGGCCAGCCTGATTTTGAACTGATCCAGATCGAAGAGGGTAAACCGCTTCTTTTCAATGCGGTAGTGGAGGTGCTCCCACCTGTGGAGCTTGGCGAATACAAAGGGGTTGAGGTTGAGCAGGAAGAAGCGTCTGTTGACGAAATCCAGGTTGATCAGCATCTTTTTATGCTGCGGGAGCAGAATGCCAGGCTTATTCCCAAAGAAGAGGGAGAAGCGGAAGAGGGCGATTTGCTGACAATCGATTTTAAAGGTTTTATTGACGGAGAACCTTTTGAAGGCGGAGAAGCGGAAGGATATTCCCTGGAATTGGGATCGAAGATTTTCATTCCCGGCTTTGAAGAACAGCTTGTCGGAGCATCTCCGGAAGAAGAGCGGGAAGTAAAAGTTACCTTTCCCGATAAGTACAGCAAGGAAGAGCTGGCCGGAAAAGAAGCTTTTTTTAAAGTCACAGTGAAACAGATCAAGAAAAAGCATCTGCCGGAGCTCGATGATGAGTTTGCCAAAGAGGTCAGCGATTTCGATACTCTTGAGGAAATGAAAGATGACCTTCGCGAGAAATTGCTTAACAACGCCCGGGAAGAATCAAAAGCGCGAATGGAGGAAGCCTTAATCGGCAAGATAGCCGAAAAGGCAGAAGTGGATCTGCCCCAGACCCTGGTTGAGCGCCAGCTGGACAGGCTGATTGGCGAATTTGAAAACTATCTTCGCTACCAGGGGATGGCCATGGACCAGTTTCTCGAACTGGCCGGTAAAAAAATTGAAGAGCTTCGCGAAGAGAGGCGGGAAGAAGCGGAAAGAAGAACCAGGATCAACCTGGTGCTTGACGCGATCGCCAAAAAAGAAGGAATTGATGTTGAAGACAGCGAATTAGACGATAAGATTGCATCCATTGCCGAGAGCTATAATGACAGCACGGACAGGGTGCGGGAAATCATTGAGAAACAGGGTCGGCTGCCGGTGATTCGCGAAGAAATGCGCATCCGCAAGGTAATCGACCTCCTTGTTTCCGAAGCGAAGATTGAGATGGTAAAAAAGGAAAAAGAAAAGAAAGAACCGCAGGCTGACCAGGGGGACAGCTCCGCTGAAGAAAAACAGGGTGGAAGCGAGCCTGCCCCGAAGAAGAACACAGGTGCTGAAGTTAAAGCTGAAATTGCTGAAAAAGAAGAAAACGAGTAATATAATATATAGAAGATGTTTTATAATAGTAAAGAAGGATGAAGGAGGTTTAAACCAATGAGCGTACTTGTACCGATGGTGGTTGAACAGACCAGCCGTGGAGAAAGAGCTTATGATATTTATTCGCGCCTGCTCAAAGATAGAATTGTTTTTATCGGCAGCGCGATCGATGATAATGTGGCTAACCTTGTTGTTGCCCAGATGTTGTTCCTGGAATCGGAAGATCCGAAGAAAGACATTAACCTTTATATAAATTCACCGGGAGGGTCGGTTTATGCCGGGATGGCCATCTTCGATACGATGCGCTATGTTAAACCTTCCATTTCGACAATCTGCGTCGGACTGGCCGCCAGTTTTGGAGCGGTTTTGCTTTCGGCGGGAGAAAAGGGCAAGCGATTTGCCCTGCCCAATTCCCGCATCATGCTGCACCAGCCTGCCGGCGGAGCCCAGGGGCAGGCGGTAGACATTGAAATTCACGCCCGTGAGATTTTGAAAGTGCGGGAAACCCTCCAGAATATCCTGGCCGAAAATACCGGCCAACCTGTAGAGACAATTGCCAAAGATACGGATCGTGATTTCTTTATGTCGGCGGAAGATGCTCAGAAATACGGTTTGATCGACGAAATTTTGGTCCACCGAAGCTAACAGTGGAAATGAGGTGAACCCCCAGAATGTTTAAATTTAATGAAGAAAAAGGTCAACTCAAGTGTTCCTTCTGCGGAAAATCACAGGAACAGGTCCGCAAACTTGTTGCCGGTCCCGGAGTTTACATCTGCGATGAGTGCATTGAGCTGTGCAATGAAATAATTGAAGAAGAAATTGGCGACGAAACTGAACTCGGTTACGTTGAGCTGCCCAAACCGCAGGATATCAAAGAAATACTGGATCAGTACGTTATCGGGCAGGAGGATGCCAAGAAAAGTTTATCAGTGGCCGTTTACAATCACTACAAAAGGGTTAACGCCGGACAGAAATCGGACGATGTAGAGCTGCAGAAAAGCAATATTGTCCTGATCGGGCCGACCGGGGTCGGCAAAACCCTGCTCGCCCAAACCCTGGCCCGTATTCTTAATGTTCCCTTTGCCATTGCTGACGCCACTTCGCTTACTGAAGCCGGCTATGTCGGCGAGGACGTGGAAAACATCCTGCTGAAGCTGATCCAGGCTGCAGACTATGACCTTGAGAAAGCGGAAAAAGGGATTATCTATATTGACGAAATCGACAAGATTGCCCGTAAAACTGATAATCCATCTATCACCAGGGATGTATCGGGGGAAGGAGTCCAGCAGGCCCTTTTGAAAATTCTCGAGGGGACGGTGGCCAGTGTGCCGCCCCAGGGCGGGCGCAAACATCCCCACCAGGAATTTATGCAGATCGACACAACTGATATTTTATTTATCTGCGGCGGCGCCTTTGACGGTCTGGAAAAGATTATACAGAACAGGGTAGGCAAAAAAGGAATCGGTTTCGGCGCCGATCTCGTTTCGCGTGATGACCGGAACCTGGGAGCAATCCTTAAGCAGATCCTGCCCCAGGACCTTCTGAAGTACGGCCTGATACCGGAATTTGTCGGCCGTATTCCCGTGATCGCCACCCTCGATCCGCTGGATCAGGAAGCTTTTGTCCGGATCTTGAAAGAACCCCGCAATGCCCTGACCAAACAGTACCAGCGCATATTTGAGCTCGACGGGGTGGCTCTCGAGTTTAAAGAGAATTCCCTGGAAGCCATTGCCGAGGAAGCAATGAAAAGGGATACCGGCGCAAGAGGGCTGCGGGCAATCATGGAAGAGATCCTGCTTAATGTGATGTTCGAGCTTCCCTCGCGTGAAGATATCGACCGCTGCGTAATTACAAGGGAAGTAGTGTTCAATAATGAAACGCCAATCCTGGTAACGAGGGATAAGAGAAAGAAAAAAGAAGAAACTGCCTGATATAAAAGCAGCGGGCAGAGACAAATTAAATAAAGTTAAAAGGATCCATTTGAGCGGGAAGCGAATAGGAGAAGGACAAGCTTCTCGCTTATCCATTAAAAGGGAAGGAGGCTGGAAATAAATGCCCAGAAGAAGACTTCCGGTTTTACCCTTAAGGGGAGTTCTGGTATTCCCCAATATGGTTTTGCATCTCGACGTGGGCAGGGAACGGTCGATTGCCGCCCTGGAGAAGGCAATGATGAATGACAACCTGATCCTGCTTGTGGCTCAGAAAGAGGCCAAAACTGATGAACCGACTAAGGAAGATCTCCATCCGGTAGGGACTGAAGCAAGGATCAAACAGATGATCAAACTTCCCGGAGGAACGATCAGGGTTCTCGTTGAAGGCCTCCAGAGGTTGGAACTTGTTAATTTGCTCAGTGATCGGGTTTACCTGGAAGCGGAAGTTAAACGGATTAAACGCAGAAAAAAGAAGACTCCGGAAATCGAAGCCCGAATGCGAAGTGTAATGGATCAGTTTGAGCAGTACATTAAGATCGGACGCAAAGTTCCCCCGGAAACTCTGGATACGGTTTCAGACGTTGATGATCCGGGTCGCCTTGCTGATATAATTGCTTCCCATCTAAGTATGAAACTGGAACAAAAACAGGAGATTTTAGAAGCTGTCGATCCCGGGGAGCGCCTGGAAAAGCTGAATGAAATTTTAAGCCATGAAATAGAAGTTCTCGAAATTGAACGCAAGATCAACCTGCGGGTGCGCAGGCAGATGGAAAAAACCCAGAAAGAATACTTCCTGCGCGAGCAGATGAAAGCGATCCAGAAAGAACTGGGCGAGTCGGACGAACGGACGGCGGAAGCGGATGAGTACCGTGAAAAAATTGCTGAAGCCACCCTGCCGGAAGAAGTGGAAGAAAAAGCGTTGAAAGAAGTAGAGCGCCTGGCAAAGATGCCCCCGGCAGCGGCGGAAGGAACTGTCATCCGCACCTACCTCGATTGGTTGCTGGAGCTTCCCTGGTTGGAAGAAACGGAGGATCGCCTTGATCTGGAAACGGCGGAAAAAATCCTCGAAGAAGATCACTACGGCCTGCAGAAAGTTAAAGAGAGGATTATTGAATATCTTGCTGTCCGCCAGCTTGCCGAGAAACTTAAAGGCCCCATTCTCTGCCTCATTGGACCTCCGGGAGTGGGTAAAACTTCCCTGGCCCGTTCGGTGGCCAGGGCTTTGGAGAGAAACTTCATCCGCATTTCTTTAGGGGGGGTCCGCGATGAAGCAGAGATCCGCGGGCACCGTCGAACTTATGTTGGGGCCCTGCCGGGGCGGATTATCCAGGGTATGCGGCAGGCTAAATCGAAGAACCCGGTTTTTCTCATGGATGAGATCGATAAGATGTCGACCGACTTCAGGGGCGATCCTTCAGCGGCTCTCCTGGAAGTCCTCGACCCCGAGCAGAACAACAGCTTCAGTGATCACTATATCGAACTGCCCTTTGATCTGTCTCAGGTGATGTTTATCACTACCGGTAATACGACTTATAATATTCCCCGGCCGCTGCTGGACAGGATGGAGTTGATCCATATCCCCGGTTACACCGAGGAGGATAAAGTTGAGATCGCCCGGCAGTACCTTATTCCGAAGCAGCTTAAAGAAAACGGCTTGAGTGAGCGCAACCTGGAGCTGTCCGATAATGCAGTCAGAAGGGTTATTCGTGAATACACGCGAGAAGCCGGAGTACGCAACCTTGAACGAAATATATCCGCCATCTGCCGCAAGGTAGCCCGGGAAGTGGTCAAAAAGCGGGATAAACATGTAAAAATTACCCGCCAGAATATACAGCAGTACCTGGGTGTTCCGCGGTATCGATTCGGATCAGCGGAGAAAGAAGATGAAATTGGAGTAGCTACTGGACTGGCCTGGACTGATACAGGAGGGGATTTGCTTTCCATCGAAGTAACCCTGATGAAGGGTAAAGGCAAGATGACCCTTACCGGCCAGCTCGGCGATGTGATGCAGGAATCGGCCAAAGCAGCAATGAGTTACATCCGGTCGCGGGCCGATTCCTTCGGCCTGGCGGAAGACTTCTATGAAAATATAGATATTCATATTCATGTCCCGGAAGGAGCAATTCCCAAGGACGGTCCATCCGCCGGAATTGCCATGGCTACCGCTCTAACTTCCGCCCTGACCAGGATCCCAATCCGGAGGGACGTGACCATGACCGGCGAGATTACCCTGCGGGGCAGGGTTTTGCCCATTGGCGGAGTCAAGGAGAAGATCCTTGCTGCTCACCGGGCCGGGATAAGGTATATCCTGATGCCTGCAGAAAACCGCCGCGACCTGAGTGATATCCCTCCCCAGGTCCGCCGCAAAGTGGAAGTTAAGCTGGTAGAGCACATGGATGAAGTTCTGGAACTGGCCCTGGCTGCGCCGATCGGTCCCGGTGAAGACGGAGAAAAGAAGCGTAAACCGAAAATCAAACGGGATGACCTTGGAGTGCGTGCTGACAACCGGAATACGGCAGCCCGTAACTCATAATCAGCCGGCAGTTAGCCTGTAAGACAGGAGTCGATGGTTGATGTATGTGCTTCAGGCTGAGTTGAAAGCTTCAGCATATAAAACAGGCGATTTCCCCTCATGGGAACGACCCGAGATAGCATTTCTGGGTCGTTCAAACGTGGGCAAGTCTTCGCTTTTAAACAAACTGGTGAACAGGAAAAACCTTGCCCGCACCAGTTCAACTCCCGGGAAAACGCGGGGTATCTATTTTTACCTGATCAATGAAAATTTTTCTTTTGTTGATCTGCCGGGTTACGGCTATGCCAGAGTGTCAAAAAAAGAGCGGGAACGGTGGGCGCCCATTATCGAGGATTACCTGAGTGCCAGGAGTAACCTGTACGGCTGCCTGCACCTGATAGACTGCCGCCATGAGCCTACTGAAGATGACCGCCTGATGGCTGAATGGCTGCGCCTGCACAGTATTCGGCGGATTACTGTGGCCACGAAGGCGGACAAACTTTCCCGCGGTGCCCTGCTCAGACAGATCTCTGTAATCAGAAAAAAACTGGATCTATTTGAAGAAGAGCCGGTCCTGCCTTTTTCGGCAGTCACTGGATCGGGCCGTGATATTTTGTGGAAAGCGATTCAGACCCTGATGCCCCGGGGGAAAAGATAATCCGTGCTTATATCCGTCAGCTGATATATATGGAGGAATAGAGATGCCTGTTGCCGGAATAGACGTAGGTTCGCTGACAGCGGAAGTGGTCATCATGGAAGAAGGGGAGATATTGCAGTATGTAATCCTGCCCACCGGTTCTAACAGCAGGACGGCAGCTGAAAAGGCAATGCAGGAGGCCCTCCAAGCGTCTAACCTTGCCCGGGCAGATCTCGACTGTGTTGTTGCAACCGGTTATGGCCGGATCAGTATAGATTTTGCTGATAAAAGAGTAACCGAGATTACCTGTCACGGTCGCGGGGCCTATTACTGGAATACGGAAATCAGGACAATTATCGACATCGGCGGTCAGGATAGCAAGGTTATCCGCCTGAGCGACCAGGGGCGGATTATCGATTTTGCCATGAATGATAAATGTGCCGCGGGGACAGGCCGATTTCTTGAAGTAATGGCCCAGGCCCTCGAAGTGGAGCTCGAAGGCCTGGCTGTTCTCAGCGAAAAAGCGAAGAACGTTGTACCCATCAGCAGCATGTGCACTGTTTTTGCCGAATCGGAAGTGGTGTCGTTGATTGCCCGCGGACTGCCCAGAGAAGACATTGCCCGTGGCCTCCATCAGTCTATCGCCGACCGGACCGCCGGCCTTGTACACCGGGTCGGTTTGGTGGAAAAAGTCATGTTTACGGGGGGAGTAGCTAAAAACCAGGCCGTGGTCAAGGCTTTGAACGAGAAGCTGAAAACAAAGTTGGTAATACCCCCGGAGCCGCAGATTGCCGGAGCGCTCGGTGCGGCCATCCTCGCCGTAGAAGAAGCAAACCATTAAAAAGTGTGTCAGG
>OMKS01002877.1_pt1 | contig 14077 bp, 13 predicted proteins | sample 1674721 | NCBI WGS metagenome assembly OMKS01 (sample SAMN06264996, study PRJEB25208) | sediment metagenome | isolation source: hot spring sediment | place: USA: California | collected 2014-09-02 | reverse complement strand
TTTACTCCACCTGAACCGACCCCCAAAAAGGGTCAACAACAAAAGAAGGGCGGAAGAGGCTGGCTACACGCCAAACTACTCTAAACGCCTCTATTACAATTTTTCCGAGCTACCTTTTTCATCCAATTGATGGCGGGCGGGACGGGACTCGAACCCGTGACCCCGAGCTCGCTCCCACTTCCCTGATAGGAGGCTTACACCAGCAGGCTCTGCCGTTCGTGCCCTATCCAAGCTAGGCCTAGGTAGAAAGCCAACATAGCTTTCTATACCCGCCCAGATTTTTTCCCGCCAAAACATCTTTTACATCTTGACTGTTATAACCATAACGCCACAAAACACAGCACATGCCACTAAGTTGGTCAGGTAACATTTATGTCGAAGGTGCGTTGTGAATATTTGGATGGCGGGGGTACCCGAGCCAGGTCTAATTAGCGGGTCAAACAGATCCCCTAGGAGAAGGGGGAGGACTTAAGATCCTCTGGCGCAGGCCTCCACGGGTTCGAATCCCGTCCCCCGCACCATTTTGGGTTGTGTTGCGGCGCATTGTTTAGAAACAGCTTTTCTTGGTATGCAAGAAAGTGTGAACTTCGGCGACTGTTAGGTTACGCGAACGGTGTCTATTAGGCTCCTAATAGCAGTGATATGTTGAAAACAGTCTTTTTTCAGAAAATCAGAAGCACAGCAACAAAACGTCGCAAATAGGTCACACAAACATGCTAAAACGTTGTTGAAACCAGTCCTTTTTCTGCGCAGCACAAACAACCATAAAAATGCCCAGAAAAACGGTTGCCGATTCAAGTCATGCCAAACCAATCAGAATCGGCGAATCTTAACCTTTATATTGACTTATGAACCTCTCACAGGTTAATCGGAAGTTTCTACGCAAACTTACGTTGGGGACGCCGAAATACATGAATCAACTCCAGAAAAGCTCCGTTATGCGCATTGTCAAAAGAATTGCTGACACAAAACTCAGCGGAGTCGCACTTCAGAAACTGGAGCAAGTCGCCACCAGGATGGGCGTAGAAGAGAATGAGCTGCTGCGACTTTACGTTGAAACCAAAAACCGTTCTCTGAAAGAAAGTTTTGCGTCCACACCCTACAACGAGAGAGTCCTGCTGCTGCCTCAATGCCTCCGCGCCAAAGATTGCCCCGCAGAACTAGGCAAATACGGCTACGAATGCCAAGAATGCGGCAGATGCACCATAAAAACGATCAGGCAAACATGCAAAAAGTTGGGATATAAGGGCACATTCATCCTGCCCGGAGGAAGCATTGCGCAAAAAATTCTTGCAGAACTGAAGCCAAAAGCGTCTCTGGGGGTTGCCTGCTCCAAAGAACTTGTCCTCGGAAGCTTCCTCTGCGAAAAAATGGGCGTCGTAGGCCAAGGTGTAGAGTTGCTTAGAGACGGCTGCATCAACACCCTCGTAGACCTGAGAACACTAAACGACGCCCTAGCAGTCCGACAACTTTAACTCCCTAACCAAGAGACGCGCTGCCTAAGGCTTCAAGAATCTTTTTGGGCGAAAAGGGAACCAGAACAGCGGATTTAAGGTAACGCCCCAGCTTCGGAATCAGCCCCACAGCATCGGTTCCCAGCTTGCAGAGAACAACCTGCTCCAGAACACCCAAAGACTCAACTCTGATTATGTCCCGAAAGTGCCTCGACAACTTCACAGCCCGCTCAACATCATCAAAAAGAGAACCCAAAACAACCAATCTATCAAACCTGCAGCCAACCCATCCGCTAAACAGAGAAACCTGCGCCTCGGAAAGAAATGCCTCCACACTTTTGTTCCCCTCCTCTGCATCCTCAGCAACTTTGACCTCAAGCGGCATATTATCATACACACAGAAAAGCTCAGCCAGCTCCTGAAGCGCAACATCCTTTCCGTCAGCCAACTGAACACACAACCGCTTCTTCGAAATTGCAGCGTCACAGGTTTCAGGAGAAAACACCCCCAAATCCACGTAAAGCTCATCCTTGCTTCTGTTGGGAAAAACCACCTTACCCTGCACCACAGAAAACTTCTTCAGCTCCTCCACAGAACCGGGCGCCAACCCAACCTCGCGGTCAAGCAAACTCAAGGCTGCGGTTTCATCCTCGCCAGAGACCTGCAACTGTATCCATCTCCGATTCGTTGTGCCAGCAAAACTCAACCGAACTTCAAGTCCGCTGACCAAACCCGAATACAGCTTCTCAAAGATTTCAGGGGAGCCTGAACCGTAAAGCTTCTCAAGCACCGTTACTGTGGACATCCAAATCGCCTACCAACGGAACAAGCTCCTCATGGAGCCTTATAATCCGATCTATAGCAGGATGATGCTCCCCAAGCTTTCTAGAAAACTGCTCTATCGTCCGCTCTATCGGCACCACACGGGAACCATCAACCAGCTTGTCAGCGTAAGCCACAAGCTTCTCCTCCAAAGTTGCCGGAAAATAGTCTTTCACAGGCAAACCAAGCTCTTTCGCCTCATCAGAGGATATGCCCCCGCCAATATGCCGCTCAATAATGACCACAATAGACTCCGGCAGGTTCAGTGACTTGGCGATTTCCACTCCCACAACAGCATGATCCACACCATGAGTTTTTGAGCGCCCAATATCGTGAAGAAGAGCACCAACCTCAACAAGCTCCACATCAACATCTAGTCCCTTCTTTGCGCAGGCTTCAGCAAACTTCACAGCAAGAGCAGAAACCGCCTTACAATGGACAATAACCCTCTTGGAGCAACCAGCCTCAGAAAGAAGCCTCAGAGCCATCTGTGACGACGGCAGTCCCTCATTCACCTAATTCCTTCCTCAGCTCTTCAACCCGTTTCTTCAAGCATTCTTTTATTTCCGTGTTGTCGAAATGCATTAAAAGTTTGTTGCAGGTGGGGCATCGAAAAACAAGTTCCATCGCCTCTTCAAATGTAACACGCTTACACCCCTCTGTGCCACAGTAGTAAAAGTCATGGTCCTGCTCGTACGCTAGCCGTGTTTCCAGTTTTTCTAGAACACGATGCTTCTGGTTCGAAATAAATCCTGCAAGCTGATCAAGCTGGAGTCTCCAGTGAAAGATAAACCAGCCAGTGTTTTTGTCGCGTGACCTCCTTAAGCCTACTAGCGAGTGATCGTAAAGCTTGTACAGAATCTTGCGAACAGTATTGAGTCTTATCTCTGTTTGTTCCGCAATCACATCATCCGTGGTTTCGCCTACCTGTTTGAGGACGTTAACAATCTGAACAGCCTCTTCGCCCCCAAAAGCTTCAGCTACCTTCTGCAAAGTTTTATCATCCACGAAAGCCAACATCGGAACCTTCTACTCCACTCATCTAATATAAAAGAGTAAACAGAGCTTAAATCTCTTACCAAAACATCCTACACACATTAGACTTCAATCACCTTTTTGCCTCTAGCCTGAGGAACTATTTTCATTTTTGCGTTATCAACAGAATCCTTTGAAAGCTCCTGTCCCTCAAAAAGGCGGTCAAGAAAAACAGCCAAGCTGGAGCATTCCGAGTGCGGCTGGTTACCCACAGCAACATTAAAATCCGAGATTTTTTCGGAGAAGAACCCGGCGGGAACTTTTTGGCTGCCCACAATAACCATCAAGTCTTTTCCCGTTGCCCTGATTCTTTTTATCACATCGCTTGTTTGGATGTTTTCTCCATACACGGTGAGGTGAACTGTAACCCCGTTTTGGGCTCTCCACTCTTTAATCACATGTTTCCAAGGTTTTCCCATCTCAAAACTGAAGTTGCCTCCCCACCGCGTCGTAACCTTTTCAATGGTTTCCTTAACCTTATCATCCTTTATGTCTGCCATAACGAAGCCGGAAGCGCCTAACGCTCGGGCAGCCAGAGCCACGTGAGAGGTGAGCCTTTGGTCTCTGTGCCTATGTCCCCATCTAAGAACAACAACTTTCGGCAACCTTGACTCTTTATCATTCGCTTTCTTCTTCACGCTTGAACACTCCTCCCAACTTTTCCACCTGCCCCTTAACCTTATCCGCGAACCATGGAATCGACCTGAAAGCAGCCTTCACAACCTCACCCTCATACTCTACATCCTGTACGTGGGCGCGATCAAAGAGCTGCGAAACTAGAGACATGGCTTCGTCACTTATCTTCAGCGAAAATGATGCTTGGACGAAACTTTCGAGATATCGGGTAATCTGCTGTTTCAACGCGGCTATGTTGGTTCCCCGCAACGCTGAAATATGAACAGGGTTAGGCGCATGCTCCTTCAGACGTTCAGTTTTTCGTTGTATTTCGTCTTTTTCAAGCAAATCGATTTTGTTGAGCGCCGTTACCACAGGTATTCCGGTTGCGCCAATTTGCTGGATTGTGTCTAGGCTGCAGGAAAGCTTCCTTTCAATCTCTTCTTCTGGTTCGCTCAGGTCGACAACCAGGATAATAAGGTCTGAAAGGATGGTTTCTTCAAGTGTGGAGTGAAAGGCTTTAACTAACTTCAGGGGCAGGCGATCGATGAAGCCAACCGTGTCAGTTAGCAAAACTTTTCTTTTGGAAAACTGCACCGCCCGAGTTGTTGTGGAAAGAGTAGTGAAGAGATTCTTGTTAACAGGAACGGTTTCCTCTGCAAGCAAATTGAACAGGGAACTTTTGCCCGCGTTTGTGTATCCAGCCAAAGAAATCGAAGAAAACCCAAGCTCATCTCTTCGGCTGCGATGCAACTGGCGCTCCTCACGTTTCTTTTCCAGTTTGCTTTCTATAGAAGTGATTTGACGTTTCACAGCTTCGAAGTAAATGTCCACCTCATGCTTTCCCAACCCCATAAAACCGGGCTGCTCCTCCATTCTCGCCAGCTTCACCTTCTCTTTTGCCCTTGACAACTCGTATCGGAGGCTGGCTAGCTGAATCTGAAGCTCCGCCTCGTAGGTTGAGGCTCTTCTGGAAAAAATTTCGAGTATAAGCTGAAAGCGGTCAATAGCCATTACCCCCGTCACCTTAGCCAAGTTGTAGGCTTGAACAGGAGTCAAATCGTTATCGAAGATAGTCTTCTCAGCACCGGTTTCTTTCACCAAATCGGCTAGTTCCCTCGCTTTACCCCGCCCAATCTGGTAGCCCGAGTCCCGTTTCCTGACCTGCTCAAGGGAACATACAACATTGTATCCTGCTGCCTTAGCGAGGCTCCCAAGTTCATCTAGGCTTGAGGGCTGCGAAGCAAGCCGCCGTTGAACTATTACCGCTTTCGTTACTTCTCTGCCTCCTTTTCCTTCACCTTAAACTCAATAAGGTCTCCCAAGGTTGTTCCACGTGGTTTAGATGACGAAACAGGCTGAACTTTAGGTTCTGAAGCAGGAACACGAAGCGTTATCTTCAGCGCATGCTCCAGCTTTTCTGCAAGCGCCAAATCAGGGACCATTTTGCCGCTTTCGATCTTGCGTAGAACCGAAACTTTCTCCCTGATCTTTCTACCCAAATCCTCATGGCTCATCTCCATACCTCGTCTAGCCTGTCTCACTCGCTGACCAAAATCGTCCACAAGCTCCAAGTTTTCTGCCACTGTTGGGCTCGGCTTTCTTTTGGAGAAAGAAGTTAGCGGCTGACGTTTCATTCCCTTTTTTGTATGACGTTGAGGCTCAGGTTCCCAGTAACCCGAACCTAGTTTAGCGCATTCAGAGCAGACAGTCATCTTGGCTCCTTCAATTATCGCCCTGATAGGCGTACCAAATATTTGGCGACCACACACTTCGCACTGCAAGAGAAACAATCACCTAAACTACTTCATCGCAAGCCGATTCTTTATAGTTGTCGATTTTTATATAACTTCGTCAAAGCCTAAGGGAACAGCCGAAACGCTGGAGAACGGCCTACCCAAATGTTGAGGGCACCAAATTGGGGTTCTTTTTTGGTTAAATAGGCACAAAATTTTTAGGGAGACTACGTAATAATAGCTTGTGGAGATGGTTTTATGCCTATGGCTTTCGTGTTGATAAACACAGAGATAGGATCGGAAAGCGAAGTTTTAGATGAATTAAAGAAGATCGATGCAGTATGTGAAGCTTACATGGTTTACGGCGTTTACGATGTCGTAGCTAAGGTCGGCGCAGACACCATGGACAAACTTAAAGAGATTGTCACATGGAATGTTAGAAGACTGGACAAAGTTCGGTCAACTCTGACCATGATAGTGATCGAGAGACAAAAGTAGCCTCCACCTCCCCCCCTTTTATATCCAAATTTTAATCCGAAAGAAACAAGCTTTATCTGAAAGTTCTTATCCGCTCAACAACCCAATATTACAGGCAACGAGCGGGAGCCAAATGGTTAAGCTGCACATAGGATTCGACGACACCGATTCGCCTAAAGGAGGCTGCACCACCCACATAGCCGCTCTCCTAGCCGAAAAATTCTGCCTCATGGGTGTCTCTTTCACGGATTACCCTAATCTAATCAGGCTTAACCCCAATGTTCCATGGAAGACCAGAGGCAACGGAGCCCTATGCCTAAGAATCAACTGCCGCGAAGACATCGTAGAACGAATCAAGGAGACAGTCTTGGAAACAATCGAAGCAAACTCTAAGCTAAGTCACGGCGGAACCGACCCCGGAGTTGTCTTCCTTTTCGGGGACATTCCCCAAGAAATCAGAGACTTCACAAAAAAAGCCGAGCAGCGCATAGTAAAAATGGACGAAGCATTAAGCCTTGTTAAGCGGTTCGATGCTGAGGCTGTGGGATTCAAGAAGGGAAGAGGAATCATCGGAGGCTTAGCTGCAGTCGGAGAGGACCTGAGCGGAGACCACACTTTTGAGCTTATAACCTACAGAATTCCAGAAAATCTCGGCGAGCCTCGAAGGGTACAAGCTTCTTCCGTGAAGAAGATGGACGCAAATTCGCCGCTTACCTTCAGTAACATAGACCCTGAAACGGGCAGAATCCTGATTACGCCTAGGGGACCCGACCCCATCCTTTACGGAGTCAGAGGCGAGAACCCGGAGGCTGTTAAACAAGCACACGAGATGATTCTCTCAAAAGAACCGATTGAACGGTGGATGATTTTCCGCACAAACCAAGGAACAGACGCTCACCTGCGAAAGGTCAGCGCAGTTAAGGAGATACAGCACTACAATCCGGTGGTCGCTCAGGGGACGGTGTCCAAGGAGCCAAAAGTAATCCAAGGCGGACATGTAATCTTTGCAATAAAGGACGAGACAGGAGAAGTGGATTGTGCCGCTTATGAGCCTACAGGAAACCTCTGCAGAACATCAAGAAAACTGATGGCTGGAGACGTCGTGAAAGTCTTCGGAGGTGTCCGCCCCTCTTCTGCAGAACATCAGTTGACCATTAACCTCGAAAAATTGAGGGTGCTGAAATTGGCTCCCAGAACATCGCTTGTTAATCCATTCTGCCCTGAGTGTGGGAAAAGAATGAAATCTATGGGAAAGAATCAGGGTTTCAGATGCGACAAGTGCGGCTTCCGTTCCTCACAGCTGAAAAAGCTGGAAGTAAACGAAGAACGTGGACTGGAGACGGGGCTCTACATTACATCGCCGAGGTCTCAGAGGCACCTGACAAAGCCACATTGCCGATACGGAAGAGAGAAGACGGCTGCACCCAAAGAAATGATAGAAAACTGGCATCACCCATGAAGACTGGAAGAGACTATTTTACAGCACCTGCTGGAAGAATTAATCTCTGTTTTACAGTAGACTTAAATGCGTCTGCAGAAAAGTTACGGACTGGAAAAAAGGGTCAGGCATGAAGTTCTCGTTCATTAATCCGGGTCCAAATCCTGAATTGCCTATCGAAGATGTTAAAAAGATGGTGGGGGCAGCCCCTCCCCTCGGCATGCTTTACATCGCAACCTACCTCCGAGAAAACGGAGTAGACGTTTCTATTATCGACGAGGCGGCGCAGGGCTACTCCTTGAAGGGCACAGTTGACTGGGTGAAACAGGAGAACCCGGACATTCTAGGTTTTTCCACATGCAGCAGTTCAGGACGCAAAGCCGCACTTATCGCGGAAAAGGTGAAACAGGAGAACCCGAATATCGTCACTGTTTTCGGCAACTTTTTTGCCACATTCAACGCTGAACGAATTCTGAAAAAATACCCCTTTGTTGACATAATAATCAGAGGCGAGGGAGAACAAACCAGCCTTGAACTGGCAAAATGCCTAGAAAAAAATGGTGACCTGAAGAAGGTTTTGGGAATCAACTTCAGAAATAATGGGCAGATAATTTCAACCCCTGATAGACCACTAATCAAGGACATCGACTCCCTACCCTTTCCAGACAGGGAAATGCTGGACGTAGAATACCATAACACCACCGCTGGATTAGTTGTTGCACCGAAAAAGTTCAGCAGCTTCGTCACTTCCAGGGGATGCGTTTTCAGATGCCGCTTCTGTGGATGTCGAAGATTAGCAAGAAACCTGTGGCGATCCAGATCAGTGGACAACATAATGGAGGAACTGCATCTCCTATCCAGTCAAGGCTACAAACAGTTCCTTTTCGTAGACGACAACTTCACCTTGAACCCAAAAAGAGTAATCCAACTATGCCAGAGACTAAAGAAAGAGAAGGTGGATATAGAATTTTTTGCCGAAGGCAGAGTTGACAACTGCCCCCAAGACATGCTGCAGGAGATGGTGAGGGCTAACTGCAGAATGATTTACTTCGGAATCGAAAACGCCACTCAGAAGGTTTTGGACTATTACGATAAGCGGACAACCCCACAACAGGCGGAGGATGCATCCAGAAAAGCTAGGAAAGCGGGCATAGACGTGATAGTGGCTTCGTTTATTTTGGGGGCTCCCAACGAAACAAGAAAGGAAATTCAGCATACCCTAAATTTTGCGCAGAAGATTCGGGTGGACATCCCACAATTCAACATTTTAGCCACTTTTCCGGGAACCGATATTTGGGAGGAGCTCAAAATTCAGGGTCTTGTGGATGAAGAAAAACACTGGGAGACAGGAGTTTTGGTGCCTGAAGTCTCGCCCGACGCTGTGCCCGCTCAAGAGATTGAGCAGATGATACACGATGCTTATCAAAGATTTTTTGTTCGTCCAGATTTTATTGTGAAGCAGCTGATTAAAATTGGCACAAGCTCCTACCGACTCAATGTTTTATTTAACAACCTGAAGAGAGCCGAAGCCGTCGCCGAGGGCGTGAAGCTGGTCACCTAAACCAGATTTCTTACGCAAATCCACTATCTGCAGCCAGATATGATGTTAGAGTCTAATCGGTTATGTAGCTCTCTTTTCCTTTTTTGTTCATTTTTGGTAGGGTCATGGTGAATTGGGCTCCTTTGCCCTGTTCGCCTGTTTCACTGATGGTCCAGCCGTATGTTTCACAGATTTTTTTTATCAGGTAAAGCCCGTAGCCTGTGCCTTTGCCGTAGCCTTCCCTGAAAATCAGTTTCTTCTCGTTCTCTGGTATGCCAACTCCGTCATCCTCATAAACCAGCTTCAGCTGATCCTCCCCCTCTTCGTAGTACAGCCTGATTTGGCTGACCTTCCCTCCATGCTTCAACGTATCATCGATCAGATTATAGAAAAGCTGCCTAAGCAGCGAATCAGCCATCACCACCAAGCCCTTGCATTCATTCACAAGCTTTATCTCAGCTAAGCCTGAAAACAGAATAACTGCTTCGTCAACGCTCTTTCCCACATCCATATATGACAGCTCCTCCATGCCCAGCATCTCGTAGTTTCTGGCAAAATCAAAAATTTCCTCCATCTGATCAATAGCAGATTCTACATCATCCAAATATCTTAATGACTTATGGTTGGCGGGTAGTTTCTGTTTAGCCAAATAAGCGTTGTTGGCGATAACAGAGAGCTTGTTTCTGGCATCATGCCTTGTCAACCTGCCAATCACACCCAACTTTTCGTTAATCGTCACCAGCTCATTCATCATCTCATCCAACTTTTTCTCAGCTTCCTTGCGCTCAGTAATGTCCCTTAGAGTACCTTGAACTCCCACAATGTTATTGTTGGAATCTCGGAGCAGCTTCATTTTTAGTTCTCCCCAAGAAGTGGAGCCGTCTTTGCGGATGTATTCGTATTGTTTGAGCGGGATTTCATAATTCCCTTTTTCCGCAGCTGAAGTAACTGCCTCCTTGAAGTCGGCTAATCCTCGCTCAAAAGATTCCGGAGTCATAAAATTCTCTGGTCTTAATTTTAACAATTCCTCGCGAGTGTAGCCAGCCATTTTTTCAATAGAGGGACTCACATATGTGACATTCAGATTCATATCCTGAATGTAAATAACATCGGTAATGTTTTCGGTCAGCAGCCGATATTTCCTTTCGCTCTCCTTCAGTTTTTCAACTGCTTTTTTATGTTCCGTGATGTCATGGAATGTACCTTGAACCAAGTTTTTGCCTTCTAATTCAAAGGTCGTGGCTTCGATTATAACGTCTCTAATTTCCCCATTTTTAGTGATGATCTGGTCTTCCAGAACATGCGCTTCTTTCTCTTTGCGATGCTGCTTGAAGGTTCTGCTAAATCCGTATTCGATTGCGCCGGGAGGATGAAGAATACGCTGAGGCTTACCAATCAACTCCGATTTCTCTCTGCCGACCAGCTTTGTTGCCGCACGGTTGCAGTCAACTAATATGCCTGTTTCAGTATCAGCCAAGAAAATAGCGTCCATCGCCGTCTCAAACTGCTTCCTGTATTTCTCTTCAGATTCCTTAAGCTGCCTTTCTATCTGTTTTCGTTCGGTGATGTCCACCATTATTCCGCGCAGTCCAACAGCCTTATCGCCGCGAATGATCGGATTAGAGGTTATTATAATCGGAAATGTAGTTCCATTTTTCCTCAGTGCCGTATATTCATTACAGCCTATCTTTTCTCCACGTAATACTCTAGCCATATTCTCTTGGGCTCTTTTACGGTCCTCGGGGGCTAACATCTGGAAAGCATCCAAACCGCTATCAAATTCTTTCTGTGAATAACCAAAATGGATATACGCTTCATGATTTACGAACTTAAGGCCTCCTTTGCTGTCCATTTCAAAGATAACTTCGGGAAGTAATTCACTCAATTCTCTGAAGCGTCTCTCACTCTCCCGAAGCTCCTCCTCAGCCTTTTTGCCTTTCACGACCGTACGTATGCCATGTGCGAGTTCACTGTAAACCGCTTCTGTCTTGCCGATCTTGTTGATGTATTGGTCGGCACCCAAGTTCAATGCTTTGATAGCCACTATTTCTCTGCCTTTTCCGGTGAAGATGATAAATGGAATGCTGTTTCCGCTCTCTCTCAGTTCCTTCAAAAATTCAAGCCCATCTTTCCCCGGCATAATGTAGTCAGAAACAATCACATCAAAGGTTTGGTCTTCCATTTTTTTCATGGCTTCTTCAACAGACGAAGCCGTCTCCACATGGAATGAGCCATGCATTTCCAGAATTGATTTCGCGGCTTTCAGCAAGCCAGCTTCGTTGTCTACATATAAAACCTGTGTCACTGTCTCCTCAGTCGAGGCTGTGTTGCCTTTGGGCGACGACTCCTCAGCAGGATTTGCCATCTGACTTTGTTTCCCCTGTTCACCGCACAATTGGGTTTTTGCTTTCCCATGATTGTGAGTGGACGCTATAATAGTTGTGAAGCTAGGTTATGAATTGATAAAATTGATAATTCAGACTCGGAACTATCTCTGACACGTTTATTGACGGTGGCATCGAGAGTGGATACCCTCTTTTTTAGCAAGTTTTCAGGAAAAAGACTGTTTTCAACAATCATCTGCTATTAGGAGCCTAATATGAATGGTTGCTTAATCATTCGGTTTTGGCTATAAGCAGAAAGATTCCTGCTGCTACGATTACCAATCCTGTGGCTGTGAAGATGCCTGAAAAGTGGCTGATGTCGCCTGCTGGGGGATTCATCGAGTAGTATGCTACTACTGCGCCTAAGATGATGAGTATCAAACCTAATATTTTCTCGCCGACTGCTAATCCTATGGGTATATCCTCGCTCATACCAGAACCCTCAAGGTTTACCTTTACAGTCCCAAGACTTATTTTAATTTATCTGCGGTTAAGTTAGTTTAGATAAGGCGTATATAGGCTCTTTTTGACAAAATACTGACGGAAAAGCGTTATTCTAACTCTAAAATTTTCAACATTTTTCTCCATTCGGTGTTTTTATGGGAATCTGCCAAAAGGCACACGTAAGGAGAGAATCCAAAATCGCGATTTCAACTTCATATCACATAAAAAGCGGTTCAATCAGAATTTTTAATGAATTCGCAAAGAAGGGCAATATAGTGGGATTTAGAAAGACGACAGTTCAATTATCGCTGGTTATTCTTGTTTTCGCAGTTTTTTCCGATTGTTTTGCGGTTACATTTGAACCCCAAACCAATTTGCAGCCAATCCCATACTTCACCTCTCCATCAAACGACGAGTTCATGTCAACTGTGGACCCAAATATGGTGAAGGTGTTTGAGAGCAACGTGGAGTTGAGAGTTGTCGACCTCGCTGATGAAGGTGACATAACTCATGCACTCTTTGATTTCTCTGTTGATGGAATAGACTGGATTTCCATCGGAGAAGATTGGGACAACGGTTTTGAGGGAATCCAATTCAATGGAGATGGGGGACAAGCTTCAACTAACGGTTGGGGCGGAAGTGGATGGAACATTATTTGGCAGACAGAAGGCTTAGAGGAAGGAGCCTATCTGTTAAGGGCAACCCTTTTTGATCAATTGGGACAAGAAGGTGCAACAGCGATTTTGGTTCATTTTGATCCAACACCACCCTTTCTAACTCTAGACTCTGAGCCAGCGATTACCGATGGGATTTTGGGACCTCTAGAAAATATAGTTTATTTCAATTCCACAACCTTGGATGAAGACCCAGCGTTTTTCTCTCTGGATTACATCAATGCTTCTCGACCACAGATTGATCAGCAAGGTCTCGGAAATGCCAACCAAGAAAATGTGGGCACACCAGACACTAAGGGCACTCCCCAAACAGACGATGATGTGAACAATTTTTGTGGACCCACCTCCGCCGCTAACGCTCTATGGCGTTTAGGCCAGAATGATCCGGCTTTACTGGGAAAATCTGGAGGCGGTCAATTCAATAATGCAACAGAAATGGCGGAAGAACTTGGCAACGATACAAAAACTGACCAAGCTAATGGCACAGCCACCAATGATATGACTGATGGCTTAAGGAAGTTCTTGAAGAAACGCAATTTGGATGGCAACTACACCGTGAAGCCTCACATTCCCAAACAAGGAGGTCGCGGACCTTTTTGGAGTGATGTGGGAAACGCTCTGAGGCAGGGTGAAGCAGTGATTATGCTAAAAGTTAAACCAGGAAATGACGGGGTAGTTGGAACTGCAGACGATGTTGGACATTATGAGACGGGAAAAGACGCGAATCCGTATCCGGGGGGAGGTGGGGAAGTGTCAGTTAGGGACCCTAAAGGGCCAACAGATAAGAGTGGCAGAGTGAAGGTGGTTCCCAAGAACAATGATTTTGAGGGAATATGGTTTGATGATGACGGTGACGGAGAAGAGGATGACGGCGAAGTTTGGTATCTTTTGGCTTTCTGGGAGATAAGTCCCAACAACGAGTATACGTGGGGTCTTCAAAAGGTTGAGTATGTACCCCTAGGAGAGGATGTTGTCCCCTCTGATGGCTGGAGTATTCCGGTTGAGACCAATCAGCTTCATGATGGCTTCTATCTGTTGCGTGGCAGAATGTACGATTTCACTGGCAATGTGGGCATGAACCGCACAACCGTTTACATAAATAACCACTCACCTGACCCGGTGGGTTTGGAGAATCCCTCTTTAGAAGACATTGGTTTCGGTTCGGTTACTCTTCGGTGGACTCAAAATTTGGATGAAGACTTCAACATGTATCAAATTTTTGTCTCCTCTTCTGAGGGAATACTGGGGAATGTTGTTCAGAACATAAGTGACTGGACAATAACATCTTGCAGAGTGGATGGTCTTGAAAGTGAAACAGATTACTATTTCACTGTTAGAGTCGTAGACTTCAGCGGTTTAGCTGCTGATTCAGGTCAGATTCAGGTACATACAGCAGTCATTCCGGAATTTCAATCATGGATGGCTCTATCCCTGTCTCTTATACACATCTGACGCTGC
>OMKS01002876.1_pt1 | contig 14081 bp, 15 predicted proteins | sample 1674721 | NCBI WGS metagenome assembly OMKS01 (sample SAMN06264996, study PRJEB25208) | sediment metagenome | isolation source: hot spring sediment | place: USA: California | collected 2014-09-02 | reverse complement strand
AATCGCGCGTCAGGGTGACGACGGCGCGTGGCATCCCAAGTGGTCGTGGTATGGCCTGTACCCGGACACCTGGCCGGTCGCTGAACGTGAGTGGGCCGGCGTGATCACGCTGCGGACGCTCAAAACGTTGCGGAACTTTGGGCGGGGGGAGTAAATACAACTCTCCAGTCACAGGCTTTTTACCATTCAAGGCAGACACAATGGACAGAAAAAGAAATGGGAAGATTCGTGTTTTGATCGCCGACGACCACACAGCAACGCGCGAGGGCATTCACGCCCTGTTACAAGCCGTTCCCGACCTTGAAGTTATAGGAGAAGCTCAGAGCGGTACGGAGGCGCAGCAGATGGCCGTGGAACTCTGTCCCGACATCTTGCTTTTCACAGGCGCGCAGTTCGCGCGCTCACGGCGCTGGTCGCAGGAAGTCGGCGCGCGGTGGGGGTGTTTGACCACACGGGAACAGGAGGTACTGATTCACCTGGCGCATGGCAAGAGCAATGCTGAAATTGCAGAGGCGCTATCTATTGGGGTGCGCACAGTCGATACACACATCGAGCACATCCTGGAAAAGTTGGATGTCGCTTCGTCCCGCGAGGCGATTGCGTGGGTGTGGAAGCACGAGCTGCTTGATGGCGAAGAAGTATCTACGTAATTTTACGGAGAAAAAAATCCGTATCTTCCACGATGACAAACCGTGGGAAATTGTATAGAATAAGTATACAGTTGACAAAAACAGCAGATGTCAGGACCAATGAGGATAAAAATTCCGTCAGCAGATTGAGCAAATTAAGCAGATGTGTATGAGAAGAATAAAAACTAATCGTTATATGTACCTGTGGCTGATGATGGGTGTGCTTTTCTGGTCAGTAGGATGTTTGGCCCTTTCCGGTAAACCAACGCCGGCTTATGAATTCTCTCAGGAACCCATTGTGTCATCCGCAGTGTTCGTGGTGCAGCCGGTACCTCTCGATCAGGCGTTACAATACTTCGATAATGAACTTGATCGGTTGAAATTGGAGACTTACGAAAACTGGGTTCGACAAGGCGCAAAAGCTTGGTTTAGTGTGTATAAGGCGGGGCCTGATAATGCCTCGATGCACTCCGGTATTGTATGGATTGTTGATTCTGAAAAACCGTTGGTTGGTTATCTCATCGTGCAAAACGGTTGGCAATATACGCACGATGTGGATATTATCTTCACGTTAGATTATCGACAAGTACAATTGACGGTCGCAGATGATGCGCTCGATACCATGCCAAGTTTTACCCTGATGGATATGCAGCCTGGCGAACAACGTGCTTTGACGATACAAATTCCATCTTTATCTGAGGGGGAGCATCGGATCAGCACACTATACGTGCCAGGAGGTGTGAAGGACCCTGACGCTACGTTAGAGAATCTAGAACGCTCGCGTCAAATAAATCAGGGGGCAGGGCCTTCTATGTCGATTCTATCCGTATCCAACAAGGACGTACTGGCTCAGGTGACTTCAGAACTTGGGGGAAGTCGATTGCCGCACGCTCTGGAGTCCTCTATTCCATATATAAAAACTCGTCCTTTTCGACCCGAAGAAATCGTCCGGATCACATCTGCCTGGTTGTCCACTTCTTCCCAGCTCCCAGGGGCGGCAGCGGCTAGTATGACAGAAGGGTGGCTACAAGCAAATGAAGTGGCTACATATCCGCTTAAACTTCTGGGAGGCACTTCTACATTATATCAAGGTGATGTCCCATTCCAAATCGGCGTTTTTTGGAACAATGTGATGTATCAAAGCGACCATTATGAGGTTCCTTCGAGGGTTATTTACGAGGGCGAATCTATCCCGATTACTATTCAGTCGCCATCTGCACCGGGTGAATACACATTGGTGGTGGTTGTTTATCCATATCCAGGTTACAGCCGTGCAGCTTGGTCAGGCCCGATAGAAGAATCCTATTGGGAGATGGGGACTGATGTCCATATAGCGGCCCGTATGCAAATCATCATTACTTCTGTATCGGGAGAGTAGTTTGGACTCGGCTATGAGGAGGAGGTGATGTGCAGAGAGCAGTCAAGTACACCATAATACATATAACAAACCAGTTTAGTCATTTGTTGTTGCTCATAGGAGGTTGAAAATGCTAGGAAAAACTGTGTTGCGTGTGATGCTTTGTGTGTTTGGAATGCTGCTTTTTGGCCGGGTGGTGGTTCAAGCTCAGGAGGGAGACCCTCCGCCTATCATTGTACAAACTGAAGTAAATTCGTCTGCTGGTGAGGTTCAAGGGGGGATTCAACCTAACGCCGTTGTTTCGAAAGGCTCGTGGGTAGTGACAATCCAGAATGCTGTCTACAAACTATCTAATAAGGTTGAATCAGATGGTTGGGCACCTGCTAATTTTAACCAACCGGGAACTTCGGTGATTTATTGTGAAGCCCGGGTTATCAACGAAGGTTCTGGAGGCAGAGAAGTGGGCGTCTCTTACCCCCCTTATGTTTTTAGCGCGCCTGGTGGCAACCACTGTGGGACAACGCCTCGAGCGTGGCGGCCCTATCCACGTTTCCCGTACTACACTGGACAAACATACGCACAGTGGCGGTGGCCAGATTGGGAACTAGTAGATTACACATTAGACAATGGCCCACATCAGTGGTGATGTGGGAGTTACGTAGCGCACAAAGGTTATATCAAGAGTCCGATTCCTTACATGCCGCAAGGAATCGGACTCTTGATGTCTTTCACGGAGGAAATCAATGCCACAAAATGAAAGTAAGCTGCGCTTCATTATCACCCTGGTTTTGCTGTGTACGGTATTGGGTTGTAGCGCTATCCAATTCTCTCGTGCTCCCACAGCTCTCAAACCTGTCCTGGTACAGCCTTTTGATGGAACGATCATCCTTCTGAACGAGGGAGAAGACGTGCGCGAGCGTATCCTGAGCGACCCGGCCAACGCGCTCGCTTGGCGCCAAAAACAGAACGCGTTTCCCGTAGGCGGTCGCTGGGGGACCTGGCTCGGCCAATTTACGCTGTCGAATGACGAGCACGTTGCAAGATCTAGCGGTTTATACCGCCTATCGTCACAACAACCTGCATACGGCAGACTGCTAATATCCCATGTCTACAATACACCGCACAGTTTAGCTTTGATCTTTTTGCTCAACTATCAGCCTTTACAAATACAAACGGAATCCGGCCTTCAGGCTGCCTACTATCTGCCGGAAATGCCTGCAGGCGCGGAACTGGCGGTCGAATTCTTGTTCCCGCCTTTGCCGCAAGGGCTACACCATTTGTCGATGATCCTGATCACAGACCCCGAGTCCGAATCTACCGATCCGGAGTATCGCCGGAACCAGCAAGGGTCTTTTTCTGAGCAGCGTTTGGATCTTTGGGTCGATATCGAGGCTATGCCGGCAGATGCTCCGGCCTTCGACAGTCTGGAGCAAGCCAGCTCTGCGAGTTTTAAATTACTGTTCGATCTCGTCGAATCAGACTCTGCCCCTCATAAACTCATCGAGGAACTTCAGTTGGAAGCCGGCACTCGAAACGAAGTAGGATTACGTTTTTTGGCTCAAGAGCACATCTCGAATCTCCCGCCTTATACCGGCACACTTCCGCTCCGTATTGGCGTGTTCTGGAACGAGGCGCTGTACACAGCTTTCGATTACGAACTCGATCCCAAACTCAAACTGGCCGAACCGCTCTTGCTTCCCATCACGATAGAAACACCATCTGAACCGGGACAGTATCAGATGCAAGTCATCGCCTTCCCCATCCCCTGGCATCCGCATTTCGACGCTGATGGCGAGTGGATAGCCTTCAATCTGGCCTCTTTCAGTCGCCGGATTCCGGTTAGCGTGATCGAGAAACGATAGCAGGCATCGACCAGGAACAAACCACAATGCTATTAGCCGTATCTTCTCAAAAATCTGGGGGTGGAGGTTTGGGTGCGGGCTGCGCCCGCACCCAAACCTCCACTTTTTGATGTATCCTAGACCGGCAATCCCACCAACAGGCGGCTCTCGACATCCGCCAGCAGATCGACCTCACCCGCGGCGGCGGCGCTGGCAAAGACCAGGCCGGGATGCCTGGCGCGCAGCGCCCGCGTGAGCACGTTGAAGCTGCGGGAGACGTTGCGCTCGCGGAAGCTCGCGCCCAGCCGTTCCCACTCGCGCGTCACCTCGGCAAACCCTTGTCGCGCGCCCGCAACACACGCAAATAGTTCTTCTGCTCGGCGCAACGCCTCTTGCACGATGTCGTGCGCGGCGGCTTCGTCGTGGAGCATGAAGCACACGTGACGATGCAGCGCCTCGGCGTAGCGGTCGAACAACGCCTCGAACGCGCGCGCGTCGCGCTCAAGGATGCCGGCCATCAGGGTCTCATCGGATTGCGTATACATTCTACCCTCTACTTTACAAGACACCGGCGAATAAGCAAAGGTTCAGTTGGTTTAAGGGGTATTTTGGGTTGTGGGCTACACCAGTAACCCAAAATACCTCTTTTCCGAACATACGTTCTATGATTTTTGACAATTTGCGGTATAATAGACGCCATCACCATTCACGGAGGCTGACCATGAAAATCTCACTTGCTACGGCCCGGCAACTGGCGCTGCGTGCCCACGGTCTCGACGGCGGGTGGACGCTGCCGCCCGGCAAGGAGAGCGCGGCACAGATCGTTGAGCGCCTGGGGTACGTACAGATCGATACGATTCACATCATCCAACGGGCGCACCATCACACGCTCTGGACGCGATTCCCGCAGTACGCACCCGGAATGTTGGACGATCTGCTCGCCAACGACCGCCGTGTGTTCGAATGGTGGACACACGCGATGTCGTACATCCCGATGCGCGATTATCGCTTCTACGCGCCACGGATGGGGCGTCAGGCGCTCTGGGGACGCCAACGCAAATGGCACGACGCCCATACAGACGTGATCGCCCACGTCAAAGAACGTATCCAGGCCGAAGGACCGCTCGGCGCTGCCGATTTCAAGCATCCCAAGAACACGACCAATGGCTGGTGGGATTGGAAACCGGCCAAGCAAGCCCTGGAAATCCTCGCCACGATGGGCGAGTTGATGGTGACGCACCGCCGCAACTTCCAGCGCATCTTCGATCTGACCGAGCGCGTGCTGCCGCCGGACGTGGATACAACGCCGCCGACGGAGGAAGAACTTCAGCGGTTTATCGTGCGCTTCGCACTGAACACCGGCGGTGTGCTGCGTACGAATGAAGTGCAATGGTCACGCCGCAAAGCCGATCCCGCCGCGTTACAAGCGATGGTCGAGGCCGGTGAGGTAACGGCGTTCGAGGTCGAGGGGCTGAACGGCGAACCGTGTTACGCGCTCACCGATGTTTTTGAAGCCGTGGCACAGTCACCCAATGGCGAACCGCATCTGCATATTCTCTCACCCTTCGACAATCTCATCATCGACCGGCGCTGGGTCAAGGCATTTTTCGAGGGCTTCGATTACACCATCGAGTGCTATCTCCCCGCAGCCAAACGCAAATACGGCTATTTCGTCCTGCCCATTTTGTGGGGCGACCGGCTCGTGGCGCGAATGGACAGCAAAGCCGACCGCAAGCCGAAGACGTTCATCATCAAGCGGCTGCTTTTTGAGCCGGATTTCGACGCATACGATGCGGTGCTGCCCGCGTTGGTGGAGAAACTGCGCGCGTTCGCGGCGTTCAATGGATGTGACAACTTCACCATCGAGGAGGTGCAACCGGAGAAGGTCAAACCCGCGCTCGTCAGTGCGCTTGTCGCTTGATATCAAAGCCACAGCGTGAGGATTCTCGTTGCTGCGACCTCATCACGCATCACGTATCAGGCATCACGTTTCGTTTGACTAGACGCTAAAACCTGTTATGATGTCGCTCGTTGCGGGCGGTTAGCTCAGTCGGTTAGAGCGCCTCCCTTACACGGAGGAGGCCGTAGGTTCGAGTCCTATACCGCCCACTTCCCCGCTTAACGCGATTTGGAAATCGCGGCTACCCAGACTTGGGTTTAGGCCCTGCCGTGAGCGCCAGATAGCACACGAACATCAGCGCCCCAAACATCAACGTTACCCCGTAAGTACTCAGATGCCCGAAGGGATAGCGCAAGCGCACCGCAATATCGTAGAGAATGGCTCTGGGTTGCAGGACGAGGTCCCAACTGTTCCAGCGCAGGAAGCGGCCCAGGTAGATGCCCATCCCGCTCAAGCCCAAAACGGCCAACACAAAACCCCAACTTAGCCAACGCCCTACCCAGACTTTGACAATCTCCTGCATCAACTTAAGCGCGTAGATACCCAGAATGATACCGGTCCAGGCAAAGGCCGCCAACATGCCAATATCGAACCAGAGCGGGATGGTAGGGCGACCTCCCAGATGCAAGAAGTCGGTGACAATGTACGGTGCATTGGGAAAGAAGGCCAAGGCAATAGCAAAGGGAACCGGCAACGTCCACCAGCGACGCGGGCGTCTTTCGTGCAAATGCATAGCCCACACGCTGCTCAGGTAGGGGATCCACGCGAGAAAGAGGTTCCAGAGCATCGAGTAGAAATCCCACGTGCGTCCGATGAAAACGCGGGTAACGTAGAGTCCACCGCAAAGCGCCGAGGAGAGCGCCACTGGATAGAATCCTTGCCGCTGCAAAAACGCGTGCAGACGCAATAGCCGTTCGCTTAAAAGTGCATCGATCCTGTGTTCCATACGCGGCTATGTCAGATTGCGCAAACCTGCGTTAATGTAGTCCAGATCGAGAGCGCTAGGGTCAATCGCATTTTCGCCATACCACTCGACGTACATCGCGTGCTCGGGATGGTTGGGGTCTTGCATCGCTTCGAGGAACGCATAATAGCCCCACATCCCGCCGATGTCTTCGAGTGGGGCCGCCAGCCGGCCTTTGATACACACTGGATACGTCAAAGCCGGATCAGGCGGCAATACTTTTTCTACGATGACGATGTGCTCCCAACTGTCACCAAAATCATATTCGTAGATGAACTTATATCCCTCACCAGGCGCAATATCCTTCAGTGTAAACTTGCGTTCGTCTTGCATATCGAATAGGCCGTAATCCGGATGCGGTTCACCGTAGTATAGCCCATCACCGACGATGAACTGGTGCAGGTGCGAATTTGTCCATTCGAAGGCTGTTTGGAAGATGTAATGTAACCTTTCGAGGGTGATATTGCTGGGCACCAGCAATCTTCGCCAGATCGGCGGTTTGCTATACTTGAGCGTGACCTTGAGTTGATAAATCTCGGCCAGTTGTGCTTTTCGAGCCATGCTTCACCTCCATAGAACTATTTACAGGTTAGGAAACAGGTAAAGTAAACCAGAACGTACTGCCCTGTCCAGCTTCACTATCGACGCCCACCTTACCACCGAGCTTTTCGACGATGTCCCGCGCGATGGAGAGTCCCAGCCCATAACCAGGTTCGGTATCGCGCAGGCGGGTAAATTTGCGAAATAGCCGCCCTCTCTGCTCTTCGTCAAGACCGGAGCCGTTATCACGCACCCAAAGCTTGATACTGGTTGCTGGTTGCTGGTTGCTGGATTCGGCGTCGAGCAATGAAAACCCCAATTCGACGCGGGGTGGAGTTCCGCCGTATTTAATGGCGTTGCTAACGTAATTGGCCCAAACTTCCTCGATCCACGGGCCGTAGCTGTAAATCGTGGGCCAAGTCTCCGGTGTGGTAAGGACAGCCTGACGTTCGGCGATCAAGATAGCCAGGCGCCTTTGCACGTTGGTCATAATCGCAGGCATATCAAGAGGCTCAGTGTCAATCACATCAAGTTGGCGCACGCTTGCCAGCAACAGCAGCGCATCCACGATACTCGCCAACCGTAGTGTATTCTGGGTAATGGCGTCCAGGTACTCCTTGATCGTGTCGGGGGCCAAATCCTCTAAGTACTCCGTAAGCAGCGAGCTAAGCGAGACCACGCCGGTCAGCGGATCTTTGATATCGTGAGCGACGGTATGCGCAAAGGCGTCCAACTGTTCATTCAAGGCTTCTAGTTCGATGGTGCGTTCGCGCAGTGCGACCTCGGCAACCTTGCGATCTGTGATGTCCCGCACGACAATGATGCGCCCGGTGATGTCTCCCCGGCGGTCATAGAGCGGGGAAATCCGCAAGTCATAATAGCACTCCTGTTGATTGTACTCTGCCATGATGTCGGTTTGCACCTCAAACAAGGGGCTGAAGCGCTCAACCATATCCTGCCAGGGGGCAAATGCCTGTATCGCCGGTTGTCCAAGCAGGGCATTGGCTTTCCCCCCCATCATCGCCAAGGCCGCTGGATTCACATCCACGATACGATTCTGGTTGTCCAGGGTGAACATCGCGTCACTCATGCTGTCGATGACCGCATCACGCGCAATAGGCTGTAAATCAAGCAATTGGTGACGGCTTATCCCGATGGCGATGGCGATACCCGCCAGCGCAAACATAACCGACGTATAGTCATGTTCCAGACCAGGAACAAGCCTAAAAACATAAATCGCGTTGCCGATAAGTGGCATCAACGCACCAGCCACCAACCATACCGATTGCTGTCGATACAGGCTAAAAGACTTAAAAGATTGGTGAACGATCAAAGCAGCGCCCAGGAACACCATTAAGTATCCATAAGCGACATTGACCCAAAACCATAATCCATAGCGCAAAATCTGAATAGCGAGTACGGTTTGTACGGGAGTAAAGACATAGGCCTTCCAAATTAAATGGTGCAGTTCATTGGTGGAAACAAGGATAATAGTGATCGCAGGAATAACACAAAGCCACGCAAAACGCGAGGCCCTCAGCCATTTATTCTGACCCGTGTAGTGCAGGGCAAACCTTAACCATGTGAGTGTAGTAGCGTTTACAAACACATAACCTGCTTTAGCCCAAAACAATGTCTCTGACTCGGCAGGGGCAACCAATTCGAGAATACTGCACGTCAGCCACCCTAAGATGGCGAACATCATCCATGCCAGAACCGGCATATCTCGCGAAGCACGATAACGCCATGCATAAAACAGCGTGCCAACAGAAATAATCGCGGCGAGAGGTGCTAATACGAAATAAGCCGTGTATTGTAACACGCCCCTACCCCTCCACCTGTGTATCACCGAGCATTCCCTCTTCCTCCGTGAGACTATAAGTCGGGAGCCAGACAGTGAATGTCGAGCCGACGCCTTCGACGCTCTCCACGGAGACCTGCCCACCGTGAAGTTCCGCAACCGCTTTGACAATTGCCAACCCCAAGCCAGTTCCACTAGCCTGATAAGTCGATGACTTTTCTCCGCGAAAGAACCGCTCGAAGATCAATGGTTTTTCCACTTCTGGGATACCAATTCCCGTGTCGGTCACCGTTACCACTACGCCAGTACGTTGGGCAATGGCCTGGCGGTGCGCTTCGACAGTGATTGCACCCCCTTTCGGCGTGTAAGCCAGCGCGTTCTCCAATAAGCGACTGAACAATTGCCCAACGTGATTGGGGTCAACATTGAGAAGGACGTCGGATTCCAAAGGCTCAAAGTCCAGCGAGATATCCTGCTGGCGGGCACGTGAACGGTAGTGACCAAAGCTGCTTTCCACCAGTTCGTTCAGCAGTGCAGGACGGCGTTGCAAGTCGACGCGACCAGCATCCAGGCGGGAAAGAATGACAATATCCTGCGCTAACTGCGCTTGTTGATCGGCGGCGGCAATGAGTAACGGCAAATACTTGTCGAGTTGGTCTGAATGCTGCTCGATCAAATGCGCACACAGTTTTATAGTGGTGATGGGGGTGCGCAGCTCGTGCGAGACGTTCGCCACGAAACTCGTTTTCATTCGCTCCATCACCTTGAGATGGCTGACATCGTGGATGCTGACAACTGCCGTAGTGCAGCCATCCGTATCATCGCCTTCTACCGGTGCAGCGTTCAGTTCCAGATCGAGGCCCGGCAATTCGAGGATCACGGCTGCTACGCGACTCTTCCCGGCAATTGCCTGCTGCGTCAAATCCGCGATTGTTTTTTCCAGCTTTTGCGCATCTTGTGGGTAAAGCGTTTCGGTCAGCCAAGCTCCAGCGACGCGATTGGCTCTAACGATGCTTCCTGCGCCATCAGTCACAACGATGCCATCGACGGTACTGCCCAAGACAGCGTCGAGTTGCCGGTATTGTGCGCGCAATTCACCGGCGCGCTCGACAACCATCGTTTCCAGATATTCGGAGTACATTTTCAGCATCTGCTGCGTCTGGAGGCGTTCGGTGATGTCACGATCTAACCCAACGATCAAAATCTGTCCGTCGAGAGCGATTTTACCTGCCGTGTATTCGATTACGTTCTCTCTGCCGTCAGGGCGTACCCACGAAAACAAGCCCCGGTAAGCTTCACGGTCCGGGTCCGACGGGAGATCAATCCTCGAATCGACACCCGGTTCAACTTCCTTCTGTACAGACATAGTATTGCCAATAGACAGAAGTTGTTCTTTGGAGCGACCAGCCATTTCAGCGTAACGATCATTGCAATCAATTAGACGACGCTCCGCTCCATCAGAAGATTCCTCGTGAAGGCTAATCCCGTCGTAAGCATAGTCAAAAATCAACTCCAACTGCACATTGCGTTCAGCCAAGGCCTGTTGCGTTTCGACTTGCGCCGTCATATCGATGATAGCAAGAATGGCTCTGCTCCAGGTTACGTCAGAGTCTGAAGAAGGGACGAAGAACTTTGGCATGACGTACCTTTTCACAGGCGGGGTCTTCCAGGAAGCGATAAAGTCATACATACGCGGAGAGGGTTGTGTTACAAAGATCACCTGATGTTTCAATACTTCACGAATCGCAGGATCAGCCTTCTTATTCCAAGCAGTAAGGAATTCTTTTTTGTCCCGAGCGCCGTGCTTGTCCAGTACGGTCTGGTTGACATTCAGAATCTTGATCTGATCCACGCACTGTTGAAGGACATCAGGATGCGCGACGAAGTAGGCAGGGAAATCTTTCACACCGCGTTCGCGCAACGCATCAACGACGGCTTTGACTCCGGATAAATCCTCCTCCCAGAGGGAAAGGGGCATATCTTCAAAAAGACTTGCGTACAGCATGTCATCTTCCACACGCGCAGCAAGTTGCTGTCGCAGCAGACTTATTTCCTCGACAAGTTGTGAAGCCGCCTTATTTTCATCTTCCATGACAGATATCTTCGATGATCACGCGCATCGATTATGTCTCCTGAATTAATGCAGCAAAATAGTTTTGAGGTCACCCGATTCTCGCTTGCGGCAGACGGCGGCATCTGGCAAGAGTTGGTGGGGACATCCACGACACTCAAGAGGTGGGAGCCAATGCTCAAGAAACTGCAAACCTATCAGTAGTGTCGCTGCCTCGTAGACAGCTTGCACGCTCATACAGCCTTCAGCAAGCGCCACAATCTGTGTTCCGGCAGCGGTCACTTGCATCTGGCGGATTGGCAGTAAATTCACAACACGAACGGGGAGCAAACCGCCCCCCCATCCGGTAGGGAGCACCTGAGCTACAACATCGGTCATATTCACCGGCGACTCCCTGAATCAACATAACAAATCAAATTCTCCACAATATAAGGTCAAGAACGGGATGCATATGCATCCATGACAGTGTTGACCAGGTCATCCAGGTTAAACGGCTTGGTGATGTACCACTCCACCCCCAGAGCTTTGGCGCGCGCAGTATGTTGTGAAGTAGCCCAGGCTGAAAGCACCACGACAGGCGTATCGGCGATTTCAGGAATCTCGCGAAGCTTCTCGATGGTTTCGAATCCGTTCAGGCCTGGCATACGAATATCCATCAGCACCACGTCCGGTATCCATTCCTTAGCTTTTTCTACACCTTCAAGACCGTTTTCCGCCAACTGAATTTCGATGCCTGCTAACAGAAGCAGTTGATTCACCAACTCCCGCTGCAATGGCTCATCTTCAACATAAAGAACTTTGACCATGCCCTAAGCCTCCCTTATATTAGTCCATAGGTTTCTGCGCCACGAGGGCACATAGCCAATTTGTGGATTCGTCCACTTCTCCTCTCAGAGAGGGATAGAACCGTACGTTGTCATAACCACAAGTTGTTAATAATACCTGATATTGCTCGTCTGTATACGCCTGCATACTTGACGCATAACGCGTCACATCGCCGGTCGCCGCATCGATAATGAAGTGGCGTTCGGTAGCTATCGCTTGTTCCGCATCCCAAAATTTTTCGGTCAGACAAAAGTGTGCGCGCTCCGAGAACAGCCCATCACTCGTAGTATACCAGGAATTGCCTTCTTTTCCCAATGACGCAACAGCAGCAAACGTGTGCGGTTCCAGGAGCAGTCTTCCGCCCAGGGGATCTTCTCCCCCTCAGCCCACGGTTCAGGAATAGGTGTACGATTGACAATATCGATCAAGTTCATACTTATATTATACGCCAGTTAGAGAAGACTTCAACAACATTATATCACCTTGCGGAATAAAAGCGGAGTCCATCCCAGAACAATGGGGCATTGTGATCCGCCGTGAGTGTGGTATAACTCAACGAAATGTGCATCCATAGACGAGGTGGAAAAATGCTAAACGAGCAATCGATCATTGAGGTCATTCGGGCGCGGTACTCGTGCCGCACGTATCAGGAGACGCCTATCGCACAGCCGCTGCAACAGCAGTTGGCAGATTTTATACAAGCGCACGCGGTAGGGCCGATGGGAACGCGGGTACGCCTGCTACTCATCGCGGCAATGGAGGAAGACCGGCAAGCGCTCAAGGGGCTGAGCACGTATGGCTTCATTAAGGGCGCGACCGGGTTCATCTTGGGCGCAATTCCACACGGCGATTTCAACCAGGAGGATTTCGGCTACGTGATGGAGCACGCGATTCTCTACGCCACGAGCCTGGGCCTGGGGACGTGCTGGCTGGGCGGCACGTTCGCCAAAAGCCGTTTCGCCGCCACACTCGAACTACGCGAAGGTGAGTTGCTGCCTGCGGTCACAGCGATAGGTTACTGCGCTGCCAAACGGCGCATCCTGGAATCGCTGATCCGGCAGCAGGCCAATGCCGATCACCGTTTGCCGTGGGAGCGCCTGTTCTTCAATGGCGCGTTCGGCATCCCACTCGACCGGGATGCCATCGGCCCTTTCGCCACAGTGCTGGAGGCGGTGCGGATCGGACCATCGGCATCGAATAAACAACCGTGGCGCATCATCAAAGCGGGAACGTCCTGGCATCTCTTCTTACAACGGACTCCGGGATATGCCAAACGCAACGCTATGCTGCTGGATATCGCCGATATGCAACGCATCGATATGGGGATTGCGATGTGTCACTTCGCACTCACTGCTGAGGAACTGGGACTGCGCGGGGCGTGGACGGTTCAGGAGCCTGACATCGAGAAGCTCGATGCGCTGACGGAATACATCGCCAGTTGGGAGGAAAGCTAGCGTAGGGACAGCGTGCCGGTTTGAGTGATGGCGTCGCCGAAAACGGTGTGAGCGAAGCGAAACGCCGTTTCTGTATTCAACGGCTGCAAGGGGTGGATCATCACGTGCATCGGTAACGGCGGTTGGTGTGGCCCAACGGACTGGACGTAGTACACGCCTTCGAGAAGCAGCGCGCCCTGTCGCCGGTAAAACGCGATGCGCCGTTCAGCTAACCTACGCTCGGCCTCGATTTGCGCCAGGTCGGGGCGTTCCACCTCGAGAAGCATGGCAACAGTCCCAGCGGGCAGGCGGCGCACAATATCCCCATATATCGCCGCACCGAGGCCTTGGTTGCGCGCTTCCGGCGTCACGGCGAACATCCACAGCCAGGCGAGGCGCTGTTCTATTATTATGACGTAGTGGGCCAACCCCACAAAGACGCCTACGCGCCGCACCGCCAGCAGGTGATGATCTGGATGCAACCCATCGCGCTTCTGCCTCAAGAGCCGCAAGTAGAAAGAAACGAGCATCCGTTCGGGGGGCGGGAAGGCGATCTCGTATAGGTCGAGCCAGGGGAGCAGCAAATCGTCGTCCGGATCGGTGATTTCGGTAACGTGTAGGTCCATGTCGAGATCCATCCAGCGTAGTTACGACTGCAGCCGTATTCGAGCAAAAAGAGCGATTGAAATCGCTACTACAGGTATGTTAGGCCGTGAACAC
>OMKS01002874.1_pt1 | contig 14084 bp, 9 predicted proteins | sample 1674721 | NCBI WGS metagenome assembly OMKS01 (sample SAMN06264996, study PRJEB25208) | sediment metagenome | isolation source: hot spring sediment | place: USA: California | collected 2014-09-02 | reverse complement strand
GGCGTGCCTATACCAAGCGCAGGACAAGCCGCAACAAGAGCCCTTCAGCCATACAAATGTCCCTCTTTTGAGGGGGGGGTAGGTTTTAGTAAAACGAAAAACTGACTTGTAATTTATTGAATATGAATAATATAAAAACAAAACCGACAATTATTGAGTTTTTGTCGGTTGATAGTGAAATATATTAAACTATTTTAATTCTGATCCTTATAAAGGAATCGTTTTATCTTCTGGGTAGGAGTTTTTACAAAAGGCTCAGGCTGTTCAACAATCTGATTCAACCTAGAAAATTTGGAAACCTTTGAGTTTACAAAAGCCATTATATCATCCAGCACCTTCCTAGTGAAATCCTCAGCCGATTGTTGCCAGCCCTTGGCGGAATGCTTAAGGTTCTCGTAGTATTTTTCGAGGGCTTCCTTATTTAAATGGACACGAGCCACAAGTTTACCACGTAACTCGTAAACCAACGACTCTAAAACAAACTCGTGCTTGTTTATTACATCCTCGATTTCTTCGGGATATATATTTTCGCCTGAGGCGGTAAGAATCATGTTCTTTGAGCGGCCCCGCAATTCAACATAACCTTCCTTATCGATATAACCCAAATCGCCTGTTCTAAGCCAACCATCAATAAACATGGTTTGAGTAAGTTCAGGATCCTTATAGTAGCCAGCCATAACATTGGCTCCTCGAACAATAATTTCACCTTCTCCGGTTTGCGGATTGGGGTTATAGAGTTTTAGTTCCTGTCCGGGTATGCAAAAACCAGCTGTGCGGAAGCGAACCAGTTTTGGTGAACTTCCGGTAAGTAATGGCGAAGTTTCGGTCATGCCGTAACCAATGGAATACGGGAAACGACCCTCGTTCAGGAAGCGTTCAGCTTCAAACGAAAGCTTTGCGCCCCCAATGCCAAAAAAGTGAAGTTTACCACCAAATGTTTTATGGAGCTTTTTTGCTGCAATCCGGTGAAGCAACTTACGGGTAGGGGCAAAGTTGTAAAGTTTTCGTTTGAGGGTACTTGAGGTAAGTTCAGGCTTGATCTTGTTCTTGTAAATCTTTTCGATTACCAAGGGTACTGAAAGCAACATGGTAGGCTTAACAGCTTGCATGGCAGGTATAAGCACTGCCGGAGTGGGCGGCTTATCCAGATAGTAAACCGTAGCCCCGGTTGCCATAGGTATTAGGAATCCTATGGTGCACTCGTAGGTATGCGAAAGCGGAAGGATGGATAGCAACCTATCGTTTTCGTTAACCTTTTGGATCATCAGGGTAGATAGTACGTTTGATACCAGGTTTTTATGGGTGAGCATAACACCTTTGGGACGACCAGTAGTACCCGAGGTATAAATAATTGCCGCAAGGTCATCCTCATCGGGACGAGGTAATTCATAATCGCAGTAATCAACATTCACAATAGCCTTTGGTGTTTCGTAAGGCATTCCAGCCGATGGAGTGGTAACACTCTCATCAAACGGCTGAAGGTTGTTGAGTAATATATAAGCAATAACTCCAGGAATATTTTTCCTGTCGAGTTGTCCATAAAGCTTAGCCGAAACAAAAACCACTTTGGCCTCGCTATGGTTTATGATGCTTTCCATTTCGTGACCCGAAAAGTCGGGAAGAATTGGCACCACAACAGCACCCATTGAGGTTATGGCAAGGTAAGCCATGCCCCAGTTGGGACTATTCTCGCCAATTAGTGCCACCTTATCGCCTTTGCCTATGCCAAGGGTATTTAACATACCCGAGATATTTCGAACTACTACAGCCATATCGGCATAGGTTACAGGCTCCTGGCCAACAAATGCTAACGATGGCCTGTTGGAATATGCCATTCGCGAACGGAACAGTATATCCCTGATTGTTAACTTTTTAAATGAAACCATAAATGTGTATTACGTGAAACTCAAAAGACAATGCATCGATATCCAACTTGCAAATATATACCTATTAACGACAATATCTAACTAAATGTTCGTTTTTTACATGTAATAAAATGCAAAACGTTTGGAACAATCGTTTGAAATAAGACTTTTGCCAATGTTAATATTTATCAACGGGAATAGGTAAACGTGAAAATTTTCGGCGGCGGAGTATAAAAAAATCAACAACGATTAATCCCCTATAACGTGATGCATGTTTTTTGGGCTTCAGCAACCTCCTTTTGCTGTTTAGCATTGAAATGCATCTGAAATAATGGCGATGCGCTTTAAAAACGGACTTCATAAATGAAATCTTGCCGTTTGCAAGGTAAATCATTGCCGAAAGAATATCGAGAAAAAAACGTACCGGTAAAACCACGTAGAGAGCTCTTAACGATAAATTCTTATGCAGCATAGAGAGATTATTCCTGTAGTTCAGGTAAAGCTTAAAGGGGTTGTTGTTGGGCAGCGTTCCTCCTCCAACATGGTAAACCACCGACTGTGGAACAGAATAAACCGAATAGCCCTGATTTTGTAATCGCCAGCACAAATCGATTTCCTCCATGTGGGCAAAAAAGTCATCGTCGAAACCTCCAACCTCCCAGAAACATGACGAGCGTAACATCATGCAAGCTCCGCTTGCCCAGAATATAGGCATGACAGTATCGTACTGGCCTTTATCTACTTCAATTTCCGAAAGGATTCGTCCCCTGCAGAATGGATACCCAAAAAGGTCGATAAAACCTCCTGCTGCCCCTGCGTACTCAAAGCAATGCCTGCGGTTAAAATCAATTAGTTTTGGGGCACATGCGGCCACCTGGGGGTTTTTATCCATAAATGCAACCATGGGTTCTAGCCAGCCACTGGTTACTTCGATATCGGAGTTTAATAGCACGTAGTACTGAGCCTCTACCTGGCTCAGGGCACGATTGTATCCACCAGTATAACCGTAGTTTTTATCGAGTAAAATTGTTCGAACCGATGGGTAATCGATAAGCACCCTAAGCGAACCATCGGATGACCCATTGTCAGCAACCACTATTTCAACCTCGTACTTTGGAGTGTTCTTAATAAGGGTAGGAAGGAACTTTTTTAGGAAATGCTCCCCATTCCAGTTCAGGATAACCACCGCAACTTTAGTGCTGTTCATTGGTAGATTGGGTTAAGTTATGGGAGTGTTTCCAGCGCCGGTGCGACCAAAGCCAGTATTCGGGAGCCTCGTTAATTAACCGTTCCAAAGCTTTAACATGCATCTCGGTAATCTCGTAGGGCTGGGTTTCAGCGGGGTTTTCGGTTAGTAACTCCAGCTCAACCTCGTAGAATCCCCGTTTTATTTTGCGCATGTTGCAGAAGAAAACAGGCTGATTGAGTTTGCGGGCAATTTTTTCGGTTCCCAGAAAAACGGGCGTATCCTGGTTTAAGAAAGTAGTCCAATACCTAATTTCTCCCTTAGCTGGGGTTTGGTCGGCAATTAATCCTAAAAAGAATAGTTTCCCATCCTTAGCAAATTGCATTGCGGTTCTGGGAGTATCTCTCATAGGAACTGCCAATGCTCCAAACCGCTCGCGCGAAGCATTCACAAAACGCTCAAAATACTTATTACCTAACGGTTTATATGCGCCAAAAACGTGATGCTTTAAAAAAAGTCCAAACAAGCCATACAGCTCCCAATTTCCATAATGTCCGCCTGCCACAACAATACTTTTGTTTTCATTGTAATACCGGTCAAGCTGTTCTAAATTTTTAAAACTACATAAACGTTTGGCCCTTGGAGCATTGGCATGCAGGATGTAAAACTGCTCAACAAACAAATCGCAAAAATGGCTGTAGAATTTATGCTCAATCTCCTTGAGTTCCTTTTGCGTTTTCTGAGGGAACGAGCGTTTCAAGTTTTGCCTTACCACATCAACCCTATACCTGAAAATCTTATAGATAAAAACATACATTAAATCCGAAATAACATAAAGCCAACATAATGGCATGAACTTAAAGGGAAAAGTTAAAACCGTGAATGCATAAAACGATATGGTATGCCAAACTTTTATCATAGGCTATCTAAACATTATATTGCGGATTACACCCGTAAACTCCTCATGAATACTGCCATTTGTGGCTACAATTTCGCCACCGAAAATGTAATTGTTGCCTCCTTTGAAATCGCAAACCTTACCGCCAGCCCTTTCAACAATAAACGATCCTGCGGCAACATCCCAAGGACTAAGCCCATACTCGTAAAAGGCATCAAATCTGCCACAGGCCACGTAAACCAAGTCGGTGGCTGCAGAACCAAGGCGACGTAGGCCGTGTGAGTTGCGCATGAAGTAATCCATGGTTTGGAAGAAAGGACTAATTCGTGAGTAATCGTAATAAGGGAAACCAGTAGCAACAAGCGAGTCGTTTACCTTTTGTGTGGCAGTTACCTTAATGGGGTTTCCGTTAAGGAAAGCACCACCGTTTTCGGTTGCCCAGAAACACTCCTTCAGGCTTGCCTCATAAACTACTCCAAGCACTACCCTGTCATTGTCCATCAGTGCAATGCTTACAGCAAAGGGCGATAGTCCATGGATATAGTTTGTGGTGCCATCGAGTGGGTCGATAATCCAGTTTACACCAGTGGCATTGCTACTTCCGGTTCCCTCCTCGGCAATAAAACCAGCTTTAGGAAGTGCTTTGCCCAATGCATCAACCAGCATGGCCTCGCAATGTTTATCGACATACGAAACAAAGTTATGCTTGCCCTTAACCTCAACCATATCGGCTGTAAACTTGCCCCGTTCCGATAAAGCCCACTCGCCTGCCCTTTGGGCAGCATGAATTACCTGTGGAAGTATTGCATCAACATTCATTATCAAACTAAATTAAAAACCTAATGATGGTGCTATTGGGATTAACGCATTTAAAGAGAGCTGAACAAACTCGTCGAGTGTAAGCCCAATCTTTTCGCACTCCATTATTGTATCGCGATTTACCGAAGCGGCAAACTGTTTCTCCTTCATGCGTTTAACCACCGACTTGGGCTTAACGCTTGCTATACGCCTATCGGGGTAAACCAGTGTGGTGGCAAAAATTAAGCCGGTAATGGTTTCACCGGCAGCCAAGGCATGCTGAAAACGGGTAGTGCGAGGCAGGCCTGTCGCCTCCTCGTTATGCATCTTAATGGCATCAACAGCCTCGGCTGGCAAGATACTTTGAAGCATTTCAGCAGCAACCAGCGCATGGCTTTTAGGATCGGCGTTGGTAATTTCAACATCCAAATCGTGCAACAAACCGGCAATACCCCAAACATCCTCATCCTCGCCAAATTTGCGAGCCAACTCACGTAACACTGCCTCCGAAGCCAGGCTATGGGCTATCAGTTTAGGATTTGAAACATGTTTGTGTAGCAGTTCTAAGTAAAATTCACGCTGTTCCATACTGTATATAAAAAATTAAGCAAAAATAAAAAAATGATAAGAAATCAAAGGGCAATTTTTAGGCTATGGGCGAGGCTTAACATTAATCAAACTTGCCCTGAAAAACCAACCGAAAATAGCTTTTAGCCTTTTGTATCGACCAAATAGAGGAATTAGTACACTTGTAATGACTATTGTAATAAGGATTATTGAGTATGTTAAGTCCTGGATAATCTGACCACCAGGTATGCCTTTTTGCAGCGGTATTCCCGCCAGTACAGCAGCAGCCAAGCCCTTGGGAATCATGACCGACATGGTAATCTTGTCGGCAACTTGAATATTGCTACGTGCTGAAAATTTAATGACAGGAATTCGCAACATGTATAAAATAATCGAGAATAACAATCCTAACCCCATAATTATAAAGTTATCGAAATGGATTGATATACCTACGTAAACGAAGAAGAAAGTTTTTAGAAGGAATACAATCTCGGAAAAGAAAACTCTTTCGGTTTCGGTGAGCGAAACCGGTTCGCTGGGCAAGTATTTATCAAAAAATGGGGTTCGAAACTGCTCGATATTAACTAGGGTTATCCCAAAGACTAACGAAGAGATTGCTCCACTGTATCCTAAAAGCTCGGCTATGCCATAAACAATGAATACAAATGCAGGGGTTGTGAAAATGGAATTTTTAATAGAACGTATTCTGTTTAGAACAATAGCCCAAATCACTGCTGCAACAAAACCCACAATAGAAGCAAGCACAAACGACGAGATAATTTTTCCCACAATTAGGCCAGGTTGCACATCACTTCCCATTATCCCCTCAATAAGGGCGAGGGCAAACACAATGCAAAGTACATCGCTCAGCGCCGACTCCAATATCAGATAAGTTCTGGACAATTCTTGCATTGAAATCTGCCTTACCATGGGAATAACCACTGCCGATGAGGTTCCACCCAGAGTTGCACCAAGGGTTAGTGACTCCAGAATTGAAAGATTAAACAGAGAGTAGGATAGAATTGATACAGCAACGGTAGTTACAATAAAGTTGATAGCTGTAAGCGACAGTGCCCTTCCCAACGATTTTCTTAACTCAGTTATATTCAAACCTATCCCGCTCTCAAAAAGGATTATGACCAGTGTTAACGAGGTGAACATGGGACCGGCTATTCCAAAATCATCGGGCTTAACCAATCGCAGAATAGGGCCCAAAAGAACACCCACAAGCATTAATAGTAGCACATCGGGAATCCCTTTTCGGTCGAAAATCCCAGAGAACCAGTGAGCTAAAAAAATTATTGCCCCTAAAAACAGTATAGTTAATGATGAGTTCATATTAAACACTTTGTTAGACTAACTAAAACATTAAAAAATTAACCAAGGTTAGTCAAAAGAAACACAAGAAATATGGACACATCTTGTTTCTGTTGACTTACCGGTGGTAACCCCAACTTATCAAAATCTTTCATTCCGAGCTTTCGGAATGAATAGATTTTGTTAGTTGATTCGTCAATTGTTTTTTTCAATTAACGGATTTGGGTTAAAAGCTATTACATGCAAATCTGAAACACTTGCCATGCAATCATGTAACAATAAACTCTACACCTCCATATTCCTGATAATTAGATTCACCATTAATTTTACCAACTTAATGAAAAGAATGCATATTACAAACTAAAACGAACTCACAAAAGCCACACTTTGTGATAACCTGAGACGGCTACTCAATTATCTTGCTTATTGATGAATTAACAAACAAAACATTCCCTAAACTATCGTAGCCCTCAAAAATCGATTTGCTTTGACTTTTAACACTCTCACGGTTAAAACCCAAAATTACAAGCCCTGCATCGGCTGAGTAGTGATTGATAACATCCTTATACAATTTATCTTGCTCTTCAACAATTATCTTCACATTCTGAGGTGTTATTGGCAATCGTCCTTTATCTATCAGTTCCTTCATTTGTCTTCTGGTTTCAGCCACTTCGCTTTTTTTGCAAAAATCAAAAATTTTTATGTCGGACTTATGCCAATCGGGATGACCAAGCAGAATGAATCCTAAAATTATCATCAAATTAGCATTATCGGCATCGTTTGTTTTAATCCAGATATGAATACCATTCTTATAAATTATTGGTTTGTTACTCGAAGCTAGTATTGCGATATCAAAATTACCTGCATTGATTAAATTAAGGTTTTCAATAATCTTATCCAGCTTGCCAGCATCATCCTTCAGGTATTCAAGAATTACCATATTATTCTCCATTCCCGAAATACTTGGTATTTGAATGGCATTGGCAATAGCTGAAGTGTACGACGGAGAGATTAGTGTATCGATATACACATGGCTATTATCGCCATAGTTATGTATAAGCCGCTTAAGTACTTCCAGTGATTTTTGGTATGAGGCTTTTGAATAGTAATCCTCTATGAGATGTAAGTATGTGCCAAAGCCATACTTATACGAAATCCAGTTGGTTAAACGGAATGCATTACTACGAACAAACGAATCCTTTGAGATGCAAATAACACTTGGGCGCCAGTCAGAGATAGTACGTACCAAATTGCTCTTCTGTAAAAAAATCTGCAAGCGTCGGTTTATCTGAAAGATGGTATTTGCAAATATCGAAGAAAGCCCTTTGCGATTCTTATGAACATTATCAATGTAAAGGTACAGAAACACTATAATAAAAAAGGCTAAAAAGGTGTAAATCATGCTTATTTTAAACATCACCCAAACCGAGGTAACAAAACCAACAAGCGAAATAAGCCACCTTGATTTAAAGGAGGGGCGGTACGATGGAGATGAACCGAAATGATGCAAGAACGAGATTAAACATAAAGTGCCATAAGTCATCAGGAAAAACATCGAGATAATTTGGGCTACCATATTAACATCGCCAATAGCAACAAAGAACAATGCAATAATGCAAGTGATTAACGATGTGTTATATGGTTCATTATCAACATCGCGCGACCTACTCAGCCACGAATTGACCTGCTTTACAGGGAATGTTCGGTCCAAAGCCAAGGCCTGCAAGGTTCGCGGTGCAACCATAACTGAGCCTAAAGCCGACGAAAGCGTTGATGCTGCCAAGCCTAAAGGTATAATTATCCTTCCAAACAGGGCTATATCGCTCATCACAAACTGATTACTGATCAATGCTTCGGCATTGGCTGAGGTAGCCAACTTGTATGAAATGAAAAAGTAAAGAATCATACCCACAAAGGTTGCCGATATTGTTCCTAAAGGAATGGACTTGGCAGGATTTTTAAGATCCCCTGACAAACCAACTCCAGCAGTCATACCAGTAAAGGCAGGAAATATGATTGCAAACACCACAAAAAACTGGTCGACATTCCTAAGCGATGCATTTAATAGGTTGACTTCTACTCCTGAACCAACTTCGCCTTTCCCTAAAAAAAATAACATAAGCGATAGGATTAATATTCCTACTACAATGTATAGCGCTTTTACTCCTAAATTTGCCCCTTTTTTTAGGATTACATAGCTCAGCAACAACATTACTGGCAAACTTACTACCTGCCGAGGCAGCGAAAAACTAAATGTTTTTTCGATAAAGTCAAATAAAAACTGGAATGACTCAGTAAAAGCAATCACATAAAATGCAACACTAATGGCCTGGGAGAGATATAGCGCAATTCCAATAGTTGCTCCAATATTCAACCCAAACGACCTGGAAATAATGAAATATTCCCCACCACCCTCTACTCGCTTGTTTGTAGCCAATTCCGATATGGCTAATGACGTGGGAATGGTAACCATATGGCCAAGCAAAATGATTAATACCACCCCAAATAAGCCCAGCGTACCTACCGCGTAGCCAAAGCGTAAAAATAGGATTGCACCAAGTAAAGTGGAAAAAGCCGTAAAGAATACCGGTGCAGTTCCAAATTTTTTAATTTTATCACTCATAAACTCAAGATAGCTATGACAAAAGTAAAAAAAAATTGAATCAAAGAGATTTTAAAAGGCCAATGCTTCTATTACCTTGTAAGCCTGGCAAGAATAGTTCAGGGAACACCTCAACCAAGTGAATACTCTCAAGGTATCCGCATAAACTTATGCGCCTGAAGCGAAACCCTCCACTTGGGATGCTGCATAATGTAATCAACTATATTCGAAACGATTTGGTTGTAAACGCTCCATTCGGGTTGAAGGAAAAGCTGGCAGATTGATTTTACCTTAGCTGCATTCTCCTCAGCCCACTCAAAATCGGCTGGAGAGGAAATTATTACCTTAAGCTCGTCAGCCATCATGTGAATGCCCTCGGCAGGAGGTTGCTGTCTTTTAGGCGAAAGGCAAATCCAGTCCCACTGCCCGGTTAGAGGGTAAGCCCCCGATGTCTCAATAAAGGTTTGAATTTCCCGTTTCTTCAGCTCAGCGCACAAATAATCGAGTGGGTAAAGGGTTGGTTCGCCTCCAGTAACCACAACGGCCTTGGCAGGAAAACTGGCAGCCCGTTCAACTATTTCATCAACCCTAACGGGTGGGAATACCTCCGGGTTCCACGACAGCTTGGTATCGCACCAGGAGCAACCCGCATCGCACCCACCAATGCGAATGAAGTAGGCAGCCCTACCAGTGTGATATCCCTCGCCCTGAAGGGTGTAAAACTCCTCGACCAGCGGGAGCATCCGGCCATCGTCAAACTGTTTAACGGTATCGTAAAAGTTCATGGGAACTAATCGTTTGGCCTGTTATTGAAAAGAATCTTCCTATCACGCTCCATGGCACTCTTCGCCCATTCCACAGGAACAATTATCCAGTAGTTATGGCACTGCGGGCTAATTTCGCCTTGCCCCTCAATATACTTCATCATGTAAAGCCTTAAATCCTTGTCGGTTGATTTCACTACACGTTGCTGAAGCTGATTGTGAGGTATGCCTGCGCCTTCAGTTAAATGCCCACCTCCGCCATTTCCCCGATACGAGTTAATGGCAACCCGGTAGGTCTTGTTCTCATCATAAGGGGAACCATCGGCCATATGGGTAATGGTTACCCTATCACCAGCAGGTTTGGTAACATCAATGGTATAGTATATACCCGCAGCGGAATCGAAATTGTAGTAGTTAGCAAAGAGCCGTTTCCTGCCATTCTCCTCCTTGAATCGTAGCAAATTGTCATCAATGCTTGTCATGGTGTTAAACCAAAGCGAAGCAGAGTGCTCCAGGAATCCATCTATCTCCTTACCAGTTAGCTCCATGGTGTAAAGGAAATTCTCGAAGCGGTAAAGCTTAAACATATCACTTATGGTAATTTTACCTGAATCGATATTTGCAACAAATGAGAGCGGGGCAGCAAATGATATATCAGCACCCGAAATCTTGAGCTGAACATCGTGAATAAAATCCATGAACGCAGTTGGGCCAAAATATGCATCTGCACTCGACATGGGTTTAGTGAACTGGCCAATAGGTCTGCTTACAAAATCGCTAACCTTCCGGTAGAACTCGGCAAAGTAATCCATGAATTCAGGGTCGGGTTGATAGTTCTTCATCTCAGCCAAACGTCCGGACACCATTTTAGATTCAACCTTACCTTGCCTATTCAGATTTAAGGTGATGATGGCCTCGGAAAGCATACGTGCCGAGGCTCCAGGGTCCAGTATGAGCACCGAATCGCCCTTGATGTTGACAACCTTACGGGCAACCCGATCGTGGTCGTGACCAACGAGGACAACATCGAAACCCGGCACCTGTTGCGCGACCAGCAGTGAGGCATTCTCGTTGTGACTCCCAGTAGCATCGGCCCCGCCATACGATGCATCATGCCCGGAGTGAAACAACCCTATAACAATATGAGGTTTTTCCTTTTTCTGGATATATTTTACCCAGTAGTTGGCCGATTCAACCATATCGTTGAACTGCATGTTAGGCCAAAGAATACCGGGCAGCCATTTAGGAATGCCAGGAGTAATGAGCCCCAACACGGCAATTCTAACCCCATTACGTTCCAACACCACGTAGGGCTTAAAAACAGGCTTGCCAGTTTTGGTACTAACCGCATTGGCTGCCAGCCATGGGAATTTCGATTCGCGCTCAACCTTGCGGTAAACCGCAGGACCAGCCTCAATATCATGGTTACCAACCGTGGCAGCATCGTAACCCATGAAGTTTAACATCTGCGAAATAATGTTGGGACTAGTGCTATCGACAAAGTTGGAGTAGTAAACCGTAGGTTGCCCCTGGAGTATATCGCCATTATCGAGCAGAACTACCTGTTGGTTGGGATTGCTGCGTTCCTGCTTCACGTATGTGTAAACCCGCGCCAAACTACCGTCGGTTGGAGTATTACGAATAAAATCGTATGGGAAAAGCGCGCCATGCACATCGCTGGTTTGAAGCACCTTGATTGTTACCTGCCGCTGTGCAAAAGCAGAAACTGCTGTAACGAGAAGTAAAAGACTGACCAATAAACGGTTAAACCATTTCATGCTATTTAATTTTAATTTTCAAAGATAACCCTAACGGGTAAGGTTTGCAACTGTAGGTAAAAGCAATAAGGTATTGGTACTTAAAAACCAAATAAATATTGAACAAAATTGAGAACATTACGTTCAAAAATTAAACTTAATAAAATTTGTAACCATGAACATAACCCTTCAATCAACCATCACATGTCCGCATTGTGGATTTAACAAGGTTGAAACCATGCCCACCGATACCTGCCAGTACTTTTACGAATGCACTAACTGCGGGCAACTGCTAAAACCAATGCCCGGCGACTGTTGCGTATTCTGCTCCTACGGTAGCGTAAAATGCCCACCCATTCAGGAGCAGGAGAGTAAAGGACAAAAGGGTTGCAGTTTTTGCGGGTAATCGTAATAATAGATAGGCAACCCGTGCTAAACTAAGAATCTTGCTATTAGTGTGCAGTGTACGGGGGCTGTTGTGTTTAGTGTTTAGTGTTTAGTGCTTGGCTGGCTGTATATCAGCATATCATTTCAATCTGTACTTTCTGCGTTCTGTTGAATTTACTATCAACTATCAACCATCAACAATCAACTTAAATGGTATCACAGTGAAAATCTGCCCAATCTGCGTCATCGGTGTACCATTTAAATTTACAAATAACGACCAACGTTTTCAGCCCCGTAGGGACGTAATATTAATCAAGTAAGGTAATCGAATTCGTGTAGCGAAGCACGAATAGCATCAACCAAAGAGCAATTAGCAACCGTTGCATCGCAACAGAAAAGCATTGCAAAGCACCATTTAAATGTTCTTTCTTATCTTGATACAAGCAAGAACCAAAGAAAATCAAGGCCGTATGCCCTTTTTGGCTTTTTCCCTTCCATTCCCTCTTAGGGGAAAAGGCTGGTGTGAGGTCGTTTACCACGACCAACTTCATTCGATAGTCAAAATAGTTTGCAAAAAATTGAAAGTTCATTTGATAATTTGTAAAATTTCATTAGTTTAGCAATTGGTATGATTAAAATCATACATATCCACCCAATTTGGAATGTATTGTATGGTTTTGTCATACATATAAACGAGTTGGCATTCATTGTAGAAAAGACCCTGCGATATGACAGAAATTTATGAATTTATAATAGAGTTTATTAAGACTTATCCTGAAATATTTTGGAATGGACTAATTACTACCTTTCTATTTTTGACCACATTAGTGATTATTTTATATAACAGAAAGAAAAGGAGAAAGAAAGAAGACTTGAACCGATTATTGGCAATTGAAGCAGAAAGAAAAAAAGCTGAAAAAATTGCAAATGAAAATCGAATTAAGAAAGAAATAGCTAAAAACTGCAAACAAAAGATTGAAGAAGAACAAAGAAAAGAAAACACAAATCCTATAAAAAAAGTTGTTGATGAAAATTCAGTTAAACAAACTGAGCTTTTAAAAGTAAATGAGCCTGAAGCTATATATAAATCAGAATCAAAAAAAATTGAAAAACCTAAAGAAATAATTACATCTCAACCTAAAGTCAAATCATCTGAAAAATTACCTGAAGCAATCAAAGAGGAGAGTAATGAAACTACTGGAAATTTATTTATTAATTATCAAATAAATATTACCGATAGTATTGATAAATATCCTGTAATTAGAATTCCAAAGAAAGGTTGTATTGTTCGTACTCATAGATTCGGAAATACAAAAAGACGTGGATTTAAAGAGGAGTCATTTCAAAAATCAATAGAAAAGTATTTTGGAAATCATTTTATCATTTCAGGTGAAGTTCGTTTAAATACAGGTAAAGATACAAGGCCCTTTGAACCAGACATTGCGATTATTGAAAAGAAAAAAGATAATAACATTAGAATTGACATAGAAATTGATGAGCCTTATGCTGCGATAACAAGACAACCAACTCATTGTAAAGGTGAGGATGTTATGCGAGATACTTATTTTGTTGATAGAGGTTGGATTGTTATTAGATTTTCTGAATTTCAGATACATACACAGGAAATAGAGTGTTTAAAATATTTAGCCTTTTTAATTCGTTCAATTGATTCAAATTATGCTTTTTCTAATGATTTGAATTCTCACATAAATTTAAAACCTGAACAACTTTGGGATATTGTTCAGGCTCAAAAATGGGAAAAAGCAAAATATCGAGAGCAGTACCTTGAACATGAATTTGGCGTTATCCCTGAAACAATAGAAACAGTTGAAAGAGATTTTAGCGAACAAGAGATTTTAGAGGAAAAACTTGTCACACCCAGTATTATTGGAGTTGAGGAAAAATCTAAAAGTATTGGTTATAATAAAGTCAATGTCCATCCA
>OMKS01002873.1_pt1 | contig 14085 bp, 11 predicted proteins | sample 1674721 | NCBI WGS metagenome assembly OMKS01 (sample SAMN06264996, study PRJEB25208) | sediment metagenome | isolation source: hot spring sediment | place: USA: California | collected 2014-09-02 | reverse complement strand
GGCTTTGGCTCGACAGTCTGCCCTACATCGGCGCCCATCGCCTCGTTAATCATGCGCCATGCCTCGGCAGATGCGGGGTCGTCGGTCGAAATCACGGTTTCCTGCTCGGCTTCATCTGCATTACCCGCGGGCAACTCCGCCGGCTCCGGAGACAACGGCATGGCCTGCCCCGCGAGCATCGCAGAGAGAAAGAGCAATAACAATAAGTTGGACAGCTTCATGGAGACCTCCCAATTCTGTTTCTATATTATATTGTTTGAGTGCGTGAATGTCAACGCGTTCGAGATTTCTTTTCAAGTCAAATGGGCGTGAGCATATTAAGAGGACACGGCAAATATCCAAAATAGAACTTGACTCTACGTTTCGCTGAAATATCTTCTTAGAAAATTAACCGTTTTTTAACAACAAACCATTAAGGAGGCACATGAAAAAAACTATTCTCATCGCGCTGGCAACACTGATACTCGCAGGGGGCGCGTTCGCGCAACTCAATCTCAAGCTCGAGGGCGCGGGGCATCTCGCCATATCGGATGGCGAGAATGCTTTCTCGATCGATGGTTGCGGTATCCTTCACATGAACGATATGTTTGCCTTTCGCGCGCAAGCGTTTATGCTTGAATTCGACCCCATGAAGTTCTATTTGGGCACAGGCCTTATCGTTGATGGTTTGATTTTCTTCGAAGTTCCCGCCAACATCACACCCTACGGCATCTTAGGACTTCACTTATTCCTTGAGGATAATTATAATCAAATGCTGTTGAACTTTGGTGGAGGCTCAGAATTCGGCTCCGGCGCGCTTCGTCCGTTTGCGGAGTTAATTGTAAGGATTTTATCTGTAAGTTGGTCTGGCCATAGTGATTCCGCTAACTCAGTCAGCATTCGCGGCGGCGTCCGTTTCGACCTCGGCTTCTAATTCGAGAATAATAGCGCGCGAAAAAGGCCGCCATTTCTGGCGGCCTTTTTGTGTTCCGCAAATGCCGGAACAAGGTGGAACTCTGTTGAACCTTTGACCTATAGGCATCAACGGGACGCATACATGCGTGCCCTACAGCGCATTCACCAATCGCTCGGTCTCTTTGGCGATGACGAACTCCTCGTCCGTCGGAACGCATATCGTGCGCACCGTGGCGTGCGGCGAGGAGATGTCCAAGAGGATGCCCCACGCATCGTAGTTCAGCTTGGCATCGATTTCTATGCCCATGAAACTTAATCCGTCAACTATCTTCGCGCGAATCTCGTCGGAGTTCTCGCCGACGCCCGCGGTAAACACCAGCGCATCCAGCCCGCCCATGGCCGCTGAATATGCCCCGATGTATTTCTTCACGCGGTAGCAATACATGTCGATTGCGAGAATCGCCGCCTCGTCGCCGGTTTTCTCGGCCTCGAGAACATCGCGCATGTCCGTATATTTGCCGGTGATTCCGAGGACGCCGCTTTTTTTATTCAGTAGATTGCTTGTCTCTTCGGGCGTAAGTCCCTCGTGCATTTGGATGAACAGCGGGACATAGGGGTCCATGTCGCCGCTACGGGTGCCCATCATGAGGCCCTCGAGCGGTGTCATACCCATAGAGGTATCGAGCGATTTCCCGCCATCGACTGCGGCAATCGATGCGCCGTTGCCGAGGTGCGCGGTGATGAGCTTAAGCTCCTCGATAGGCCTGCCCATAAGCTCTGCGGCCTTGTTCGCGACATAGTAGTGGCTCGTCCCGTGGAATCCGTATCTGCGGATTTTGTGTTTTTCGTAAAGCTCGATGGGGAGGCCATAGAGATAGCTGAATTTCGGCATAGTCTGGTGGAACGCCGTGTCGAATATCCCCGCCTGCGGCACGCCCGGAAGCTCGGATAAACACGCCTCGATGCCCTTGATGTTCGCGGGATTGTGGAGCGGCGCGAGCGGGATGCAACGCTTCATTGCCGCGAGTGCTTCATCGGTGACTATCGTGCTACCGGCGAACTCCTCGGCGCCGTGGACGAGGCGATGGCCGACGGCCTCTATCTCGGATATGTCTCCGATGACGCCGTAGTTTTCATCGATGACGGCTTCGATAATAAGCTCGATGGCCTTAGTGTGGTCGATAATGCCGCCCGGCTCGATTTTGATTTTGTCCTCGTCGGGGCGTTTATGTTCGAGAAGCGGGTTCTCGATTCCGATTCGCTGAACCATGCCTTTGGCGAGGACACCGTCGCCTTCGGTATCCCAAAGCTGGTATTTCACGGAGGAACTTCCGCAGTTGAGCACAAGGATTTTCATTTTTCTCCAGTCGTTTTACACAAAATTGCCAATATTTCGTTCAAGTTTATGAAAATATTCCTCACGGTCAATAAAATCAATAACTTTTTGATAAATTGCTGTTCGGTATTAGCTCAGCTCCAAATGCACTTGAAAGGCTTTCACCGCGAGCGGGGCGTCGGCCCTGCCTGCGATTTGACAAATCGCAGGCAGGTGCGAAGTAGTCGGCGGCAAGACTTCGCATAGTGGCGGCGATCGTGCGCCGACTACTTCGTAGCGCGTTTACGCGCGCCGACGCCCCCGAGCGGTGAGCGCATAACAGTTATGCTCACGCTGACCAACTAATCGGCATCCTCTTTCGAACTGCGGATGCAATACTATCTGCAGGACATACGCCGGAAAATTTATATTGACATATAAATTTTCATGTCTATTTTAATACCGCTCGCGAACAATCCCAGCGGGCGGGCAATGAATACACGGCTCTGGGCAGTGAGCCTCGGGTTCGGGACGGCGCCCCCGATAATTGGCGACGCAATAGACTGGAAATAACGCGACCTTATATAGGTAGTATTAAATACGGGCGATTAGCTCAGATGGTTAGAGTACTTGCTTGACATGCAAGGGGTCACTGGTTCGAATCCAGTATCGCCCACCATATTTAAGGACGCGGACTGCGTCCTTTTTTTATTGATGAATCGAGAATTATGGCCTTAATAAAACTTAAACTCCCCGATGGAAACGTCCTCTCGTTCGAGGAGGGAATTACCGGTGCCGATGTCGCCCGCTCGATTGGCGAGGGACTCGCGCGCGTGGCGATTGCCGTCCAGCTCGATGGCGCAAGCCTCGACCTCTCCGCGCCGATTCCCCACAGCGGGGACTTCCGCGTCCTCACGTTCGATGATGACGAGGGCAAGCATATTTTCTGGCACTCATCCGCGCACATCATGGCGGAGGCAGTCCTGCGGCTATTCCCCGGCACGAAAGTCGCCATCGGCCCGGCGATAGAGCAAGGCTTTTACTACGATTTCGACCGAGACGAGCCGTTCACATTTGAAGATTTGGCGGCAATCGAGGCCGAGATGAAGAAGATAATCAAGGAAGGCCGCGCGTTCCAACGTTGCGAGCTTGCCCGCGACGAGGCAGTCGAGCGATTCGAGAAAGCCGGCGAAGTCTATAAAGTCGAGCTGGTCGGCGAGATTCCCCTCGGCGAGACGGTCAGCCTATACACATCCGGCGGATTCACCGACCTCTGTCGCGGCCCCCACGTGCCCGATGCCTCGCGTATCAAGGCGTTCAAACTCCTCTCCGTGGCGGGCGCGTATTGGCGCGGCTCCGAGAAGAACAAGATGCTCCAGCGCTTATATGGCATAAGCTTCCCGAAGAAGGCCATGCTCGATGAATACATCGAGAAGCTCGAGCAGGCCAAAGCCCGCGACCATCGCAAGCTCGGCAAGGAACTCGACCTTTTCTCCATCAGCGACGAGATAGGGCCGGGGCTGGTTCTTTGGCATCCAAACGGCGCGGTCATCCGCGAGGTAATCGAAGACTACTGGCGACGCCGCCACCGCGAGGAAGGCTATCTGCCGGTCTATACGCCGATTGTCGGGCGCGCCAAAATTTGGGAAACATCCGGCCACCTCGGATTCTACAACGATAACATGTATCCGCCGATGATATTCGAGGAGGGCGAACAATACTTCGTCCGCCCGATGAACTGCCCGTTCCATATCGCAATTTACCGGACGCAACTCCGGAGCTACCGCGACCTCCCGATTCGATACTGCGAGCTGGGCAACGACTATCGATACGAACGCTCGGGCGTTCTCCACGGGCTTTTGCGCGTGCGCGGGTTCACTATGGACGACGCGCATATTTTCTGCACACCCGAGCAGATGATTGACGAAGCCACCGGCGTGTATGAGTTCTCGCTGGGCATGCTTCGCGCCTTTGGGTTCAAAGAGTTCGGCATTTACCTATCGACACGGCCGGAGAAGTTCGTCGGCGAAGTGGAACGTTGGGAGAAAGCTACCGAGGCACTCGAGATTGCGCTCGAACGCGTCGGCCTCCCGTGGAAAGTCGATGACGGCGGCGGCGCGTTCTACGGCCCTAAAATCGACATCAAAGTGCGCGACGCTATCGGCAGAGAATGGCAGACAACAACCGTCCAGTTCGATTTCAACGAACCGGAACGCTTCGACATATATTACATCGACGAAAATGGCGAGAAAGCCAAGCCATATATGGTGCACCGCGCGCTTCTCGGAAGCCTCGAGCGGTTTTTCGCCTGCCTCGTCGAGCACTATGCAGGGAACTTCCCGATGTGGCTCGCGCCGGTGCAGGCCGTGGTGATTCCCGTTTCGGAGAAATTCGCCGAATACGCCAAGTCGGTGCACCAGAAGCTTCTTAAAGCCCAAATCCGCGCATCGCTCGATAACAGGCCGGAGACCATCGGATACCGCATCCGCGAGGCGGAGACATCGAAAGTTCCGTTTATGCTCATCGTAGGCGAGAGGGAGACGGAATCGAACTCCGCAAGCCTTCGTAGCCATGCCGATGGCGATTTAGGCTCGATGTCCCTCGAAGAAATTATTGACAAGTTCAATATGGAGAAGAATCCCCCTAACTAATTCATTCCCAAGGAGGTATGTAAAGTCCGAATGTCGCAGAAACAAAACACATCGGAGAGAGTCAACGACCAAATTCGCGTCCCGCAGGTTCGCCTCGTGGACGAAGACGGCACGCTCATCGGAGTTATTCCGACTAATCAGGCGCGCACAATGGCGCGTGAAAAAGGCCTCGACTTAGTCGAGGTGCAACCCAACGCGAGGCCGCCGGTTTGCCGAATAATGGATTACGGCAAATTCAAGTATGACAAGACCAAGAAGGCCCGCGCAGGACGAAAAAAACAACAAACGCAAGCTTTGAAAGAAATGCGCTTCTCGGCAAAAATATCCGAGCATGATTACGGATATAAGATGAAGCACATTCGAGAATTCCTTTTGAATAAAGACAAAGTCAAGGTAGCGATACGGTTTCGAGGGCGCGAGATTACTCACCTCGAAATGGGCGACGAGCTTATGGCAAAGCTCATGCGCGATGTTGACGACATCGCCAGAGTCGAACAAAGCTCCAAGCTCGAGGGCAAGCAGATGATTATGATGCTCGCGCCGGATCCTAAAAAAATCGCGACATATCTCGCCAAACAGAAGAAGAAGGAGAAGGAACAGAATGAAAAAAAACAAGATAAAAACGAAAAGAGCGGCGGCGAAGAGGTTTAAAATTACCGGCACCGGCAAGGTTGTCCATAAGCGCGCCGGAACGAACCACTTCGGGCGCAGAAAGCGCGGCAACCGTAAACGCGCCCTCAGGACGCCAAACGTTCTCGGGACGCCGGATGCAGGCCGTATCAGAGAAGCTCTCGGAAAAATCAAGTAACCGCTCGGAGGTTTATCATGCCAAGAAGTAGAGGAACAGTCGCGTCGCATGCACGGCGCAGGAAATATGTCAAAGCCGCAAGCGGTTATTTCGGCTCGCGCCATCGTCTATATCGCACGAGCAGAGAGGTTGTCGAGCGCGCATGGACATTTCAATACAAGCACAGAAAGACCAAAAAGCGCGATTTCCGCAGATTGTGGATAGCCCGCATCAACGCCGCCGCGAGGCTTGAGGGGATGACATACAGCAATCTCATCCACGGCCTCAAGAAGGCGGAAGTCTTGCTCGATAGGAAATCGCTGGCATATCTCGCAATCCACGACCCGGCCGCATTCTCCAAAATCGCCGAGGTTGCGAAAAACAGCCTATGAGCACACAGCTCGACAAACTGAAAGAAATCGAGAAGTCGGTCGGGGAGCTTCTTGCAAAAGCAGGCTCTCAGGCCGACCTCGACCAGATTCGTGCGGACTATCTCGGGCGCAAGGGCGCACTTTCCGAGATTATGAAGTCCGTCAAGGACTTGCCGCCCGAAGAACGCCCCGCTTTCGGCCAGGCGGTCAACCGCTTGAAAAACGAACTCGACGCGAAATTCGCCGAACGCGCCGAGCAAATTAAAACATCCGCAAAGCCGCAAAAACGCGCCGGCTCGCCCGACCACCGTAAACTTCCCGAGGACATCACGCTCCCCGGAAAGCACGACTATCTCGGCAAGCGGCACGTCCTTCTCGCCATGCTCGACGAGATTATCGAGGTTTTCCACGGCATGGGATTCTCTGTGGCCGACGGCCCGGACGTCGATACGGCGTTCAACAATTTCGATGCGCTGAACACGCCGCAGAATCACCCCAGCAGGGACATCGGCGACACATTCTACATCGAAGGCAACACCCCCGACGACGACAATCCCCTGCTTCTCCGGACGCACACAAGCCCGGTGCAAATTCGCACGATGTTGTCGCAAGACCCGCCCCTACGCATCATCGCGCCGGGGCGATGCTACCGCAAGGACGCTATCGACGCGACGCATTACATCAGCTTCTGGCAGTGCGAGGGGCTTTATGTTGACAAGCACGTCACCATGGCCGACCTCAAGGGCGTGCTGATTGCGTTCGCGAGGGAAATTCTCGGCCCGGAGACGCAGATTCGCTTCCGGCCGCACTTCTTCCCGTTCACCGAGCCGAGCGTCGAGTATGATTTCTCGTGCATCTGCAAGGGCGCGGGATGCCGGCTGTGCAAAGGCTCGGGCTGGGTGGAGATTTCCGGCGCGGGCATGGTCGATCCGGAGGTGTTCAGCGCAGTGGGATACGACCCGGAGAAGTGGAGCGGCTACGCATTCGGCATGGGCGTCGAGCGCATCGCCCTCATCCGCCACGGCATCGACGACATCCGCCTTCTTTACCAAAACGACCTCCGCTTCCTGCGACAGTTTTAGGCGAGGGAGGCAAGCCCCTCCCGTTTTCATCTCAACAAACAAGGGAGGCCGTCAAGGCCTCCCTTGTTTGTTACGCCGAAAATCGCTATATTTTGGAAAGCCGCTCGGCGATATTGCGTAGGTGGAGCAGGTCGGTGGCGTGGTCTCCGGTCAACTCGAAACGAAGCTCGAAGGGATTTCGGCGGAAATCGGCTTTGAGCTTGAGCGGAGAAATTGCCCTATCGATTTCGGCCAATGTCGGCGACCATCCGTGCTCGAAGAGGAAGATGCCCTTGCCCTTGCGGAGAATCACCTCTTTGAGCGGAATTTTCACCGAGGACGCGGAGAGCCGCATCTTGAGGTATGTCAAGAGAAGTAGCACCTCCGGAGGCGCAGAGCCGAAGCGGTCGTGGATTTCGGCCTTGACCTCGGCGAGCTTGGCATCGGTGGGTGCCATATACAAGCGCTGATAGAACTCGATTCGCATCTTCGCACTTGGCATGTATTCCTTGGGAATCAGCAGTGGCACATCGATTTGCGTGCTCACCGGCGAGAAGTGCGGCGGAGCTTCGCCCTTGAGAGTGGCCACAGCCTCGGAGAGCATTTTCGTGTAGAGGTCGAGGCCGATTTCTTCGATGAAGCCGTGCTGTTGCGCGCCCAGAAGATTCCCCGCGCCGCGAATCTCCAAATCGCGCATTGCGAGGGCGAACCCGCTACCGAGGTCGGAGTGGTCGAGTAGCGCTTTAAGGCGCTTTTTCGCCTTGATTGGAAGATTTTTATACGGCGGTGCCATTAGATAGCAGAACGCCTGCGCGTCCGAGCGGCCTACGCGTCCGCGAAGCTGATACAACTGCGCCACGCCGAAACGATCGGCGCGATTGATGAGAATCGTGTTCACGTTCGGGATGTCCGTGCCGGATTCGATAATCGTCGTGGTGATGAGCACATCGAACTTGCCCGCCAAAAAATCCATGATGATGTCCGAAAGCTCGCCCTCTTTCATCTGGCCGTGCGCAACGGCGAACCGCGCTTTCGGCACGAGCGTCCGAAGATAGTGCGCCATCGCCTCTATGCTGGCCACGCGGTTATGCAGAAAAAACACCTGTCCGCCGCGCTCTATTTCTGTGTTAATTGCATCGGCGATGGCCTCGCCGGAGAACGGCACAACGCGAGTATAAATCGGCTGGCGGTGCGCCGGCGGCGTGTCGATTATGCTCATGTCGCGGACGCCCGCGAGCGAGAGATACATTGTCCGAGGAATCGGCGTAGCGGTCATCGTGAGGACATCGATTTTCGAGCGCCACTTCTTGATGCGCTCCTTATGCTTGACGCCGAAACGTTGCTCCTCGTCGATAATCAACAGGCCGAGGTCTTTGAACTGGATGTCCTTCGAGAGAAGGCGATGCGTTGCGATGAGAATATCGACCGAGCCGTCGGCGAGTCCGGCGACAGTCTTCTTCTGTTCTTTGGGACTGCGGAATCGCGAGAGCATATCGACATTAACCGGAAGACCTTCGAGCCTCTCGCGAAATGTGCGGTAATGCTGTTCGGCGAGGACTGTCGTGGGCACGAGGACGGCGACCTGCTTGCCTCCGCGCGTGGCCTTGAACGCCGCACGGATCGCAACCTCCGTCTTGCCGAATCCGACATCGCCCACAAGTAGCCTGTCCATCGGGCGCGGGCGCTCCATGTCGGCTATCACCTCGGCGATGCTTTTGAGCTGGTCGTCGGTCTCGTCGAACTTGAACGACTCGGCGAGCGCCGTTGAGAGGTCGTCCTCCGGCGGCGCGGAGAAGCCCGATGAAATTTCACGCAAAGCATACAGTTGGACGAGTTCTCCGGCCAGCGCCATAATCCCCGCACGCGCCTTTTCCTTGGCCTTAACCCATGCCGTCCCGCCGAGACGCGCCAGCGGTGCGGACTCCCCGCCGAGATACTTCTGCACGAGGTGAAAATCCTCCACCGGCACGAAAAGCCTCTCGCCATCGGCATAGAGAAGCACGAGGCATTCCGCCGTGAAACCCCTACTTTCGAGCGTTTCCGTGCCGAGAAACTTCCCGATGCCGTGGTCGGAGTGAACAACGAGGTCGCCCTGTGCGAGGCCGGTCGGTAGTGCATAAACGCTTCCCTCGCGGTAATGCTTGCGCTGTGCTTTGCGCCTTCTTCGCCCGAAGATAGTCCATCCGGTGATGATGACCTCGCCCGAGGGCTTGTGCTGAAAACCCGACGAAATCTCATCGATGAATGCCGGCGGATGGGTTATCTCCGGCATAAGCTCTGGGAGTCGCCGCAGTTGGAAATCATCCTGGCAAACTATGCTAATGTCGCAGTCCTCGGCACGGAATTTTTCGAGTGCTTTGCGGAAAGCCACCGGCCCCTCGAAGCCCGCGGGAATCTCCCGAAAGCCGAGGTCTATCGTGCGCTCTTCGGTGCCGAAATGCCTCACGGGGATTACACTGTGCCGAGACAGCCTCTCGGCGAGGAGCTTCGAGTCGGGGAAGATTTCGCGTGGCGGAATGTGAATCTCATCCTCGCGGGCAAGCTCCGCGTTGTGTTTTTCGGCGATTGCGAGGAAGTTATCCGCCGAGTCCATAAGCGCATCCGGCTCTTCGATAAGGAGAATCGAGTCTTTCGGAAGGTGCTCCTCCGGCCATGCGAGGCGCGGCTCGAACAATCCCGAGAGCCAGAGGCTTCCCGGAAAATTCCTATCGACGGCCATGCGGTCGATGACCTCTTCGATTTGCTCGGAGTCGAGGTTCTTTGCGATTTCGGGGATAAGCTCTTCGCGTGAGCATTCCTTCGCCTGCCAGAATTTTCTCGCCCACTCGACCGCCGGCGGAATTTCCACCGAAATAAGTTTCGCGCGGCTTCGCTGGTTTTCCGCAGAAAATGTGCGTATCGACTCGATTGTGTCGCCGAAGAACTCCAGCCTTACGGGGTCGCGGTGCATCGCTGTGAAAACATCGACTACATCGCCCCTCCGCGAGACCGCGCCCAAGAACTCCACAAGCTCTTCGCGCTCGTATCCGATGGCGACAAGCCTCTCGATAAGCTCGTCGGGCGCGATTTCATCGCCCACCGAAAGGCGGATGGTCATCTCGTCGAGCGCGGTTGGCGATATTGTCGGTATGAGCAGGGATTTCGGCGTGGCGAGGATAATTCGCGGCTCGCCATCGGAGATGCGGAGCATTGTGTCGAGGCGTGTCGCCACTATCTCCTCCGAGGGATGGCGATGCTCATAGGGGTCGATGTCCCACTCGGGGAATGCGAGCACGCGCTCCTCGCCGGCGAGGGCGATAGAGTCCGGTCGGCGCGTGTTGATGTCCTCATCGGAGACCCAGAGAACCGTCCTCCCAAGCTCCCGAACGATATAATCCGCGAGAATGGCTGTGCCAAGTCCGGACGCGCCGGAAAGCTCGGGGATTTCGCCCTGTGCAATCGTTTCACCCAGCTGTTTGAACGGCTCGGAAAGCTGAATTTTTCTTCTTATCGCAGAAAGTGCCATGGCTCAAAAGTTTCAGAAACAACGATTGGCCGACGGGCATGTCGCCCCCCGGCACGGAACATCACATTTTACGCAATTAGCAGTCGATGTCCATTCATTTTTGCCGCCCGCATGCGGAAATCTTTCGCCAAGTGGGGGGCGTCGGCGGCCGTGCACGGCCAGCGAAGTAGTCGGGGCGCGATTGCCAATGTGTGCGGAAGTCCTCCCACCGACTACTTCGCTCCTTCCTGCGATTTCTCAAATCGCAGGAAGGGCCGACGCCCCCCGAGCGTGAACTCGCGGGTATCGCTATTGTCAGAGCGCGGGATTGAACCAAGGCGGCGCGGGGCGGCGCGTCCATCGCGCGAAGGATGCTTTCTCGGCGTTGTAGTATTGGCGATATGCCATAACGGCATCGCCGGGGACGCGGTATTGTTCGGGCATTGCTTGGACGAACGGCGTTCTCCCGATGTCTTCGAACTCGACATGCGCGAGAGCACGAATCACATCGCCCGAGCGATGATGACGATCTTCGCCCCATCGGAATTTGTGCTCGGCTTCGAGCGCGAGACCGAGAACAAATAGCCATCTGAAGTTGGAAAAACTCTCGCCCGCCCATATAACGCACGGATGTTTCGCGTGAGTGGGCTTATACGGCGCGTCAAATCCCCGCGCAATCGCCGCAGTGCAGAGGATTTGCGCGCTCTCGAGAATCATCTTGATTACATGGCGGTCGCAATGGTATTGCGCGCTTTGGCGGGGGTCTTCATCGAGAACGAAGATGTTCAAACTTCGTCCTCGGCCTTGAGCGAAAGCTCCAGCGTCGCAAGCAGGATAAGCTCCAGCCCGTTGTCGCTTCTGCCCTCGATATGGTCGCGGAATATCGCGTCGAGGTCGAGCCAGTCAACTGCGCCGCGTTGCTTTAGGTCATCAAGATTCTCGCGGACAATCGTCCGATAGTTCTCGTCGAACATGATGGCACGGCCATAGTCGATATAGTTCAATCGCGCGAATATGCGCAGGCTTCGCCAAACCGGATCGAGAAAGCGGAAGTAATCGCCGCGTTTATATGGATAGGCATTGATAGCCGAGCGAATGCGGTTGAGGGCGCGGCGGCAAAAATATCCGCCATTGGAAATATCGACCTTCCCGCCGAGAAAATTCGCTGATGGAATCGCGAAAAGCTCGGGGAACTTCCGCACGAGAATTTTGCGATAGATGCGCTCGTCGAGTCGATAGCGAAGCGGAATCCTGAAGCAGAAATCCACCCATTCGCGCGTCAAGAACGGCGTTCGGAAGTTGAACCCATCGCGGAGATTTATATTCCGCGTGAAATTCACCTGCCGAATTCCAAAATCGAGCTGGTCATCGAATGACATGACCGAACGCTCGACAAACGGCCTCTCCGGCAGGACATCTTCGAGCATCAGGCCGGGTTTAGCGAGGTTCACCGAGTGCGGGACTGTGTTCCATCGAACGAAGTAGGACTTGGCCGCATCCCAAGTCATGCTCTCCTCGCGCGGAATGTGCGAACCGGCCAACTCGCCTCCGAGATAACCGCCCCAATAAATCGCGTCTTTGCCGAAATGGTTGGTAATGAAAGAGTTATAAACTGCCTCGAACAGAAAAGTCCAAGCCCCGCCAGTCTTCGCGGCCTCAAGAAGGATGCTCGAGTCGATTTTCACATTGGAGATGTCGATTTTCACATGTTCGAGGCCGAACTTGTTCACTATCATCTCGGCGATTTCGTAGTCATAAATCCCCGGGCTTCCGAAAGTGACAGCGATAATATCGTCTTTCAACCCCGCATCGATAAGCCCGCCCAAAATCGCGCGGGAGTCCATGCCGCCGCTCAAGGGAACTATATGCCGCCCATCCCCTATATCCCGAAAGCAAGCCTCCAGCGCGCGAACGCCCCGCTCGATAAGAGCGTCTTCGCCCTCATCCGGCAATTTTCTCGCGAAATCTCCCAAGTCGTTATTGTGAAATAGATTAGCAAGGGCGTTTTCGGATGACTGTGGAAGAAACCCGCATCGCAAAAAAAATGATATATCCTCGCTCGAACGCATAGATTACCTCAAGTTGTCATCGCAATCACAGTGGCGAAATAAGCGCGCCAGTCTCGATAGCAAATATAGATATTTTGCACAAAAAGTCATGGAAAAACTGACCGGTTCGGCAATCAAATTGCATCGCTCATAATCAAGAGAAAAATATCGCTTGATTATGACGGGTAAAATCGTTTTATTACTTGAAATTAAGAAAGCGAGGCAAAACATGGCGAGAATTAAGTTGGAAGAGGCTCTCGAATATCTCTGGGACGACATCCAGCCGAGCATCGAGAAGGCCGTCCGCGAGATCGTTCCCTCGGCGGAGTTCGAGAGCAAAGAGCTTTTCCGCGCTTTCCTGCGCGAAGTCGGCAGGCGGCGCCACGACTGGGTCAACATCCCCGACAACCTCATCGACTCGAGCTTCTGAGGAAACTTGCGCGATAAACTGAAAAGCCATATCATCCTCGCGCTCAAAGTCGCCGTGAGTGCCGGATTGCTGTATTTCCTCATCACGCGCATCGACCTCGAAAGCTTTATAGTGGCTGGGCGAGAATTCCCCCTCTGGACAATCGCCCCTTTGACGCTGGCCTTCATCGCCACGATTTTCATAGGAAGCTGGCGATGGCGCGTTTTCATGGCCTCCCACGGAATCGAGCAGTCGATTATGGAGGGCGTGAAGCTCTACATGGTCGGGTATTTCTTCAATAACTTCCTCCCCAGCGGCGTGGGCGGCGATGTCGTTCGCGGATGGTGCGCCGGCAAAGCCTGCGGGAGAATGTCCGTGGTATATGCCTCCATCGCCGCCGAACGATTGGCCGGCCTTCTGGGGACGCTTTTCATCGCGCTCGGTTTTATCCTGGTTGTGACCTTCCCGCTCGGCATGCACCTGCTCGGGGCGCAGGCGGGGCAATTGCCGTTCATCCTGGCGATTCCCGCAGGCGTCGTGGTCGTTGGCCTGCTGCTCCTGTTGAACCCGCGCGTGATCCAGGTGGGCATGGCCACGGTCCCGACCCCGGGCTTCATCCGCAACAAGGTGAACAAGTTCGGCGTGGCCGCGACTTCCTACAGCGGCAGCAAGTTTATCCTGGTGCTGGCCGTCCTCTTCGGCGTGCTCGTGCACACGGGCACTATCTTCATGTATTTCGGCTGCCGCATGGCGATCGGGGTCACCGAAGTCACCATTCAGGAAGTGCTCTTCGCCAGCACGCTCATCATCGGGCTCTCCGTGCTCACGCCCACCGTTTCGGGCCTGGGCGTGCGGGAACTGGTCGGCAAGGCGGTGCTCGGCGCCAAGGTGGGCGCGGCCACGGGCATCGGCATGATGCACCTGGGCCTGTGGTGCGGCGAACTGGTGCCGTATGTGCTCAGCGTGCCGCTGTTGCTGCTGGGCGGGCGGCCGAGCCGGGAGCGGCTGGAGGCCGACGTGGCGGAATTGCGTGCCCGCGTGGCTGGCCAGCCCGAGGTGGACCTG
>OMKS01002872.1_pt1 | contig 14092 bp, 12 predicted proteins | sample 1674721 | NCBI WGS metagenome assembly OMKS01 (sample SAMN06264996, study PRJEB25208) | sediment metagenome | isolation source: hot spring sediment | place: USA: California | collected 2014-09-02 | reverse complement strand
CTCCTGGAGCTTGCCGGTGATATCTCCGTGAGGCACTCCATCCTGAAGGCAGGACTGCATATACCGGTCTATTGACCGGATAACCATTTTTTTAGACTAATGATAGGAATCGAGTAGTTCCGGATTCGAACCGGGGAGCAAGAGAATGACCTCGGTTGAAAAAACTAGAAGCTTGTGGTATGAATATTCGAAAAATTTCCCGCCAGACATAGAAAATCTTTAATAATTTCCTGACCATCACCTGGCCTGACTTTGGGACCAAGGGGAATTGAGTTCCAGAGGGGAGAGGGGGAGAAAAACTATGGTCAGAAAGACGTATCTGACAATACTGTCAGTTTTGGTAGTATGTGTCATGGTTGGGCCGTTGTTTTGCGGCAATGTGAGTTCCGCAAAAAACGTTAAGACACCGACTTATAACCTGTATTTCGGGGATCTGCACACCCACACAAAATATTCCGATGCGTGGGAAGGCACTCCATGGGATGCATACCAAGCGGCAATCGATGGTGGCGCGGATTTCATGGCGACAACAGACCACATTGGTGGCTGGCACCAATACACCGGGTTGGCCTTGGACTCAGAGGAGTGGGCCGATACTTTGGTGGCAGCTGAGTATTTCACATCAAAGAAGTTCGTGGCGATACCAGCCTATGAGACCTGGCTGACTGCGAATTGTGGAGAAATAAATACATACAACGTCGCAGAGCTTCCAGTGAGTGACCCGCTCGGGAATAAGTTCGACAGGCTCCCTGACTACTACGACTGGCTAGTGGAGCATCCTGGCGCAATCGGCCAGTTCAACCATCCATACTATATGACAGACTCTTACCAGGACTTTGATTACTACTCAGAGGCAAGAGACGGCGTCATGAAGCTCATCGAGGTATGGAACGCCAAATTCACTGAGGACTACTTTATCGCTGCACTGGATAAGGGCTGGCACCTGATGCCCACAGTGAACTCGGACACGCACAATCCCGACTGGATCGCGGGCTACGAGATGAGGACGGTGCTGCTCGCGGAGAAGCTCAGCCTGGAGAACCTGTACGATGCCATGAGCGCGCTCCGTGGCTATGGAACTCTAGACAAGAACCTCAGGATATACTACACCCTCAATGACGCGATAATGGGATCCACACTGGGATCGGTGGCATCAACCGTCACGGCCAAGATCAATATCGAGGATCCGGACGGAGTCGCGTCGGATGCCATAACTAAGGTGGAAATCGTATCCGATGGTGGAATGGTCGTCGCGGCACTCGATACGGACAGCACAGTGGTCGATTGGACGGTGACACTCGATTCGTCAGAAGGGAGCTACTTCTACGTGAGGGTCACGACCGCATCAGGTCTGGACGGCGTACCAGGGCTCACTGCCTGGACGGCACCTGTATGGACCGCATAGTAGAGCGAAGTGAATGAATCGACAAACACAAAAAAATGCGGGGATAGGTCATACACGCCTATCCTCAGTCAATTTAATTTTTTTGGATTGAGAACCGGTTCCAACAATTGCAGCAACTCTGATGCAATGGATGATCGCCAAGGAATGACGAAAGTCTGAAGTCATTTGAGCAATATCGGACAATCAGTCGGTTGTGAGATATTGAGGCTGCTAATACTCGGGTCAGGTGCGATAGGGACTGTTATCGCAGATACACTTGCGAAGAGGGATGCATACGATGAGATCATCCTCGCGGACTTGAAGAAGGAGACGGCGGCCGCGGCCAAGAAACGCATAGGTGATCCGGAGATCGTCACCCCGATCGCCCTGAACGCGGACAGTCTGGACGAGATGAAGAGAGCGATGAGCGATGTCGATCTAGCTATTAATGCCACATTGCCCAGATACTTCCTGAAGGTCATGCAGGCTTGTCTGGAGAGCGGAACGAGCTATCTGGACATGGCGACCGACCTCGCGGTCTCGGCGGGCGAGAAGCCCGGGGCCAAGATCGAGAAGCCGCCGATCGACCTCCAGCTCGAGCAGGACCAGGCATGGAAGGACCAGGGCTTGGCAGCCATGCTATGCTGGGGTGCGGAGCCGGGAGCGGTCAATGTCTGGGCGCGGCACGCCGCGGATCAGATGGATAGTGTCGACAAGATACTCGTCAGGGACGGGGACAACTCGATTATCGAGGGGCAGGAGGGGCTGGTATCCCTCTGGTCCCCGGACACGCTGATCGAGGAGGTCGCCTACATGAACCCGCTCGTCTGGACCAACGGCGGGTTCGAGAGGCGCCCCTCGCTGGAGATAAGCGAGGAGTGGCAGTTCCCGGAACCCATAGGCAAGATCAGGGTGTGGATGGTGGACCACGAGGAGCCGGAGACGCTGGGGCGCACGATCGGCAAGGGGTGCAAGGAGTGCAACTTCATGATCGGCCTGGGCGACGAGCTGGTGTCCGCGCTGAAGGTGCTGAAGAAGATCGGCATGGTGACCCCTGATCCGGTCGATGTCAAGGGCGTCAAGGTCGTCCCCAGGGATCTGGTGACGGCGCTGATGCCGATGCCCACGGACGAGGACCTACAGACCAGGATCCACGGGAGCGCATGCGTCGGCGTGAAGGTGTTCGGGAGCAAGGGCGGCAAGAAGATATCCCATTACCTGTGGAACATCATGGACTACCAGGAGTGCCTGAAGAAATATGGTTCCAACGCGCTCGTCTGGCAGGTGGCCATGCCCCCCTCAGTTGCGGCGTACATGTTCGCCAAAGGGGAGATAGGGCCGAGGGGCGTCTTCCCGCCGGAGATGCTCGATCCCGAGCCGGTTATCAGACGATTTGAAGAGTTCGGAATGGTCACCTTCGAGGATAGGCGCGAGATCGGGTAGAGCCGAAGCTCGCCGGGTAGCAGTTGGAGGAGACGAGCTCGACAGTCCGAGCATCGAACGCCCAATTCAGGCTGGCTGTCGCTTCTCGTACTCACCGATAATCCTGTCCCCTTCCGTGAGGATGTCTTTGTCCAATGCCGGGACCTCGTGCTCGCTCAGGATCCTCTTGACGACTTCGTGTGCGTCCCCATGGATCTTCTGGAGCGAAGTCTCCGTGTACAGCTGCTCGATCTCCCTGTTTCTGAAGTACATCTGGCTCTTGAAGTTCTTGAGCGTGTGCGGGTGTGTCAAGAAGGTGTTGCCGTGGCCCACCTCCTTCATGATATCCAGGGCAGCTGCCTTCTCGCTTATCTCGAACTCACGCATGTACTGCCTGAAATCATCCCAGATATTTGCGTCGAGCACGATCTCCTCCTTGGAGCATCCGTTGTCGAAGTCCAGATCACCCATGCCAGAGCACAGGTCGGTCCCGCTCAACGCGGTCATCAGGTACGGCATGGTCCCGCCGAGCGGTAGAGGGTTGCCCCTGTAGGGCGGGTCGATGCCGAGTATGCCGGTCATCTTGGGCAGCCCGTACCTAGATGCCATCTGTCCGACCGCCGCGAATATCATCGGCGTTTCTGGACCGTTGTAGCTTATATATCCAGTCTTAACATTGACCAGGGTCGACTCCGAGCTGTAGATATGGGGTGCGCCGGGAGCGGCCGTCTGGGATATCACCAGGCTTGCGAGGTTCTCGCTGTTCGCGTTCACGATAGTCCCCGCGACCGTCACCGGGCAGGTGCTCCCACCGAGCGACATGGACATAGATATCACCGGTATGCCTGCCTTGGCGTACTCACACTGCGCCTCCACGGACCCCTTCTCGAAGGATAGGGGGGCGATCACGCAGCTAAGGATCGTGAACGGGGGCTTCTTCCTCATCTCCATCTCTCCGCCTGCCACCAGCTCACCGAGCTTGATCTGGACCTTCGCATCGGATACCCCTAGTGTCGGGGATCCCGCCGAACCGTTTATCGGCTTGACCGTGTTCTTGAGGCATGTCCAAAGCTCGTGGACATAGGTGGCATGCGGCGGTACGTCCCTCACCGTCACGAGCGGCCATATCATATCTATCGGGTCAAGCGCATCCGCAATCCTCGCAATCTCCGCTAAATCTTTACGGCTGGCGTCCCTGCGCTTCTTCGTCTCAAAGTCCTCGATCCATGAGGTCACCCCTCCAAGCGATACATAGGGATAGGTCCTCGTCGGCAGCTTGACATCGTATTTGTTGTCGCGGGCGCCGACCGTGAAGCTCTTCGGTGCCCTGCTCAGCGCATCATTCACCATCGATTCCGGCAACTTCGCTATTTCCGAATTAAAATCCACAACGGCTCCCGCATCTACAAGCATCTCCAGTGTCTGCTTGCTGGGGATTCTCACTCCGATGTCGTTCAGTACTTCAAGGCTCAAATCATGTATTAGGTCCTCTTCATCCTTTTCAAGAAACCTCAAGCGAGAAACCGCCATTCAGCTCACCTTTTCTTATCATCCTGTCCAGCAGTATTAGTCATCAATCTATATGGGGGCTTTTAGAAAAGTATATCTGCTTTCAATTGTGCGATTGAATATTGCAGAGCCCTTCATTCCAAGCTCTTCATGCAGCCGACGACGTTTCCAGGCTTGCCGTCAATCCGATATGCCTGAATAATTTAATATATTAACCGTATTTTATTCGTCATACCGTGCCTTTCCCTGACGATCAGCCCCCGGTTCTCGAGCTTGTCAAGCAGCCTCGTGACCTTGGCCTGTGAGAAAATCCTCTTGGCCACGATGTTCTTCTGGAGCATCTCCCCTCCCTCCTCCTTGATCAGGAGGTAGATCTCCAGCTGATCCTTTGGAAGCCTGGATTCCAGCTCCAAATCGGGTTTCTCAGGAATTGGTTCCTCCTCGGAAATTACATCAGCAATCGTTGCCGATATCCCCTCACCGGCAACGACATTCGAATCTGCGGCAGCGCTCTCCGCAGAATCGGGTATTTCACCTGAGATAGATACTGAATAAAGGAGCAGAAAAACGGAAGCGCCCAACACACCGGTTGTCAAAATCAGCATAAGAACCTCGGGACTGAGTATGTCTATGCCCTCATCGACATATTCGGAAGGCAAGCTCCCCTCATTGACGCCGGTGCTTCCCTGGATTATGACGATCACGAGCAATATTATCGTCGCGATGCATATTGCACAGGCAGCCAGGGACAGAGTCACCGCTACTCTTCTCTTCTGCACGAATAATGGCAATGATGGCTATTATATATCATTTTTATTGAGCAAACCCCCATACTGAAGTTGATGAAGCGCAGATGTCGGACCTGTTCAGTAAAATATTTATAAAATAACCAGTATAGTTTCTGGCCCTCGGGCCGCGGAGTGTGCGATTACGAAAAATAGAGAGACGAGAATGCGCAGTGTGACAGTGGCATCTCTGTCAAGCCTCATTATTGCGACTGCGCTGATCATGGTCACGATGTTCACCCCGTCAATCTCTCCAATCGCCTCTCAGGCGGACTGGGACGGGGACGGTTATAACAACAAAATCGATCTTTTTCCGCAGAATCCGAATGAGTGGACAGACAGTGATGAGGATGGCATAGGGGACAATTCCGATGCGTTCCCAAATGATCCTTATGAGATCATGGACTCCGACGGGTACGGAGTCGGCGACAACGCCGATTTCTGCGATAGTGGAAATGGCGGGATAACCATCACAATTGATGTCTTCGAGTTCGAGGGTTACGCGGGCGGCTACAACCGCTGGAAAAACGATCCAGATGCCTGGTTCGAAATCAAGGTGGACACGGACGGGGACGGCATTTTCGATCTGACCAGGCAGAGCGATATTTTCAACGCATGTCGATCGCTCGAGGACTTCTTTAACATAACATTGGACCTGGATGACTCCCTGTCCCTGCTGAGGTTCACCGTTCTGGCATACGATGTTTGGGAGACGAGCGAAAACCGTGTCACGGACTACGAGGTATTCGACTACCTCCCGGAGGGCGGATCCAAGGCTGCCGTGCACGAGGTCGAGCTACCATATAGCGGCACATTGCTCTCCAGTGGGTCCGGGGACAGCGATACCCCAGACTGTACGCTGGGATATTCACTTGATACCGTAGCCCTCTGAGATTCTTTCGGCGAAATATCCGGACCGAACAAGATGCGGTTATGATTCAGTCTTTTCCTCCGTCTCCTTCCCCTTTTCCGCGACCTTTGCGATCCAAATTATCACTATCACAGCAACGATCGTCACCGTTACCGCGTAAACGATCATCGGCAATAGTTCATCCGGGTCTCCAAACACCTCGGCAAATACCGCCCGAATTGCCCCGTTCCATGCCAGAGCGGCGACCAAGCCGAAGGCGACGGTCAATAGCGCGGCCATTTTTTCGATTATCTCCACTTTCAGCGACATATAATCACCTTGAAACGGAAATCGCATTGAGGGATATATTACACCGTGACAAGCGGTGTAATTCGGAATTCCTTCGTCGCTGAGATACTCAAGGACCTCACAAAGCAGAGGATCGAGGTGACAAGCGGTGTAATTCGGAATTCCTTCGTCGCTCCCCTGAGCGCGAAAAAACAACCGCGGGTCAGATCGGGTACCTCAGGATCGCAGCGTATCCCCCGAGTGACTCCAAGCGCTTCCCGGCGTCATGGTTATTGCTGAGTATCTCCACCCTGCCGCCGAGTTTCTCCGTGGTCTTCATCAGCTCCTCTCCGAGCGGAATCCTGACCCTCTCCTCGGTAATCAGCAGAACCTCGACTGCTCCCGCTTTCGCGGCCTCCTCTACCTGTTTAGGTCCGTAGGTCACGGGATCCCCCCTTGATATCCTAGATAGCAGGTCCTCTATCAGGTTTGTCTCGACCACCAGCCTGGTGTCCTCCACCACCTTTCCCCCGAGTCCTTTCTTTACGACCTCATAAACTCCGGCAGCGCCTGTTTGGCCGGAGGACAGGACAGTTGCTCTCTTGGCCATCTCCGGATGCTTTTCCCTGAGGAACGCGATGAACCGTTCCTTGGCAAACCCCGGGCCCAGGACGACCACCGGCTCCTTGTCGACCGAGGCCACAAGGATATTGGCTATTTCCTCGAAGTAGGATTTGGCATCGGTCTTCGATTCGTACATCTTCCCGGTTCCAGTCAGTGCGATATTGCCGAGCTCCCGGAGCGAGAACTGCGACATTACGAGCACGGCTGCTTCGGTATCGTCCAATGGCACGAAAAATATCGACGGGCGTCTCGCCTCCTTCACGGCGGACATGATCCGGTCTAGCTCGTGCTTCCTCCACTCCGACTTGAATATCGAGAGCTTGTCGCCGGGCCCGAGGAGGAGCGTATGGTGCTGTCCGATGTCCTGAGGCCCCTCCTCGATGACACCGAGTATCCGGACCTTGTCCTGATAGTCCTGGAACTCGACTTTTTCGACCCGAATTCCAAGTCGCATGCGCCTCTTCTCCGCTCTCTCTGTCCGTATCTTGTCGGACTTCTCCTCCTTTCTTCTGTGCGTGTCCGCCCAGACTAGGTCGGTGGGAATGACGATGTTCCTCAGGTGCCAGAGATCGTCCATGCTCTCCAGCAGGATCTTGATCTCACCCGTCCTGGTGTCCTGGTGCAAAACCTTCATTACGCTCGTATTGGAATCTGACCGCGCATATATCCATATATCGAAATTATCGGTCTTGGCAGCGCATTGGCGGAAATCGGGTATTGATAAACCTTTTCTCCGGCGAATCCTTAATCCACGATGTCGGTCACAAAAGCCTTTAATAGCATTCAATCGAATTACAAACGGAAGCAAATAAAGGAGCCAGGAGGATTACTATGGCAGATTTTGCACAGCTGCAGAGAATCGTAAGGGAGATTGAGGAGCACCCTCATGTGCAGGACGCGACAATCGTTTCCAGAAGCGGAATGCACATAGCGGGGGACATACCCAAGGGCGCTCACATGGAAACCTATGTCGCCATGTCTGCCATACTCCTGGGGGCCGCTGAGAGCGCCACATCCGAGCTTCACGACCGCCTGAAGTTCATAGTCGTCCAACTCGACGGGAGCAAGTTCGTCCTCGCCCCCGCAGGAAACAAGGCGCTTCTGGTCATGCGCTCCTCCGACGAGGCGAACCCGGACGAGCTGGCCGAGCTCACCGGCAACTTCTCGGAGAGGATCGAGAAGGCCCTCTGATCGCATTAGGCTCGGTCTTTGCCCACACCCGATTTTCGTTTCTCGGGCTTTTTCGACTATTGCACACGCTAGCTCAGAAACATATTTATCCATACAGTCATAAGCCTTGCCTCGGTGTGAGGCGTCATGACCATCGACAACTCATCGGTCAAGACATTGCTTCTTTCGGCTGCGGATCTAGACGAACTGCTTGACATGAAGGAGGTCATTTCCGCCGTCGAAGAGGCGTTCCGCATGGTAGGCCTGAACAAGGTCCAAATGCCGCCAAAGATGTACATTTTCTACGATAAATTCCAAGGCGATCTCCGTTGCATGCCCTCTTATATTGAGGAGCTGGAACTGTCCGCCGTGAAGATAGTCAACGTCCATCCAAAGAACCCGAAGGAGCACGGCATCAGGTCTATTATGGGCACAATACTGCTCATCGACCCGCGGACAGGCGCTCCGATATCTATCATGGACGGCACCTACATCACTGACATGCGCACGGGCGCCGCATCCGGAATCGCCTCGAAATATCTCGCCAGAAGAGGGATCAAGAGGTTGGGGATAATTGGTGCTGGAAACCAGGCAAGGAGGCAGCTTCAGGCCAATCTCGAGAGCTTTGGCCGGTTAGACCAGGTCAATATCTACGATCTGATCCCACAAAAATCGGCTAGATTTGCCGCCTCAGCATCAGAGAAATACCCCGATAGGATAGGCGCTGTCGATGCCGTTGACAGCCCGCGCGAGGCGGTGGAGGATATGGATATCGTGGTGACCTGCACCCCCTCCAAGAATCCTATTGTGATGGACGAATGGGTCACAGAGGGACAGCATTTCAACTGTATCGGAGCGGACGCCCCTGGAAAACAGGAGCTGCAAAGCAAGATCATGACGCGGGCGAAGATAGTAATAGACGACTGGGACCAGGCGTCCCATAGCGGCGAGATCAACATGCCGTTATCTGAAGGGGTCATAACCCAGAGGAGCATCTACGGCAACATCGGCGATGTCGTTGTCGGCCACCGACCCGGCAGGGAGTCGGACAAGGAGATCACGATCTTCTGCTCGACCGGTCTGGCAGTTCAGGACGCCGTGACCGCGAGGCTCGCTTTCAATAAGGCCAAGGAACGGGGGTTGGGAAGCAGCCTCGAGCTCGTTCAGTCCCGTTGACGGAATGAACTCAGTGGCTGCGACCCCTGAGCCAGCGTCTGAGGGTCTTTTTCCCGTATGTCAGGGAGTCTGAGAGCGACCGTCCTTCACCCTCGGGCAGCCCCTCCCCTCTCAGGATCGCCTCGATCATCTGCTCCTCATTCTCGCAATTCACACGGAACATGACATACGATTTTCCGAGGTCGAACTCGAAGTGCGAGTCGCTCCCGGCAGTCGGCGGGAGGTTCATCGCTTTTCCGAGTTTCTCCGCCCTGCGGTTGCCTTTCGGGCCGGTCTTTCCGTTGATTACCTCGACGGCGTCGAACTTGCAGCGTTTGACGACCTTCTCACCGACTCCGGTATGCCACCTGAACGGATGTAGGGCGACTGCAACGCCCCCGAGATCGTGTACCTTGTCGATCGTCTCCTCCGGGGTCAGGTCCGGCGGGACCAGCTCCGTAATCCCGAGCGCCCCTATATGCCCCTCCTTCGAGCTTATCTCCGATCCTCTGATCACGATCATGCCGTTCTCCTTTCCGATGCGGTAGGCGTCGAGGGAGGCGTCGATCCCGTCATGGTCGAGAATTGCGACGGCGCAGAATCCCCTGCTCCGCAGAACTCTTAGGATATCTATGGGCCTGAGGCTTCCGTCGTATGAATGGCATGAATGGACGTGCAGATCCGCCTTCATCTGATCTTCGCCCCGGCTGATATGTCCCTGTCGAATCCGATTTGCGAGCCGTTATCGCAGATCAGCACCAGAGCCCGTTCGTTCTCGACGAAGCAGGCGACCTTTCCGCCTCTGGGTATCGACTTGCAGTTCGAGCATGGCATCCTCCTTCCGATATCCACCTCTCCATCCCCTACGGTGCCGGTCCTTATCTCGAGCTTTTGGAATTCCGAAAACGGCAACAGCTTCTCGGAAGGCTTCCTTCCGGAGTTGACGGCCATCCCCGGGGGGGCTTCATCTGGCGGCGCCAGCAGCGCGAGCGACTTCTTCGCCTCGGCGGCGAGGAGCATCCCCTCGGATTTCACCCCTCTGATGGTCGCGGGCTCGAGGTTCGTAAGTACCACGATCCGCTTCCCCCTCAGCTCCTCTCGGGTATAGTGCTCTTTCAGCCCGGCCACGAGGCCGATTTTCCTGCCGATATCGACGGTGAGCTTGTACAGCTTGTCCGCATCGGGATGGTCTGAGACCTCCTCGATCCTTCCGACCTTCAGGTTCAGTCTGGCGAAGCTCGGGCAATCCTCCTCGGGCTCTTCTTCGGGTATCTCGATCTTTTTGAAAAGCGGCACCGGTTTTTCGAGCTTCTTGCCGGTCAGCAAATCCTCGCCAAGGGCTGCCCATCCGATTTCTTCTATTGGGTCCGCATAGCCTATCTGGCGCCAGATCTCCTCCGACGAGAACGGCAGATACGGGTAGGCGAGCACGGCGAGCTCCCTGGCGATCTTCATCGAGAGATTGAGCGCGCTCCCGCACATCTCCCTGTCCTTCCGGAGCAGTGCCCAGGGCTCCACCGAGTCGAAGAACTGGTTGCCGAACCTGGCCAGCTCCATCACGGTCTTGAGACCCAGCTTGAAGTTGCACCCACCGACCGCCCTGGAATAGTCTTCGGCGGCATTTTTCAGCTGACTCTCCACCTCGGATATCCATTCCTGCCTGGCCGAATCCGCGGGCGGGATGCACCCGAAGTTCTTCTGAGTGAACGATAGCACCCTGTGGATGAAGTTCCCGTAGGCGGCGACCAGCTCGTTGTTCACCTTCGCCACGAAATCCTCCCAGCTGAAGTCGGTGTCCCGACCCTCCGGCATGTTGACCGAGAGGTAGTACCTTATCGCATCCGGCTGAAACCGCCTGAGCATGTCCGGCAGGTCGATGCTGACCCCGGAGCTCTTAGAGAACTTCTCCCCCTCCAAATTCATGAACTCGTTGGCCGGGACGTCGTACGGGAGCACCGTATCGTCGTATCCGATCAATATGGCCGGCCAGATGATGGTATGGAATATGATGTTGTCCTTTCCGATGAAGTAGTAGGACCTGGTCTCCGTATCCTTCCAGTAGGTTTCCCACGAGCTTCTGTCTTTTCCCGCGGAGGCCCATTCTTTCGAGGCTGACAGATAGCCGATGACCGCTTCGAACCAGACATATATCCTCTTCGACTCGAACCCCTCGACCGGGACTGGGACCCCCCAGGTCAGGTCCCGGGTAATGGCCCTGTCCTCGAGCCCCTCCTCGAGCAGGTTCGATGTGAAGCTGCGGACCCTGCCTCGCCAGTGATCCTTGTCGGATATGTACTCCTTCAACCTGCCCGTGAACTTGCTGAGCGCCAGGAAGAAGTGCTCCGTCTCCCTGAGCGAAGGGGCCGCGGAGCATAGCTGGCACCTTGCCTCCCCGAGCTCCTCCGCATTGAGCGCCTTCCCGCACTGGTCGCACTGGTCGCCCCGGGCCTTCTCGTAGCCGCAGTGCGGGCACGCCCCTTCTACGTACCTGTCTGGCAGGAACCTCTGGCAGCTGGGACAGTAGAACTGCAGGCTCTTCCTCTTCTCCAGATAACCGTTGCCGAGCAGCTTCAGAAAAATATCCTGGACGGTCTGGGTGTGGTTGTCCGTATGGGTGCTGGTGAACAGGTCAAATGAGGCGCCAATGTCCTCGAGCGCCTTTGTGTTGATACGGTGGAACCGGAAAGCGACCTCTTCCGGTGTGGTATTCTCCCTGTCCGCGCGGACAGCGATCGGAGCGCCGTGCATGTCCGACCCAGATATCATGAGCACGTCGTTTCCGACCATCCTATTGTATCTGGCGAATATGTCTGCGGGCATTATCGACCCGGCCATATGGCCCAGATGGAGGGAGCCGTTGGCGTATGGCCATGCGACGCATACGAGTATCTTCCTCTTTTGCATCTGCCAGGAAATTGCTCTAGCCGACTTAAAAGTAACTTATGGACGGTTTTCCGTTTCTCCAATCAGGTTCCGGGGAATCGCAGGATTTTATTATCAAGTAGGCTTTCCACAACCAGATGCGAATCGCAGTTCTGCTCAGGGACCGGTGTCAACCGAAGAAATGCAACCTCGAGTGCATGAAATACTGCCCTCCAGTCAGGACAGGAGTGGAAGCCATCGTCCTTGACGAGAAGAGCGGCAGGCCGGTAATATCAGAGCCGCTCTGCGTGGGATGCGGCATATGCGTCCACAAATGCCCCTTTGAGGCCATCAAGATAATCGGGCTGCCCGCGGAGGTCGAGGAGAGGATCGTCCACCGCTTCGGGGAGAACGCCTTCAGGCTCTACGGGCTACCGATTCCCAAGAGAGGCCAGGTGACCGGGATATTGGGACCGAACGGGATCGGGAAGACCACCGCCATAAATATCCTATCCGGCAACATCGCTCCCAACCTGGGCAGGTATCAATCACCCCCGTCCTGGGACGATGTGCTCGAGCACTACTCCGGGACGGAGATACACGACTACTTCGACTTGCTTGTAAACGAGGGGCTGAGAACCGCCATGAAGCCGCAGTATGTCGACAAGCTGCCCGAGGTGCACTCCGGGAGGGTTCGTGAGCTACTGGAACAGGTGGAAGGATCCGGTAATATCGAGAAGGTGTCCGAACGGCTCTCAATATCGAACATATTGGAGAGGGATATTTCCGAGATATCCGGAGGTGAGCTGCAGAGGGTGGCCATCGCGGCGACGCTCCTGAAGGACGCGGATGTCTACTTCTTCGACGAGCCGTCCTCATATCTCGACATATACCAGAGGCTGCGGGTCGCCAGGCTGATCCAGGAACTCGCTGCGGAGCGATTCCTGATAGTGATTGAGCACGACCTCGCCATTCTGGATTACCTCTCGGATTTGGCTTACCTCATATACGGTTCTGAAGGCGCCTACGGGGTCATCTCGCATCCGAGGGTGGTAAGGGTCGCCATCAATGTATACTTGGATGGATACCTCCGGGAGGAGAACATAAGGTTCCGCGAGACCAAGATCAAATTCGAACCCAAGCCTCCCAGGGATGAGTGGCAGAGGGAGCCGCTGATCCGGTTCGAATCGGTCCAAAAGAGGCTGGACGGGTTCAGCCTATCCGTGGAAGGGGGCGGAATCCACATGGCGGAGGTGGTGGGAGCGGTCGGCCCGAATGCCACGGGCAAGACCACCTTCATGAGAATACTGGCGGGAGAGATCGAGCCGGATTCCGGGGACATAGACTCCAGTGCCAAGATCAGCTACAAGCCGCAGTACATCAAGCCCACCTTCGACGGCAGCGTCCGGGAGCTGTTCCTCGAACAGCTTGGAACCGGGTTTCAAAGCGGCTTCTTCCGGTCGGAGATCGAGCATCCGATGAGTCTCAAATTCCTGATGGACCGGGAGATCAAGACCCTGTCCGGTGGTGAGCTGCAGCGGGTCGCGATATCGCTCTGTCTCGGACGAGAGGCGGACATATACCTGCTGGACGAACCTTCCGCATACCTCGACTCTACTCAGAGAATGTCCTCCGCCAAGGTCATTCGAAGGGTCGTCGAGAAGACGGCGAGATCGGCCGTGGTCGTCGACCACGACGTGTACATGCTCGACCTGATTTCGGACAGCCTGCTGGTGTTCCAGGGCGACCCAGCTGTCAAAGGAAACGCCAACGGCCCGATGATGATGAGGGACGGAATGAATAGGTTTCTGAAGGACATGGCCATTACTTTCCGCAGGGACAGCGACACAGGTCGGCCGCGCATCAACAAGCGCGATTCGAAGCTCGACAGAGAACAGAAGTCCTCCGGGGAATACTACTACTCCTCTTCTTGATCGCCATTCTGTGCCTTCGACTCATCTTTTCGGTTTCCGTTCTTGAGGTATTCCCGTAGGAATAAGATAACAATGATGACTGTCTCTTATACACATCTCCGAGCCCACG
>OMKS01002871.1_pt1 | contig 14093 bp, 10 predicted proteins | sample 1674721 | NCBI WGS metagenome assembly OMKS01 (sample SAMN06264996, study PRJEB25208) | sediment metagenome | isolation source: hot spring sediment | place: USA: California | collected 2014-09-02 | reverse complement strand
CCCCCCGATACTGCCCAAAATACCCCTGCTCATCACCGTGAAACATCGTGTAAAGCAGCTCTATTTCCACATCGTCGACCAGCTGGAAAACAAGTTTGGGTCGCAACATGAAGTCGGATTGTTCGATACTGTAGGCGAGGGAGATTTCTGGTTTGATCCGGTCGTTTTTGAGGCGGTCGGTGAGTGCTACTGTGAGCATGGTTTCAAAAGGGTCGGTGTCTTCGTTGAGGAAGTAAGTGCCGATTATCTGGCCGTTGAAGTTGATGCTGCTGATGCCGATGTCGCGGTCGAAGCCGAAAAGGTAACGGAGGCTGTGGTTATTGTGGGGGAAGAGGTCCAGCCCGTCGAAATCTTCGGTGAGATAGTAGGCTGCTTCGCCCCGGAGGTTGAAGCCGGCGAGAACGGACATAAAGTCGAGGCCGAAGGCGTGGAGCCGGTCGTAGGTGATAGCCGGTACTGGGCTAAATTCTACCGTAGGGCTGCGTAGGAATCCGAAGTAATAGCTGGCCGCCAGGTCCCAACTGCCGAGGCCGGCGGAGAGGCGGAGGGCGTACTGACCGTCGCCGAGGCGGTTCATCTCGGGCAAATTGGGGAGAGAGCCGCCGGTAAGAGTTGTCAGCTCCGCCATCTCCTTGGGAGTCCAACGGCCGGTCACTGGGTAGTTGTCGGGGGTGAAGGTAGGAGCGTAGGCCATCTCCAGGAGTCCCCGGGCCCCCGTCGGGATGTTGAGTTTGAGCATGAGTTCGGCGGTTTTGCGGTCCAGGTAGTTGTTATTAACGAAATCGTAGTAGTCGGTGGGGTTGAGGAAGTCCAGCACGTGGGCTTGGTCGCCGGTGCCCCAGACCTCTTTGAGGTAGCCTGCTTGGATGTTGAAACGGTCGTAGTAGAGACGGATGTAAGCTTGATCGATTATGCGCTGGAGGTACCAGGAGATGTTGCGGGGGGTGCTGTCCTGGACGGTGCCGCTGATTTCGTCGATCAATCGACGGTCGAAGTTGAGTGCCAGCAGGGTTTCGGAGTTGTCGTTTTCTTGGGAGAGGTCCAGACCGATGACGGGGTGGTGTTGCAGTTCGCTGGATTCGAGCTGAGAGAAGTCGAGGTAGCCGCGCAGGGCGGTGGAGATTTGGCCTTTCCATTGTAGGCTTTGGGAGGCGGGGGCTGGTTCGCTTTCGAAGCTGCCGTCGAATTTCTCGGAGAAACCCTCGGAGAAGTCGTTTTCCGAAGATTGGGCGAAAACGGGCAGCGTGCAGAGAAGGCACATCAGTAAAAAGGCGATGAGCGGTGCTGCCTTTTTCTCAAAGAGAGATGGTTTTGTGTTCATTACGGCCTCCCTGTTCGGAGAAAATTGACGGTGAAAAGCCCTTCCGGTAGGGCCCCCTCGTAGACCAGTTTTTTGATGTTCAGTTCGGTGGAGTGGTCGGTCTGGATGTTGCGCATGGTGGTGTCGATGACCGTCCAGTAGCCCTGGACGTTCTCGATGCGCTCGACGGTCAGAACCTTGAGCAGTTCGTCATTGCGGTCGAAGAACTCGACGCGGATCGGGATCCAGGTCTCCTGATCCACCCACTGGAGACGTTTGGAGTAGGGCGATGTGGGGTCTTTGGGAGTCGATTCGAGGAGGTAGGTGTGGTAACCGCTGCGGGTCTCTTCGCCCAGCAGGCGGTGTTGGTCGTCGTCGACCTCGCGGCTCTGCATGTCCCGGTAGGAGAAGTCGGTGCCCATGAAGGAGTTGTCCTGTTCGGAGGAGGCGATGCGCCGGACCCGTCCCAGGGCGGGGAGGTAGATCCACTGGTCATCGGGGCGGTCCTGGTTTTCGATGGTGAGAAAGCGGCTGCCCTGGACCGAGGCGGGTTGGTGAAAAACGATCACAGAGGCTTGAGTGCCGTCTTCGTTTTTGCGGGTCCAGTTCTCTACGGTTCTGCTGCTGGTGCGGCCATTCGATTCGATGAGCTTCATTTCCACCAGCGAGTGGGTCGTGGTGCCGGTCGCGAGATCGGACATCTTCTGGGCGACGTCGCGGCCGTCCAGTGCCGTGAGGATGGCCGGGTTCAAAGCCAAAAGCAGCAGTAGAATCGGAGTGTAAATCTTTTTTCTCATTGGGTCCTCCTTCGATCGGGGCTGCGGGAAGAGCCGATCGGTTTTTCGATAAAATAGGGTTTGAAGAGGTTCAGCATGGCCGGCAGCAGGGTCATCGCGGCGGCGGAGGAGGTGAACATGGTCAGGGCGATGAGCAGGCCTAGGTAGTTGATGGGGTTGAAGTTGGATAAGAGCAGGACCAAGAAGCCCGCAGCCACCGAGAAGGCGTTGAAGGTGATCGCCTTGCCGGTGGTACGGAGGGTCATGGTGGTGACTTTTTCCAGATCGTCGCTACTCTGACGCTCCGCGTGGTATTGCGTCATGAAGTGGATCGAGTAGTCGATGCCGATACCGATGGCCACGGAGGCGACCATGGCGGTGCTGATGTCCAGCTTTATTTTAAAAAATCCCATCACCGCAAAGTTGAGGATGACGGCGAAGCCCATGGGGACGATCCCGAAGAAGCCGGCCACAAAGGAGCGGAAGTTGAGGGCGATGATGAGGAAGACCAGGCTGAATGATACGGCGATGCTGAGCCCCTGGGCGTCGATGAGCAGGTCGGTGAGGGCGTTCTTGACGGGGGCCGAGCCGGATGTCTCCAAAGTGTAGCCCTCGGGTAGATAGAGTTCGCCGTAGCGCTGGGCCGCTTCGATCACCGGCATACTGGCTCGGGATCCGGTGGTCAGGAGTTGGACGGTCATCCGGGCTTGGCGGGGCTCCAACGCGTCGTCGGCCCACCGCTCCAAGCTGCCCGAGTACAGAAGCAGGTACTGAGAGATGAGGTTCCGCAGCTCCTCCCGGCTGCCGACGGCGGGGTACTTGTCCGGGTCGTAGGGTACTTCGTAGTAGTTGGCTCCACGGTAGTTTAAGCTTCGGTTGAGGGTGCGAACGAAGTCTTCCACGCTTTTCTCCTCCCCTTCGAGTTGGGCGTAGATTTCGTTGACCAGCCGGGATAGTCCTTCGTAGTCGAGAGCGCCCCGGCGGCTTCGGCCTTCTGCCTCTGCAACGGATGACTGTTCGAATCCCGGTTCGGAGGTGGCGAGAAAGGAGAAGGACTGGTTCTCCTCCGGTTCCTCTTCGCTTTGAAAGCCGCCTTCGAAGTCTCCGGAAAATGAGAAGTTGGAGGTGGATTCGCCGGTATCGATTTCGGCGGGGGACTCCGCCGGGAAGTTCATCACCTGGTTCATTCTTTTTATAAAATCGGTGAAAGAGCTCACCTTGGCTACTTCGTCGAAGTCCCCTTCCAGGCGGCGGGCGATATCGTCCATCGCTTTGAGGGCCTCTGGTCGGGTCATGTCGCCGGCCTTTTCTCCCTGGACTACAATGTCAAAAAATTCGGTGCCCGAGAACTTTTCAGCGATGAAGCGTTCGGCGATTCGGAAGGGGGAGTCTTTTTTGAAGTACTCGATCACGTTGTTGTCCCGGATCACCAAGGATGATCCGTAGAGCCCCAGCCCGGCAATCAGCAGGGCAAAGAGCAAGATGCGAATTTTTCGTACATGAAAAAAATGAAACAGCGCCAGCATCAAGGCGAAGGAAGAGGTGTGTTCGCTGCTCGGTTTTTTCTCCCCCGCCAGAGAGGAGCGTAGCAGCAGGATAGAGGGGATCAGCAGCAGCGCTACCACCACCGCGGCCAAGACGCCGAAGGCGGTGAATATCCCGAAGTACCGCATCGGAACGACCTGGCTGCTGGACAGGGCCCCGAAGCCGACAATAGTGGTCAGCCCGGCCATGAGTACCGGCCTGCCGACACGGTGGACCGCTTCGAGGATGATCCGGTCATGCTCTTTTTCCGGTTCGTGGACCAATCCGTCGTAGTAGGCGTTGATGATGTGGATGCCGTAGGCGCTGCCCGCGGCGGTCATCAGGACCGGGATGACCGTTGCCACCATGGACAGGGGAACGCCGAGCCAGCCCATGGCACCGATGGTCCAAATGCTGCTCAAAGCGACGGTGAGTATGGTGATCAGAACTCCGCCGAGCCGTCGGAAGCTCAAGAAAAGGGCAGCCACCACCACCACGACCACCAAGGGGATGAGGGTCACCAAGTCGGATTTCATGTAGTCGCTGATCAGGACCACCATGGCGGGGTTACCGGCGATGTAGCTGTGAATCGATTCATCAGTTTTTTCCTCGACCGTCTCTTTGATCAAATAGTAGAGCTGCGCCCTCTGCTCGTCGCTAAGGCCCTCCTCGAAGCTCACCAGAATCTGCGTCGCGCTGAAATCGGGAGAGTAGAACACCCCCCGGTAGAGGTCCCAGTCGACCAGGCGGCGGCGGACGGCGTCGATTTCCTCGGGGGTGCCGGTGAAGTTCGGGGAAACCAGGGGCAGCACCTCCATGCCCTCGGGTCCGCCGTCGATAAAGTCGGCCTTGGTGATGGAGCTCACCTCCTCTACGTGTTCAAGTCGGCTGAAATCATCGCTCAGCTCGTCGATGAGCCGGATGTGGTCGGGCCTGAAGAGCGATCCTCGGTCGAACTCCAGGGCAACGGACAGCAGCATGGTGCTGCCGAAGATCTCGCTGGTCCGATCGTAGGCCAGCGCCTCCGGGTGGTCGGTGGGGATGAAGTTCATGATGTCGTTGTCCAGCTCGGTTTTGGGAAGTCCGGCGGCGAAAAAGAGGCTCAACGCCAGTATCAACAGGATATTCAAGCTGGGATGGTGGTATATTTTTTTCATAGGACGCCGCTCCTCTATTTCAAGGAATGGAGAAAGATATTGAACATCTGCTCGACCAGTTCGGCGGTCTTGTAGGTCCTTTCGGGGTCGAAGACTCCCCGCATCAGAGAGATCCGCTGCATGAAGCTGATGGCCATGTGGAGAAAGAGGACCGCCGATTTTTCCGCCTCCAGATCACGGCGGATCGAGCCGTCCCGGATTCCCTCGTTCAGCAGTGCCACGATGCTCTGTTGAATATCCGTCAAGAGGGCGAGGCACTTCTGGGTGGTGGGCAGCTGTCGGCTGATGGAGTAGGAGTACTGTTCCATGATCAGGGAGAAGTAGATGTATTCGGCTTGCTGGTCGAACATTTCCAGAAAGCTCCTGGCGATGAGTTCCAACTTGTGGTATCCATCCGTCCCTTCAGCTGCTGCTTGGTCGATGAGGTCTTGGACCAGCTGGAAGCTCGTGTGGAGCAGCTCGAAGGTGAGCTCCTCTTTGTTTTTGAAGTAAATATAGAGCGCGGCCTTGCTCAGTTCGGCTCGGTCGGCGATGTCCTTCATGGTGGTGTGCTCTATGCCTTTTTCCAAAAAGACCGCTTTGGCCGCCTCGACGATCGACGCCCGGCGCTCTTGCCTCTCCTGTTGTCTCCGTTCGCTGATTCCCATACTCGTCCTTTTAGTAAAGTGACCGATGGTCATAAAGTGACCGCCGGTCAGTACAATTTCATTGTATACCCCGGTTCGACGGCAGTCAAATTAATCTTGCCAATATTGGGCTGCACGGGAAGTTTTAATAAAAAATGACAAGAGGAGAAAAATGAGTTATCTTTAACCGTGTACCTGTACGTAATCAAGGAGGTTTTAATATGAACAAGACATTTCGAAGGGCCCTCGTTTTCACCCTGGCCTTCCTGCTCCTCGGGAGCATTGGAGTATTCGGCCAGGCGATAGAGCTCGATCTTATGAAAGAGAACTTTAGTGGATTTTCCAGCGATGTGGCTACCGCGCTGCCCCACGCCGCGGCCACCGGTTTGACCTGGTCGGACGCCCGGGTGCGGGGATTCCCCCACTTCGGAGTAGGCCTGTCCCTCGGGGCGGTGATGATTCCCAAAGACACCTTTGTGGATCTGGCCGATACGATGAACATTGCACTTCCCTCCGAGATCACCGATTCGGAGCTGGGAGTTCCCTTTCCAGCCTACGCGGTGGACGCCCGGCTGGGTATCCCCTTCCTCCCCTTCGACGTGGGGGCCAAGCTGGGGATGCTGACTCCGGAGATGTCCGAGAGCTTGGGTGGCAAGGTGAACGCCGACTATATGTTGGCGGGCTTTGAGATCCGCTACCCCATTATCAAGGGCAATCTGCTCCTTCCGGCGGTCAGCCTATCGGCGGGCTACAACTACCTCTCCGGCGGGATCGGCATGACTGTTGACAATGCGGGGGATCTGGCCGGTGGCATTAGTTTTGATGTGCCTGATGACGGAACCTATACCGTCGATTACACCGATCCTGAGCTTCGTTTCGACTGGCAGACTCAGGCGGTGGACTTCAAGGTCCAGACCAGCAAGAATCTGCTGATCTTCACCCCCTACATCGGCGGCGCCTACTCCTACGGCTGGTCTAAGGCCGGCGGCGGGGTGTCGGCTGAGCTCACTTATGCCAAGGACGGAAATTCCGTCAATGAAGACGATGTCCGCAAGGCTCTCGATGAGCTCGGTTACGACGTGGACCTCAGCGACCAGGGCTTCGTGGTGCTCAGCAGCGTAGACGGCGGCTCGATCCGCGCCTTCGGCGGTTTGTCGGTGAACCTGCTGCTGCTCAAGCTCGACGTCAACGGTCAGTACAATTTCACCACTTCGAGTTTAGGCGCCGGGGTGAACGCTCGGATCCAGTTCTAAAAAGTCCGTTCTCAAAACGTGAGGCAACACCGTCGGCTGCAGCAGTTGGCGGTGTTGTTTTTTTACCATGGGTCGAAGGAATAAAAAATCTTGTGGATAGTTCCGGCCACGTAACCGGTACCGATGATATACAAGAAGGAGAGGCTTTTGCCTGTCGCACGGCCGCCGGTGATGTAGTTAGCCGTGTTCTTTTATATAGCTGCGCAGCGCCGCGTTGAGAAGCGTTTGGTAACCCACTTTTTTCTCGGCGGCTTTTTTCTTGAAGTAGAGAATAATGTCGTCGTCTAATCTGATGGTGGTTGTCCTTTTCTTCGGGGTGTAGAAACGTCCTCGAGTGCCTTTTGAAAAATTATACTCGAGCTCCATCTCGAATACTTCTTCAGATCTGTTCGTATTGTCTTCGTTCATAGTTTGTCGCCTCCCTGGCGGATATTATTCTTATTATCTCTTCTCCATCTTCCGAAAAAACGTTGTGGGCTACGACAATGAGGATGAAATTCTCTGTAGCACCGATTGTTATCCAACGTTCTTCGAAATAAGAAAACCTCTTATCAAGGATGGAAATATGAAGGGGATCTTCGAAAACTTCTGCTGCTGTGGAAAAAGAGATTTTATGTTTTCTCCGGTTTTTTAGATCCTTATTATGATCCCATTCAATCTTCATAACATATCTTAACACGTTGTATGTGCGTTGTAAATATAAATAATGGGGGTGATGCTCTTCACGATTCCCTCGGTTTTATTAAAGATGTGATCCTCTAAACTCTTGGATCAAATGGCTCTGGATGATAAGGTGAACATAGAAAATCCTGACCAGATAGGTGACTGGCTCTGTGAAGGACGCCGTCAAAGCTCAACTAATAGAACAAGAAGCGGTTTTTGTTCTACTTTGTAATACATAGGAGGAGATAAGTATGAGTACTTTCAGCAATACCGTCGCATGGCCGGTCAATCCGGCACGGGTTTCGCTCAAGAGCGTATCCGGCGCAATCACCGAGTTAGTTTTGATCGGTTTGGCCATAGGTCTACCGATAATCGCCCACGCCCTGGCCTGGCCGGTCTTTGCCCTGCTGCCGATGCACTGGACCATCCTGTTGGCGGGTCTGGTCTACGGTTGGAAGGGTGGCCTGTTGGCCGGATTCTCCGCCCCGCTCATCAGCTTCGCGGTCACCGGTATGCCGATGCCCTTTGTTTTGCCCATGATCGTTGTGGAGGTCTCCCTGTACGGTGCGGTCAGCGGCCTTTTTAGCCGGAAGAACGCCTTCTTCGGCCTCTTTGCCGCCCTGATCGTCGGGCGAGTCGGATTCGCCGCCACGGCCCTGCTGCTCGGAAGGGTGCAGGGACCGCTGATGGGTTTTATCAAAAACAGCTTCACCGCGGGTGTCCCCGCAGCCTTTGCCCAGCTTCTGATTCTGCCCTTCATCGCCGGGATGGTCGTGTCCATCATGAATAAAGAGTAGCCCCGCCGGAGGCAACCGGTAGGGACTCCGCCCGCTTCGGCGGGCGGAGTTTTTCTCATGATGCAGCTTGTTCTGATTTTCGTCATCTACATCATCGCGAGTTTCACCCAGGGGGTGACCGGCTTCGGTTTTGGAGTCTTCGCCACTCCGATGATTTCCCTGATTTTTTCTCCGGGAGTCGCGGTGGGGATGAACGCCGTCCTGGGGACGGTCAACTGCACCTACAACTACTTCTTACTCAGGGAGTATGTGGATTATAAAAAAAGTGCAAAACTCTTTGCCGTCAGCCTCCTGTTCATCCCCTTGGGGGCCTACTTCCTGGTCAGCGTGATGGAGGAGATAGTCTTTCTGGCAATGGGGACGATGGTTGTAGTGGTGACCCTGCATTCGATGCAGCAACATAGAGTGAAAGCCGATTCGATAGTCTACACCAAACTGGGATTTGTGTTTCCGGTCTTAGCCGGTTCGGTCGCCGGGGCCTTCGCCGCGCCGGGGCCGATCTTGGCGCCGTACATGTTCGCCCGCGAAAAGGATCCCTTCGTCGCCAAAGCAAACCTGCAGTTTATCTTTTCCTTGATGAGCATAATCATTATCGCCTCGCATACCGTGGCGGGGAATCTCAGTGTTGATACGCTGCTGCTGAGCCTGCCGTATATCCCGCTGGTGTTTTTGTTTACCAAGATCGGAGCGGCGGTATCTTTCAAATTAAAAAAAGAGCTCTTCCGGCGGGTGGAGTACAGCGCCCTGCTGCTGTTGGGCGCTTATCTGATTTTCCAAAACTTAACAAAATTGTTGAGTTTTGGAAATTGGCCATAGGGTATACAGAGTATGACCACAGACCCAATAGAGATCATCGCCGTCGGCAACCCGATCATCGATATCTACGCGGGTATCGATGAGCAGGGCTTCAGCTGCCTCAAAAAAACCGCCCCCGACTTCGAGTGGGGGCAGGTGCGGCATGTGGACGATGAGCTTTTTGCAGAACTTCTGTCCTGTGTCGACCCGGAAGACATAGTGCCCGGAGGAGGCGCCTACAATGCCCTCAGAATTCTCGCCCAGCGAGGTTTTCGGACAGGATTCGTCGGCGCCTTGGGTGGAGGGGCAGCTTCTACCGCAGACGATACGGCGCCATCCGCGGTAGGGGGGATGTCCTTTGGCCCCGAACTTTTCCGAGAGGAGATGCGTCACTTCGGTATTGTCGATCTCACGGCAACCGTCTCCGGTCGTCCTACGGGGCGCAGTCTCTGTCTGCGAGATACCGCGGGAGGCGCAGAATCTCTGCTCATCTTCAACCCCGCCGCGGCCACGGAGCTCGGGGCTATCTCCGAGGATGCTTCCGGCACGCTGAAGCCGAGGCTTATCTATCTGGAAGGCTTCGTGCTGCCCAGGACCGCGCTGGTGGAGGATATCTTGGCCTGGCGTGGGAGGGTCGGGGCGAAGCTGGCGGTGGACTTGGGGGCGTCGCCGATCGTCGGTGCACGAAGGGACTTCCTGTTGGAAGAGCTCCTGCCCCGTACGTCGTTTCTCTTCGGTACCAAGGAGGAACTTGAGGCTTTCGGCCTCATGTATGATGAGCTTCTGCACCGAATGAACCGGGGAGTCTTGGTATGTAAAAAAGGCCCGGACGGCTCCTCGGTCCTTTTTGGAGAGTCCAGGATAGATGTCCCCGCCCGTGCTGTTTCGGTACTTGATACCACCGGGGCGGGGGACGCCTACGCTGCATTTTTTCTCACCGAGTATCTGCGGGGCCGGACAGTCGAACAGGCCGCCGAAAGCGCGGCCTACGGCAGCTCGCTGGTTCTGAGACAGTATGGAGGGAGAATACCGGAACACTGAGAAAATACAAGGAACTCTGCAGGATGCCAAAGCACGGCACAGCGGTTTGGCCAATCCGTAGACGGGCGGATAAAACCTAGTCCGGGGAGGGGACTGACAGTACGCCGAACATCACGGTAATGAGGTGCCGGATTTCTTCGGCGGAGGTTGCATCTAAACTGGCAATTTTTTCGCCGATTCGCGAGGTGCTGATGGTACGAGTCTGGTCTACGGCTATTTCTGAGCGGCGTCCCGCGACCGTGGTGGTAATTCGGCTGGGCCAAGCTTCGTGTATTCGCAAGGTGATCGGGCAGACGACCACGGTCTGGAGGTGGCGATTCATGAGATCGTCACTGACAACTACCGCCGGTCCTGTTTTGGAAATCTCACTTCCCACGGTAGGATCGAGGTTCACCCAATACACCCCATAACGTTCAATCCGTGATACCATCACCGCTCACCCTATCCCAATCAGACCACTCTTCTGCTTCCGCCGATTCGGCGGCCATCTGACAGTACGCCTCCTCCCAGGTAAGTTGATGGCCCGATGACAGGGGCTTGAGAAAGATTCCGTCCCGAGTCTCTTCGATCTCAATCTCAGAACCTTCCTTCAAGCTATAGAAGTCTAATAGTTTTTTGGGAAGGCGGATGCCTTTGGAATTACCGATTTTGATTATATGCGCCTTCATGTAATTACATGTAATAACTTTTATAAAGTGTGTCAAGAAAAATGTAATGCCTTTGCTTCCCTACCACTGAACTCCGAGTAACAGCAGCGTCTCCTCCACCCGAAACCGATCGTTCCGAAGGCTGTAGGCGAAGCGGAGGCCTGTCTCCAGAGCAAGCGGCCAGGAGAAGAGGTGCTGCTCGAAAAGGAGTTCGACGCCCACCGTCGGATGTAAGGCTGCGCCGGTCTTAGATTCGAGCCGGCGCAGCCACCAAGGAGGCTCTCCATCCGTCGGGTCCGCGACCGTTGCGGCTTCCGCCGGTAGTCCGACGCCGAGGTCGGCGAAGGCGGTCCCCCTGACCCGTTTGAGGAAATATACGCTCCCTATCTCCATATCCGGGTAGAGCAGGGGCAGGGAGTACTGAAGCGAGGCCACCGCGTTTTCGGGATAGTGTTCGTTCCAGCCGAAGGGGTAGGCCCGGGGGCGGATGGAAGGGGTATTTAGAGGGACCTCTCGACCGGACTTGGCTTCTCCGGAGAGACTCAGCTGCAGGCGGTGACTGCGGGCCGGCCCGGGGAAGGTGAGCAGCCCCTGAAGGCCAAAACGCCGGCCCCAATACTCCGCTGGGGCTGCGGTGTACAGGGCGTTCAATTCGAGGTACTGCTCCCAGGGCGGGGCGAAGTCCGCCGGGGAGGATGCCTTTGAGGCTCCGTACCAGGAGAGGCTGTGGCCGATCGGCAGGGCGTAGGCGTCTTGATCACCGTCGTACTCGGGTCGAGCCTCCTCGTACCGCAGGTAAGCGGTAGTGTTCAAGCTGAGTCGACGGAACCACACTCCGCGGGATAGGTTCAGCGGAGCATCCGCACCGAGCAAGGCTGTTGCCCCGTACCACTGGGAGTCCGGGTCGGTTGGGGAGTTGGTATCCGCGGAGAGGCCGAACTGCAGTATTGGGAAAAAACCACGGTAGGTCCCCTGTAGCCCGAGATAGTACCGATCATTCTGCAGGTTGAAACCGCCGAAGTTTGTCAACGATAGTCGACTGAGTATCTCGTCGGAGCGGGCGAAAAACTCAAGGCCCCCCTCGAAATCCGGGATCGCCCCCCAGCTGTGGTAGTTTAAGATGCCCGAAAGGGGGCCATACTCTTCGATAGGGTACTCGCCGCGGCGGTCCGGGGAGGGCTCTTCCGTCGTTTCGGCTGAAGAAGACTCATCACCTCCCCTTTGGGGGACACTCCACTCTTTGGCGATCGGGTTCACGTAGTCGATCGGCTCAGCGTCGGTTTCATCTGGGGAGAGGAGCCTCTCCATGGGGGGCGTGATGCTGGCGGTGTGAAAACCGTCGGCCGTATAATCGGCGAAATAGATCCGTCCCGCCGCCGCGACCGGTCCAATCGCTCCAAAGGGGCGGGAGGCTATGAGGTAAATATCTTTTCCCGCCCGGCCGGATGTCGGCAGGGCTTCGATCGCCTCCGTCCCCGACCTTTCGGAGACGTAGGCCAGATACTCCTTTTCCGGGTCATCGGTGTGGAAGTACCGAGGATCGGCGATCCGGAAGGCTGCAGGTTCGGAGAGAGGCCGCCAGGAGTCTTCCTCGATCGAGTACTCCCAGAGTCGGTTTTGCCCATGCTGTAACGCGATTACCGCGAGGCGGTCCCCCTCGGGAGACCAGGCCGGCTGTCGGAGAAAAAGCGGCTCTCCTTCCCTGCTATCGACATCCACCGGTGGTGGTGCCGTTGCGAGCAGTTCCGTTCCTCCGTCGGCGTCCAGCAGGATCAGGCGCCCGCCGCCGCCGGGCAGAGCTTCGATCACCGCGACCCTGTCGCCCTCCGGGGAGAGGCTCGGGGCCTGGTAGGCGCCGTCTCCGGTGAGAAGATGTCGCCGTCCCTCGTCGATCTCGAAAAGGACTATCGCGCTGGTGGAGACTTTTGACCAGAGGGGGTGGGGGAGCTCTTCGGTCCAGACCGCTCTGCCTGCGGACACGGAAGGACGCTGATGGCGATCCGGAAGGTAGCATACGAGTTCCTCCGAGGGGCGGGCGGTCTCGCCCTCTCGGTCTGAGGGTTTTTCCCCTACCTTCACCCGTACCAGGGCCGGCGCTTCTCGATCGCCGTAGCGGAGGACGTAGAGCCGGTTTTCTACATCGACACTCAGGGGAAGGTAGTTGATCCACTCTTCTCTCTCCTCCCGTGGAAAAACCCGCTCCGCCTTGGTGGTCGTCCGGAAGCGGTCCCTTTCCGTGAAATAGTCCGAAAGAAAAGCCATGCCGTCCTGGTAGAGCTCCGGCATGGAGCACCCGGTGACTTTCTTCACGGCCCGGTGGAAACGGAGGGGCCAGAAGGAGAACTTCGCCGTCTCGCGAACTATCTCCTTCCAGGCCTCCGGCCCGTAGGCGTGCCGGATATAAGTCACCAGGGGAAAGCCCAGGTGGTAGTGGTTCGGGAAGTGCTCGCTGTAAGAGCCGAGGTAAGCTTGGCTGTAGCTCGGCAGCCGATCCTCGCCGAGGATCGCGCGAATCTCCCGGTGGAAGGCGGCGCTGCGTCCACGCCCGGCGGAGGAGAGGGCGGTCTCACTGAGAATCGCGTCCCCCTCGAAGTACCAGAGGGGCATCGAGTACATCGAAAAAAACGAGCGTCCGTACTCTCCCGCCGCCCAGCCGGCGAAGCGGGTGAATCCCTGGTTGAGAGCTTCGAACTGTACCACGTGGCGCCCTTCGTGGAGCGCCAGCAGACTGTACCAGTCCAGGGGGCCCGCGAACTGCTGCTGTACGTTGTAGCCGTACCACAGGGAATGTCGCGGCGCGAGAGTGACGTAGCCGTTGGAGACCTGCCGGCTGGTGTTGAGAATCAGCGGCAGCTGGGGAACCTCGACCCCGTAGTCCTGGGCGATATCCTCCTCCAAGCCTTCGCCGAGCTGGGCGACTCTGAGGGCCTGATTTTCAAAGCCCGCGGGAAATATTATTCGATGCTGCGGGCTGTCGATCATCCTCCAGCGGGTACTCGGCGGGTAGGGCGGAGCCGTGCCGGAGCTTCCCTGGATCGCCCTGCTTGGGCCAGGACTAGGGGGGCTCTGTGCTTCGATCCTCGTTTCCAAAAACAAAAAAGAAAAAGCTATGAGTAATACCAGTACAATGTTCGAGATACCGGTCGGCTTGTCGACTCTGATACGTGTCATACTCTTACTGTAACACATTTTTTCATGGAACCGTTAGCTGGTGATCTCCTTCACTCTGTTGACGTACTCTTCTTCCGAGTGTCCGGTGAGAAAGACGACAGGCAGCTCCCGTTCTTTCAAAATGTACCTCGCGGCCTCGGTACCGCGCACACCCCTGCTGTTACATCGTGGATGCTCTTGTTTTATCGTCCTTTCAAAGGTAACATAACAGGTATATGGGTAAAAAATCGCTGATAGTTATTATTCTCGTTGTAGTTGTGGCAGTACTGCTCGCAGCTGCAGGGCTGCTTTACTATCGGCTCCAGCCGGTAAGGAGTATCCAAGTAGTAGTGCCGTGGAGCCA
>OMKS01002869.1_pt1 | contig 14096 bp, 7 predicted proteins | sample 1674721 | NCBI WGS metagenome assembly OMKS01 (sample SAMN06264996, study PRJEB25208) | sediment metagenome | isolation source: hot spring sediment | place: USA: California | collected 2014-09-02 | reverse complement strand
CGGTGATTTGCGTAAAACATCGAGCATCCACGAAAAACAACCAACCGCCGGAGGCGGCCGGTGTTTTTCGGGACTAGAGCGCCTGCTTTGCAGCGCACCCCTTAAGAAGAAAAAGGTTCTTTAAAAAGGGGGGATTAGCTCAGTTGGTGCCGATGTTTAGCAAATCGGTGATTTGCGTAAAACATCGAGCATCCACGAAAAACAACCAACCGCCGGAGGCGGCCGGTGTTTTTCGGGACTAGAGCGCCTGCTTTGCAGCGCACCCCTTAAGAAGAAAAAGGTTCTTTAAAAAGGGGGGATTAGCTCAGTTGGCTAGAGCGCCTGCTTTGCAAGCAGGAGGTCATCGGTTCGACTCCGATATTCTCCACATTACCCGCCTTCGCCAAGGCTACGGCGGGCAAAAGGTTCTTTGACGTATTGGCAACTCAAATCAATTGTATCGAGCATTGATACTGTAAGAAAGTAAGTAAGAGCGCAGGGTGGATGCCTTGGCTCTCAGAGGCGATGAAGGACGTGACAAGCTGCGATAAGCCACGGGGAGGTGCAAATAACCGATGACCCGTGGATTTCCGAATGGGGCAACCCGGCACCGTGAAGCGGTGTCACTCCGTCTGTGACGGAGAGCGAACCCGGAGAACTGAAACATCTAAGTACCCGGAGGAAAAGAAAACAATAGTGATTCCCTAAGTAGTGGCGAGCGAACGGGGAATAGCCCAAACCAGTGTCGTTTCGGCGACACTGGGGTTGTAGGACTGCAATATGGAATGATCATTCGAAGTAGAATCTTCTGGAAAGTGGAACCATAGAGGGTGATAGTCCCGTACACGTAAGAAGGTTCATTCCTAGCAGGATCCTGAGTAGGGCGGGACACGAGAAATCCTGTCTGAATCTGCCAGGACCATCTGGTAAGGCTAAATACTCCTGAGAGACCGATAGTGAACTAGTACCGTGAGGGAAAGGTGAAAAGAACCCCGAACAGGGGAGTGAAATAGTACCTGAAACCTTGCGCTTACAAGCGGTCGGAGTCCCGTCTTTGGCGGGATGACGGCGTGCCTTTTGCATAATGAGCCTACGAGTTGCTCCTCACTAGCAAGGTTAAGTCCTTCAGGGACGTAGCCGAAGCGAAAGCAAGTCTGAACAGGGCGTCTAGTTAGTGGGGGCAGACGCGAAACTTGGTGATCTACCCATGACCAGGTTGAAGCCCCGATAACACGGGGTGGAGGACCGAACCAGTAGACGTTGAAAAGTCTTTGGATGAGTTGTGGGTAGGGGTGAAAGGCCAATCAAACTGAGAAATAGCTCGTACTCCCCGAAATGCATTTAGGTGCAGCCTCGTGTTAAGTCTCATAGAGGTAGAGCTACTGATAAGGCTAGAGGGCTTCACCGCCTATCAACCCTTGACAAACTCCGAATGCTATGAGATGTTTCACGGGAGTGAGGCGTTGGGTGCTAAGGTCCGGCGCCAAAAGGGAAACAACCCAGACCATCAGCTAAGGTCCCTAAATATATGCTAAGTTGTTCAAACGTGGTGCGACTGCTTTGACAGCTAGGATGTTGGCTTGGAAGCAGCCATTCATTTAAAGAGTGCGTAACAGCTCACTAGTCGAGCGGTCGTGCGTGGATAATAATCGGGCATGAAGCATATTACCGAAGCTATGGTTCTTCCGCCTCTGGCGGGGGAAGGTAGGGGAGCATTCCAGTTGTGCCGAAGCTGTGCCGTGAGGCATGGTGGAACGGCTGGAAAAGAAAATGTAGGCATAAGTAACGATAAAGCAGGCGAGAAACCTGCTCACCGTAAGACTAAGGTTTCCTGATCAACGCTAATCGGATCAGGGTTAGTCGGGTCCTAAGGTGAAGCCGAATGGCGTAGCCGATGGATAACAGGTTAATATTCCTGTACTGGCCAATACTGCGATGGGGTGACGGAGGAGTGAAAGGTCCGCGTACTGACGGAATAGTACGTTGAAGGGTGTAGGTATATTCCCGGGTTAACAGCTCGGGGGTGCTGAACCTGATAGTACCGTGAGCCTTCGGGCAAGCGGATAGTGACCCTAATCAGGCTTCCAAGAAAAACCTCTAAGCTTCAGGTATTGGCTACCCGTACCGCAAACCGACACAGGTAGTCAGGGAGAGTATCCTAAGGTGCTCGAGTGATTCATGGCTAAGGAACTAGGCAAAATGGTCCTGTAACTTCGGAATAAAGGACTCCCGCTTCTGGCGGGACGCAGAGAAATGGCCCAGGCGACTGTTTATCAAAAACACAAGGCTCTGCTAAATCGAAAGATGATGTATAGGGTCTGACACCTGCCCGGTGCTGGAAGGTTAAGAGGGGGGGTTATCCCTGACAACTCGTTGGGGAGAAGCTCTGAATCGAAGCCCCAGTAAACGGCGGCCGTAACTATAACGGTCCTAAGGTAGCGAAATTCCTTGTCGGGTAAGTTCCGACCTGCACGAATGGTGTAACGATCTGGGCACTGTCTCAGCCATGAGCTCGGTGAAATTGTAGTTCCGGTGAAGATGCCGGATACCCGCAACGGGACGGAAAGACCCCGTGAACCTTTACTACAGCTTAACATTGGTTTTGGATATGCGATGTGTAGGATAGCTGGGAGACTGTGAAGCGGCTTCGCCAGGAGCCGTGGAGTCACCGTTGAAATACCAGCCTTTGCTTATCTGGAATCTAACCCCGACAATATGTCAGGGGACAGTGTTTGGTGGGTAGTTTGACTGGGGTGGTCGCCTCCAAAAGAGTAACGGAGGCTCCCAAAGGTGCCCTCAGCATGAATGGTAACCATGCGTAGAGTGTAATGGCATAAGGGCGCTTGACTGTGAGACTGACAAGTCGATCAGGAACGAAAGTTGGGCATAGTGATCCGGTGGTTCCGTATGGAAGGGCCATCGCTCAAAGGATAAAAGGTACTCCGGGGATAACAGGCTGATCGCTCCCAAGAGCTCATATCGACGGAGCGGTTTGGCACCTCGATGTCGGCTCGTCACATCCTGGGGCTGAAGAAGGTCCCAAGGGTTCGGCTGTTCGCCGATTAAAGTGGCACGTGAGCTGGGTTCAGAACGTCGTGAGACAGTTCGGTCCCTATCTGTTGTGGGCGTTGGAGATTTGAGGGGGTCTGACACTAGTACGAGAGGACCGTGTTGGACAGACCGCTAGTGTACCTGTTGTGGCGCCAGCTGCACCGCAGGGTAGCTATGTCTGGAAGAGATAAGTACTGAAAGCATCTAAGTACGAAGCTCGCCCCAAGATGAGATCTCCCTTAAGGGTCGTCCCAGACCAGGACGTTGATAGGCTGCAGGTGTAAAGGCAGTAATGTCAAAGCCGAGCAGTACTAATTACCCGTGAACTTTCTGCAGAGTGACTCCATACAATTGATTTGCCAATACGTCAAAAATATTGTTTCCACCTTCGCTGGCGCTTCGGTGGATAAGAGCTTAAGGTGACTTGAGCGACGGGGTTCCACCTCTTCCCATTCCGAACAGAGAAGTTAAGCCCGTCAGCGCCGATGGTACTGCATTCGTGGGAGAGTAGGTCGTCGCCGACTTTTTATTAAAACCCTTTCCGGTTTCCCGGAAAGGGTTTTTTTTACCCCTTCCGTCTCCTCCCGCCTGGCGCTAAACGAAAAGGGTTCTCATCTTCCAACTTATTCTTATCTTTATCCCATATGAAATCCCGGCGTTGTTCCATATGGTCCCTGGTTATACTCCTGTATGCATTCCCTGTTTTTGCCCAGGTGCCCGATACCGTGATAATCCACAGCTGGGAACTTACTGACGACTACCTGAAAAAAGAACGCGCCCCGGTAGATACCCTGATGGCAGGATTCCAGGTGATACATCCGGCACTCGAAAAACCCGACTTCCCGGCTACCACAGGAAACCTGGGGGGCCCCGTCCTCAGTATGGACTTCCTGGCACGAGCCCGTAACCGGGAATTTATCTTTCTGGATCATTACCTGCCCTATCTGCGCCTGGGAAGGAATACCCGCTATTACAACACCAAACGCCCCTTTACCCAACTACAGTATTCCACCGCCGGGGCCAAGGTGAACCAGGAACAAACCCTGCGTGTGCTGCATACACAGAATATTGACCCCCGGTTCAATGCCGGTATCAGCTACGATCTGATCTCATCCAACGGACAATATACCTGGCAAAAAACCCGCCTGCCCCTTTTTCGCTTTTTTTCCAGCTTCGAAAGAGATAAATACAACCTGCATGCTTCCCTGAATATTAATAAAATGGAAGTGCAGGAAAATGGCGGACTGGTTAATGACGATGACCTGGGTACCGCCAAACCCAAAGATCTTGCCATCCGTCTTCCCAATGCCCTGAGCAACGCCCAATCGCTGCTTCATCATACCGATCTAAGCCTGGTGCAGACCTATGTGGTGGGACAGGCCGGATCCACAGCGCTGCAAATCGACAGTGCGGCAAACAGTAACAGAAAACTTACACTGGCCGGAATTTTTTCGCATTTGCTGGAATATGAAAAATCCAGTCGCACCTACACCGATAACAACCCCGGTTCGGGGTTTTACGATACAGCCTATATTGATCAGACCCAGACATACGATTCGGCTTATTTCCGGTCGCTCAGGAATACTCTGCAATTCGAGTTTCTTACTGATACCACAAGGAAAGTCAGCCTCCTTCTGCGGGCCGGGGCCACCCATGAATGGGAACATTTTGCCAACAGAATGCCTACCGATACCGTGATCACCACCCACACGGTGAATGGGGTGCCAGTGAGCGATACCACTCTGAGAGAACTGCGAACCCATGATGTACAGAACATACGGATGAATTTCTATGTGGAAAATGCCCTGACCCGCCTGTTCCGCTGGAATGCAGGAGGCCATCTGTACCTGAACGGATACAAGCAGGGCGATTTGCTGCTGAACGGGAATATGCTGTTTCGCTTCGGGAACAGGAAACCCGTTTCCCTTCACCTTTCAGGAAGACTGGAAAACCGCAAACCACATTACTTCCTCAATGGGTATCAATCCAACCATTACATCTGGTCGCAATCGTTTGGCAATATCACCGATACCCGGTGGTCGGGAAAACTTTACAGCAACGAACAAAGGTTTTCCCTGCAGGGCACTTATGTGCTGACAGATAATTATGTATATTTGGATACCGCGGGTATCCCGCAGCAGCAGGCCTCGCCTGTTTCCGTTCTCTCGGTCGATGCCGTCAAAACGTTTCACTTTGGGAACTTTCGTTCCCGCCACAGGCTGCTTCTGCAATATTCCTCCAACGATGCCGTCATACCTCTTCCCCGGCTCAGCTATTACCAGTCAACCTGGTTCGATTATCGTATCTTCTTCAGGTTTACCGGAGGGATCCTTTACTATCAGCTGGGATTCGACCTGTGGTACCATACGGCCTATTACGGCCCGGGATATATCCCCGCTACAGGCCTGTTTTATAACCAGCGGGAGAAAAAGACCGGGAACTATCCATACCTGGATGTTTTCCTCAACCTGAAGATTAAAAGAACCCGCTTCTTTCTGAAATTCGAGCATGTACACTCAGGATTGTTGCCTCCCCGTTATTTCACCGTTCTGCATTACCCAATGAACGACAGAATGTTCAAGTTCGGGCTGGCCTGGACATTCTACGATTGATGCCTTACTTGTTTCCGGTCTAAATAATTCGGGCGGCTTCGGTAACTTACGGTTTTTTTATATATTTAAGTAACCAACCGTTGCCTCATGGTTGAAAAACAGACGGTTCGATGGTTCGTACCCCTGTTGCTCTGTTTGCTGTCAGGTGCCGTTTCCTGTAAAGGAAAACATTCCGCACCGGTTTCAGGCAATGTATATGTTGCCGATATCGATCTTCCGGAGATCAGGGACAGGGGAAAACTGATTGCTTCCACCGAATACAATTCGATCAACTATTTTATTTACCGGGGCGAACCCATGGGATTCCAGTACGAAATGCTCAGGGATCTTTCCGACCATTTGAACATCAGGCTGGAGCTGGTGGTGGAGAACGACCTGGAAGCCTCCTTTAATGCCCTTAACCGGGGCAACTGCGACCTGATTGCCAATAACCTGTCTATTACACGGGAGCGAGGTAAGAAGGTGGATTTCACTTCCCCTATCGGACAAACACGGCAGGTGCTGGTGCAACGCAAACCGAAAAACTGGCGGTCGATGCACCCTTCGGAGCTGGACCGGGAGCTGATCAGAAACCAGCTCGAACTGGCCGGTAAAACGGTTCATGTCCAGCAAAATGCGGCTTTCGTTTCCCGCCTCAGAAACCTGGCGGAAGAAATTGGCGACAGCATTGATATCAGGGAAGTTCCCCAGGAAGCGGAAGAACTGATTTCCCTCGTGGCCAGCGGTGAAATTGATTATACCGTGAGCGACGAGAATGTGGCCCTGGTGAACCAGACCTATCATCCCGAAATTGATGTGGCCACAGCCATCAGCTTTCCCCAGAACCTGGCCTGGGCCGTGCGGAAAACCTCCCATGAATTGAAAAAGGAGATTGACGAATGGCTGAAAAGCTACCGCTCTTCCCTTTCGTACGCCCTGATCTATAACAAATATTTCAGGAATCAGCGTTCGGCCGATATTATCCGGAGCGATTTTTTTACCCTGAGCAGCGGAAAGATCTCTCCCTATGATGAGGCCATCAGGAGATACAGTGAGATGATTGACTGGGACTGGCGCCTGGTGGCATCGCTCATTTACCAGGAATCACGGTTTGATCCCCATGTGGAATCATGGGCCGGAGCCTTCGGGCTCATGCAGCTGATGCCTTCCACGGCTGCCCGGTACGGAGTGGTGCATCAATCACCCCCAGAGAAGAACATTGAAGCCGGGATAAAATTTATCCGCTGGCTTGACAACATTTTTGCAGACAAGGTGGAAGATCCGCAGGAGAGGATCAAATTTGTACTGGCTGCTTATAATGTAGGTGTGGGGCATGTGCTGGATGCCCGCAGGCTGGCTGAAAAATACGGGAAAGAACCTGATAAATGGGATGAGAATGTGGATTTTTTCCTTTTGAATAAAAGCCTTCCAAAATATTACCGGGATCCGGTGGTGGAATACGGTTACTGCCGGGGCGAGGAACCATTCCGGTTTGTAACCGAGATTCTTGAACGGTACGAACATTATCTGAATATCACCCGGGAAGCCGAAGACCAGATCGCTGAAGTAGCTCAATAAACTCGCTCAGTATCATGGCTGTGGCACCCCACAGGTGATACCCCGTCAGGTTGTAATACGGGATGTGCAGTTTATGCCCCTCCCATATTTCCATTTTATGATGTACTGCCTGCGGATCGAGCAATTCTTCCAGGGCAGTTTCAATCACAAATTCCACTTCTGTGGGATCGGGCCGGAATGCAGGTGGTTTTGTAACCGCTCCCACAACAGGCTGCACAACAGTATCGCTTGCCGGGATATACAACGGGCTGAGTTTTCCCAGTAACAACACCCGGGAAGGGGTGATCCCGATCTCTTCCCTGGTTTCCCTCAAAGCGGTATCTTCCGGCGAAAGGTCTCCCGGTTCACTTTTCCCTCCCGGAAGGCTGATTTGCCCCCCGTGTATCCCGGGATAGGAAGGGCGCTGGATGAATACCGTAAAGATTTTTCCATGGCGCGGGTACAGAAGCAGTAATACAGCGGCTGTTCTGCTGTTATCCCCTGGTTCCGTGGGGAATCTCAGCCGGCTACGGTCGAAAGAGGCCATCCGGTTCTGGCCCGAAAGCCCGGGAAGCGGTTTTTTCAACTCGCGGGAAAGTATATCGATCAGCTTTTTCATCTGTTTTCCGCCATACTGTTCGCAAAAATAGCGATTCTGTGCGGAAAACCCTGCTCCGTATCCTGCTGATTATTTGTGTACCCGGCGGATGAACTCCTCCACTTCGGGAACCCCGCCCTGGTACACCAGGTAACCGTTATAGGGCTCCCTGTCGGTAATCTCGTCATTTACCGGTGTCAGCATGATTTCCCGGATCTTTTCCGGGTCGTCGGTCTGTCCCAGCGCCCACCCCAGTTTGATGAAAGCCACTTCGGGAAGCATGTTTCCTGCGGGGATCACCCCTTTGGCCAGCATGTCCCTTCCGGTTTCATACACGTACATATGCACGTATCCCCAGATGGTTTGCAGGGTCATGTACAGTACCACTCCCTTCCGGGTGGCTCTTTCCAGGGCAGGATACAGCTCCCGGTTCACATGTCCCAGGCCGGTTCCCACAATGACGATTCCCTTGTATCCCCTGTCTACCAGCATGTCGATCATCTCCGGATCCATGTGGGGATAATAGTATACCATGGTTACCCGGTGATCCCAGTAAGGCATGATGGTTACATCCCGGTCTTTCCTGCGGATGTGGTAGTGACTTTTGATGGGTTTTATCGAAGTGCGGGTTACAGTGGCTACCGGAGTGTCGCCTATGGTGCGGAAGGTGGAACGGTAAGAAGAATGCATTTTTCTTACCCGGGTGCCCCGGTGCAGAAAACCATATTCGTCGGAGGTAGGCCCGAACATGCATACCAGCACTTCGGCAATGTCGCCGTGCCCGGCTGCATAGGCCGCATGCAGCAGGTTGAGGGTGGAATCGGAAGAAGGCCGGTCGGAAGAGCGCTGCGAACCCACAAGAATAATGGGAACGGGCGGATTCTGTACCATAAATGACAGGGCCGCTGCCGTATGGTGCAGGGTATCGGTGCCGTGGCCTATGATGATCCCGTCAATACCGTTCTCAATCTCTTTCCCGATGGCCCTGGCCAGATCGAGGTACTGTTCGGGACCCATGTTCTCGCTGAAAACGGCAAACAGCTTTTCCGTGCTCAGGTTGCAGATATCGGCCAGTTCCGGCACCGCACCGTATAATTCTCCGGGTGAGAATGCCGGGATAACGGCTCCCGTACGGTAATCCAGGCGGGAAGCAATGGTGCCTCCGGTGCCGAACAGTTTAACCGAGGGTAAATCCGGGGTGCAGGGGAACTCCTTTTCGGGAATTTTGTAGTGGGCTTTCTGGTATCCCACTTCCTCCATGTGCCTGATGGTGAAAATGTCAATCCCGATGTTGTACCCTGTGTTGATCTTCAGAACGATGTGCTTGTCGTCGTCGTTTTCCGACCTGGGAAGGACGGTGCCGCGGAATTCCCCCCGGGTACTCTGTATCACGGCCTGACCCCACACCCTGACCTGGTATTTTTTAAGCACCTCCAGTGCCCTGCCTTTGTATCCCTGGAAAATGTCGTCTGCCATGATGCGATTTTTGTTTGTTATTTTTCCCCAGAAGCCTCCATTTTTTTCAGTCTTTCCTCTATTTCCGACCTTAACACGGCCAGGGGTATGTTTCCCACCGCCTGCTTCTGTATCTGCCCCATCAGCCAGTGTATGGCATTTTCCCGGGTAGGATTCCGGGCCGTGTCTTTGAATTTCTCGTACAGAAAACCGATGGGGGCCAGGAGTTCTTCTTCTTCCTTCTTTTTGAAACGGATGGTGGTCAATACCGACCCGAACTGCATGTCGGGGTGTTTCATGATCTCGGGAAGCATAGGTCGGGCCAGTGCGGGATCCAGCCCGTTTTCGTGAAGGTACCTGAACAGACCGTATATTTTTTCGTAACCGAAATGCGGATGGGAGGTAATTTTTCCTTCCAGGTGTTTCAGGGTGTGTCCCAGAAAGGTTCCAATGAAACGGTAGGAGATGCCCGTTTTCCGGTGGATCTTCTCCATCAGGGGGACCAGGTTCTTCCTCAGAAGGTAAAAGTATGTGTCTCCGGGCACTTCCCATTCCATGAGCTGGCGGTAGCGGTCGGCCACCTCCGGTGGGAGGTTTTGCTTCAGTTTCTCTATGTAATCGTCTTCCAGGGGAATGGGAGGAGAGTCGGTATCGGGATACATCCGGTCGGGACCCGGCAGTACCCGTTCGAACAGGGTGGTCCCGTCGGGCATGGATTTCCGGGTTTCCCGGGGAACCCCTTCAAACGCGATCAGGCAACGTTCTTCGATGGTTTCCAGTGCAGTGGGAATGTCATCTTCGGGTCCCCATATCACCAGCTGGGCGTCGTTTTCCCCGGCATCCAGCCATCTTTTTACCTGCTCCAGGTCGGCTGCGGCCATGGGATTCTCCAGCTCTTCCGAGCAGATCATATTGGGTTTTTCAATGCATGCAATGACTTTCAGCCTGTCGGACAGTTCGCTGGCAAACCCTTTTCCCGGCTGGGTGAAGTGCGAAAGGATGCCATGAAACCCAGGCAGGTTTACAGCCAGCACTTTTTCGAATTTTTCACAGGCTTCTGCCATGAGGGGTGTTTTGAACGGATACTCGTGACATGATATTTCCTTCACTGCGGGCTTCCATCCTTTGCCTTCGGGGAACCTTTCGTTCAGCAGGCTGCGGATGTTCAGCAGGGCATATTGCCTGAAGGCTTCGTTGTGCGACAATTCGGGTATCCAGCTGTTGTGAGCCACTCCTTTTATCTCCACCCGGCTTCCCCCGCGGCAGCTCACATTCACATCTTCCCGGGCGGCTCCCATGCCCGTTCGCACCCTGCCGGTGCTCCGGTTCAGAAAGCGGATGTATTCCGCCGCCTCGCGAAGCTCATCGGGGGTGAACATATCGGGGTAGGTTACGGTTTCAATCAGGGGCATGCCCAGCCTGTCGGTTTTGAAAATGCGGCGGTGACCCACATCCGAAATTTCCCGGCAGGAATCCTCTTCAATGCTGAGCTGCAGCAAACGTACCTTCTTGTTTTTCAGCCGGATCTCTCCTTCCACCCCCAGAATGGCCGTGCGCTGAAAACCGGTGGGGATACTGCCGTCGAGGTACTGTTTCCGCGTGATATGTACTTCGCCAACAATGTTGAGCTTGCACAGCAGGGATATTTCCAGGGCAATCTCCAGGGCTTCCCGGTTGATGGGGAAGGGAGGGGTGTCGTCTATTTCGTAGGTGCAGGCAGTATCATTATGGATACGGTATACTATTTCCTTGCGGGTTTTGAATTCCATCAGGGCGGTGCCGTCATACTCGCCCAGCTCGCTCAGGGTGGGCCGCATGTGCCTGATCACCTCGGCGCTGAAATCATCATCATCGTGATATATTCCGGCCGGGCAACTACAGAACAGTTTTTTTCCGGTTTTCAGTTGCTGGTGAACTTCCAGCCCCGAAAGAAATCCGATGCGTTGATAATCTTTCCCGGTGGCTTTTCTGCGCGGAACATACCCGATGGCTTTCCGGGTTTTTTCGTATTGCTTTACCGCGCTGAACTTTTTCTTCATAAACTGGGGATAGATAACCCGCAAGATAATGGGGTTTGCCCAGTTAACAAATACGTATTTCTATACTTTTAAACATGTATGCAGAAAACTGACCTGGTGACGCGGTTACAGTGACGCCGTGATTTCCTTCAGGTTTTAGTCGAAACGGATGGCACGTACCGGGCTGATGCCCGAGATTACGCGTGAAGGAACCACCAGCATCAGGACGGTAAGAAGCAGGGTGCCCGCATTCAGGGCCAGCAGGTGGAACAGGTTGAAGTGGATGGGGACCCTGTCGAGATAATACGAAGCCTGGTCGAGCCGAACAATGCCGAAATGGTATTGCAGCAGGCAGAGCCCGATGCCAAGCAGGTTTCCCCAGAACAGGCCCCGGGAAATGAGAAATGCTGCCTGGTACAGGAATATTCGGCGGATCCGGGCATTTTCGGCACCCAGCGACTTAAGGATCCCGATCATCTGGGTGCGTTCAAGGATCAGGATCAGAAGTCCCGAAACCATGTTGAACCCGGCCACAAGATACATCAGGATGAGGATGATGGCCACGTTCATGTCCTGCAGGTTCAGCCAGTCGAATATCTGCGGGTATCGGTTGCGTATGCTGCTTACCTTTAAAAGGGCTCCGTTTCCCTGGAACTGCAGTCCCACCTCCCGGGTCACTACCCAGGAAAGGAAGTCCAGCTCGTCAAAATCATCAATCAGGATCTCGAACCCGCTGATCTGATCGCTTTCCCAGTTGTTCAGGCTCTGGATATGCCGCAGGTCGGCCAGAATGAACTTTTCGTCAAAATCCCCCAGGCTGGTCTCATAGATCCCGTGCACGGTAAAACGCCTCAGGCGGGGTGGTTCCTGGATGAAATACATGGCAAAATCATCCCCCAGGTTCAGGCGGAGCCGGTTTGAAAGCTGTCTGGAGATCACCACCTGGTTGGTGCGGGCCGAATCGGTGATTGAGGGAACGGCTCCCGCTACCAGGTTCTCCCGGAAAAACGACCAGTCGAAATCCGGATCCACTCCTTTGAGAACCACCCCCTCGATATCGTTTTCGGTTTTGATGATGCCGGCCTTGATCCCAAACACCTGGATGTGCCTGATTCCCGGAAAATTCTTAATTTTCGGTAAAAAAGGCTGCTGCCTGCTGATGGGAACCGTTTCGTACGAGGTGTTGCTGTCGAAATTCATGATCTGGATATGGGATCCGAATCCAACCACCTTGTCGCGTATTTCCTGTTTGAAGCCCGTTACGATGGCCACCGACAGGATCATGACGGTCAGTCCCAGGGCAATACCGGCAATAGCGATAAGAATGATTGGCCTGGAAAAAGATTTGCGGCTTTCCGGATCAACCAGGATACGGCGTGCTATGAACCATTCTGTATTCAGCAGCGTCTGATTTTGATGATGACGTAAAAGTAGTAAATTTGACCGAAGAACAGGCCGGTTTATTCCGCAACAAAATGGTCTGAGTATGATCCGAAAATATGGTTTTCTGGTTTTTGTCCTTTTTCAGGTACTGGTTGTTGGCTGTTATGCCCAGGTAAGGACGGGTTCTGAACGTACAGAAACATACCTGCCCCTGTTGCAGGGGGAAAGGGTGGGCCTGGTGGTGAACCATACCAGCATCGTGGGCGACCGGCACCTGGTGGATGTTTTTCGGGAAGAAGGGCTTGCCCTGCACAGGATTTTTACCCCGGAGCACGGTTTTCATGGCCGTTTTGCCGACGGAGCCACGGTGGATGAGCAGGGTAGTGTGGCAGATATTCCGGTGGTTTCGCTATACGGGGAAAAGCGGAAACCTGCTCCGGAGGATATGGAAGGTGTGGATGTGGTGGTATTCGATCTGCAGGATGTGGGGGTACGGTGCTACACCTATCTGTCGACCCTGCATTATGTAATGGAAGCCTGCGCGGAAAACGGGGTGAAGCTTTTGATTCTGGACCGGCCCAATCCCAACGGGTATTTTGTTGACGGTCCCGTTCTGGAACCGGCATTCCGTTCTTTTGTGGGAATGCATCCCATTCCTTTCGTCCACGGTATGACCCTGGGCGAACTGGCCCGGATGATAAACGGGGAAGGCTGGCTGGGGGATGGTTTGCAGTGCAACCTCACGGTGATTCCCTGCAAGAACTACACTCACCGGACCTTTTATGAACTGCCGGCACCTCCTTCGCCCAACCTGCCGAATATGAAAGCGGTGTACCTGTATCCCTCGCTGGTCCTGTTCGAGGGTACGGTGGTGAGCGTGGGAAGGGGCACGGATTTTCCCTTTCAGGTGTTCGGTCATCCGGCTTTTGAAGGGTACCCCCTGGAATTTACACCGGTAGCTGTTCCCGGGGTGAGCGACCATCCGCCGCTTCAGGGAGAAACCTGCTTCGGAGTGGATCTGCGGGAAGTACCCTATGAATTTTTGCACGACCAGGCCTGCATCATTCTCGACTGGCTGCTGGCCGCCCGGGAGGAATACGGGAATGACACCACGTTTTTCACGCCCTATTTTGACCGCCTGGCTGGTACGGCAGAGCTCAGGGAAATGATTATGGAAGGAAAGGACAAATACCAGATAAGGTATGCCTGGAAGAAGAACCTGGATGCGTTCAGGGAACAGAGAAAACCGTATCTTCTGTACCCGGAATAAAACAAACCTCGGAAGAAGTAATTTTTAAAAGTAATCGGATCGGATTATTTTATTGCCTTAACATATTGAATACGAATAGTCCATATTAATATAACTACGTAGACAACTACGTAGTTATCTGGCTTTGTTATGATATAATCAGCAATTATTTGTATATTTGAAAAAAATGCTGTTATGGAATTGTCAGAAATTAA
>OMKS01002868.1_pt1 | contig 14097 bp, 12 predicted proteins | sample 1674721 | NCBI WGS metagenome assembly OMKS01 (sample SAMN06264996, study PRJEB25208) | sediment metagenome | isolation source: hot spring sediment | place: USA: California | collected 2014-09-02 | reverse complement strand
ACTATCCTCTTCGTCGGCAGCGTCAGATGTGTATAAGAGACAGCCTCAACCATGTTTACGAGCAGATATTCGACATCATGTTTCACCTTTCCGTGGGTCATATCGTCAACTTCACGGAGAACACCGACACGGTCATGGCCGATATGCGCGAGGTGTCTCCCACGGTCTTTCATGCCGTTCCCCGTATATGGGAAAAATATTATTCCGCCATCGTCCTGAAAATGGCTGACGCCACCTGGCTGAAACGAACTCTTTTCAATATCGCCATCAAGATCGGGACCAGGTACAACAACAAGGCCCTTTCCAAGGAGAAAATGCCCCTGCTCCTGGCCCTGCAGTACAAAGTGGCGTACTTCGTCATTTTCAGAAAGCTCAAGAAGCGTCTTGGTTTCGACCGCGTACGTTTCGGCTCCTCGGGAGCGGCTCCCATTTCCCAGGAGGTGTTGAAATTTTTCCTCAGTATCGGCATCCCCATCCGCGAAGGATACGGCATGACGGAGACGACGGGCGTTACGCACATTTCCGATGAAAAAACCTTCAAGGTGGGCAGCGTGGGCAAGCCGCTTCCCGGCACCGAGGTGCGCATCTCCGAAGACGGCGAGATTGTCGTCAAGCACAAGGGAATTTTCAAGGGCTACTACAAGGACGAAGAACAGACCAGAGAAGTCCTGCACGACGGGTGGATGTATACGGGCGACGTGGGCGAAATCGACGAGGAAGGATTTCTCAAGCTCACGGATCGTAAGAAAGACCTGATTATTACGGCGGGCGGCAAGAACATTGCGCCGCAGTACTTAGAAAACATGCTGAAATTTTCGCCCTATATAAACGACGCCGTGGTCATCGGCGACGGCCGCAAATACCTGACGGCAATCATCGTCATCGACGACGAGAATGTAATCAAGTTCGCTCAGGATCACAAGGTGCAGTACACAACCTTCGCCAGTATGACCAGGACGCCGGAAGTCATCGAGCTGATCCAGCAGGAAGTGGACAAGGTTAACCGGCAGGTCGCCCGGGTTGAAAATATCAGAAAATTCAAGATCCTCGATAAAAAGCTCTACACCGAGGACGGCGAAGTGACGCCTACCATGAAGGTGAAGCGCAAGGCCATAAACGAACAGTTTGCCGATTTGATCGAAGCCATGTATAAAGACTGAGACCTTCCGTGGCGGGAAGGCCGTCGCGTTTTTTCAGCGTCCTGCCGTTTCGGAGATGCAATGGGCCCAGTTTCTCTTTTTATTCCCTGCACCGTCGATTTCATGATGCCGCGGGTGGGAGTCGCCACGGTGCGACTCCTGCGTCGACTCGGCATTGAACCCCGTTACCACGAGCAGCAGACCTGTTGCGGACAACCCGCCATGAACGCGGGATACCTCGACCGAGCGAGAAAAGCGGCGAAGCATTTCATCGATGTTTTCGGTGATGATGATGTCATCGTGAGCCCGTCGGGTTCCTGCACGGCGATGGTAAAATATCATTATCCCGAACTGCTCGGTGGCGAACCGTCCTGGCGCCGGAGAGCGGAAGATCTGTCGGAGCGCGTTTTTGAATTGTCCCAGTACCTCGTGGACGTTCTCGGCATCGAGGACGGGGGGGGCGTTTTCGACGGCACCGTGACCTATCATGAGTCCTGCCAGATACTCCGCAGGCTGGGCGTGTCCCGACAGCCGAAAGCACTGATCGAACAGACACGGGGTACGACATTCGTGCCGATGGAACAGGCGGATACGTGCTGCGGCTTCGGCGGTGAATTCTCATACAGGTACGCGTTCATCTCGGAAGAGATGGTCCGTGATAAAATAGGGCATTACCTGGACAGCGGCGCCGATCTGCTCGTCGTGTCCGAGCCGGGCTGTCTTCTCAATATCGCCGGCTATCTCAGCCGTAACAATCCTGAAAAGCGCGCCCTGCATCTGGTGGAATTCCTGGCAGGGCCGGAGACGGACGAAAACACATGAAGATCGATACGGGCAACTTCGTGCGCAACGCGAAACTGGAAATGCAGAACCAGTACGCTCGTACATTCCTGTCTCTGTTGCCGCCCTACATAGCGGCGCGGCGGGTAAAAGTCATGGGGAGCTTTCCCGATCCCGCCGCGGCACAGGAACTCAGCCGTGCCATTCGGGCCGAGGCGGTGGCGAGGATGCCCGATCTCCTGGAAGAATTCGAGAAAAACGCCATCGCGGCCGGCGCCCGGGTGCTGTGGGCGCGGAACGCCGCCGAAGCCAACGAAATGATCCTTTCCATCGCCCGTGAAAGGAACGTCACCATGGTGACGAAGGGCAAATCCATGATTTCCGAGGAGACGGGCCTCAACGACGCGCTGGCCCGGGAGGGCATTGAGCCTTTTGAAACGGATCTGGGAGAATTCATCGCCCAGCAACTGGGCAGGCCCCCCTTTCATATCGTCGGGCCCGCCATCAATGTCCCCGTGGAAGAAGTGTGCGATCTCTTCATGAAAAAGGCGGGCATGCAAGAAGAAACCACGGACCCGGTGGAGCTGGGTTACGCGGCCCGGCTTTTTCTTCGGGACAAGTTCCGACGGGCGCGCCTGGGAATAACCGGCGTCAACATGGCCGTGGCGGACACGGGAGCCATCATCAACGTGGAAAACGAGGGCAACATCCGCTTCAACAAATCATCGCCCCGCACGCAGGTTTCTGTCATGAGTCCGGAGAAGGTGGTGCCCACCACGACCGACGCGCTTCACCTGCTTCGGGTGCTTTGCCGGAACTGTACCGGCCAGAGTATTTCGGCCTATGTGTCTATCGACAGGGGACCCAGGGAGCCGGCGGAGATTGACGGGCCCGAGGAACTTTTTATTATTATCGTGGACAACGGCCGGTCCCGTCTATACCACGATCCGAAACTCCGGGAGGCCCTTCGCTGCATTCGGTGCGGCGCCTGTCTCAACCTCTGTCCCGTGTACGCGAAGATCGGCGGGTATCCTTACGGGTGGGCCTATTCGGGGCCGATGGGTCAGGTGCTCAACCCGGCTCTCCTGGGGCTGGAGGAAACAGGCGACCTCTTCAAGGCCTGTACGCTGTGCGGGACCTGTCGAGAGGTATGCCCCGCCGGCATCGATCATCCGGCTATTTTTCTTCATTACCGGGCACTCGAGGTGAAACGGAAGAGGCGATCCTCCGGACGATGGGAAGCGATACTGTTCGGCGTCTGGGGAACGGCGGCGGCGCATTCCGCCGTCTGGAGATTCCTGTACCGCCTGGCCCGTCCCGTTCTGGCGGTATTCGGTAAAAAGGGAAAAATCGAGGCCATGCCGGGTCCTTTCGCGGGGTGGTTCGGGGCGAGAGACCTGCCCGTGCCGGCCCGCAGGACATTCAGGGATCAATGGCGCGAATCGCTCTCGAAACAGGGAGGGGCGTCGTGAAAGAATCGGCACGCGAAGAAATACTTGCACGACTGAGACAAGCGCCGAAGATGGAAATACCCGCCAGGCCTGTTATGCCGACACCGCGGGAGGCCCTTTTCGACCGGGACGGTTTGATAGCCCGCTTCACGGAAGAGCTGACGCGCGAAAGCGGTGTGGTGTACAGGGCCGCCGACCGGGAAGAGATACTGGATTACCTGACGGAAATCGCCCGTGCCGAGAGTCTGACGCGGATCATGATGTCAACCGACGACATGATCCGGTCTCTCGATCTTCCGGCCTGGGGTGAACGGCAGGGTGTGTCTGTCAGTACCGCTGCCGATTATCCCGACCGGGAGTCATATACGCGGGCTGTTTTTGATGAGACCGATGCCGGCGTCACGGGCGCGGATTTTGCCGTCGCCGAAACGGGAACCCTGGTCATCGCGCACGGCGGGAACCAGCCCCGCCTCGTGTCGCTCGCGCCGGTTCTGCACGTCGCGGTGGTAGGGATCGACCGTCTTGTGCCCATATACGAGGATGCCCTCTCTGTTTTTTACGGTGGTGCCGGGCGGATTCCGCCCGCTCATCTCACGCTCGTGACGGGACCAAGCATGACCGCTGATATCCGGGCGACTGCTTTCAAGGGTATGCACGGCCCGCGGCGGGTCATCGTTATTCTCGCGGGATAAAGCCCGCGGCCTGGTGAGAAAGGATAATGCCATGAAACGAGTTTCCGTGCCTTCCCGGCTCTGGTATGAAAACCACGAGCGGGAGCTGGTCTTTCCCGACCGCTGGGAGGTCGACAATCTCACGTCTTCCGGTTTCGAGCGGGACGAACTCGCGCCGGAGGACATACGAGAGGCCGTGCGCTCACCGATCGAGGGGCCCATGCTCAGGGAACTGGCCCGGGGAAAGAAGCAGGCGGTTATTCTCTTCGACGACATGACGCGACCGACGCCGGTGAAGGATGTGGCCCCGTTTGTCCTCGAGGAGCTTCACGAGGCGGGGCTGGAAAAGGACCAGATCCGCTTTATCTGGGCCCTGGGAAGTCACGGTGCCTGCGACATGATCAACGCCCGGAAAAAACTGGGAGACTATATCGTGGAGAACTACGCCGTGTACAATCACGATCCCTTTCAAAACACGGTCCGCGTGGGACGGACGCCCACAGGCGTGGAGGTGTGGCTGAACCGCGAGTTCATGAATTGCGATCTCAAAATCGGCATCGGCTGCATCACCGCGCACGTGCACGTGGGGTTCGGCGGCGGAGCGAAAATCGTACTTCCCGGCGTGGCGGGCATCGAATCAATCAATCAGTTTCATAACCAGCTCTACCGCGACCAGAGCCGCGCGGGGCTGGGAAATTTCGACGACAATCTCATGCGGGCCGAGTGCGACGCCGCGGGAGACATGGCCGGCCTCGATTTCAAGGTCGACGCCCTGATAAACCGTCGTGGCGGGATAACGGACCTCTACGCCGGTCCGTTTCGTGCCGTCCATGCCGCCGGGGCGGAAGCGGGAAAGGAGCATTACGGCATTCCCTACGCTACGGGCTACGACATCGCTGTGTGCAACGCCTACGGAAAGGCAAACGAAGCGGCCATTTCGCTTCTCATGTCGCTCATGGTCCTGAAACCCGGCGGAGCGGGAACAGCCGTGCTCATCGTCGACGCCCCGGAGGGACAGGTCCCGCATTACGTGATGCGCGCCTGGGGGACCGACTACGGCGGGCGGCATTACACAGTGAAGGTCAAGGGTGAGAAACTCATCACCGCGCTTATGAAGAAGCTCATTGTGTTCGCGCCGGCGCCCGACCGGACCATGCTCGATCTCATCTGCCATATTGACGACGCGACGGTGGTCAAGACCTGGCCCGAGGTGCTGGCTGTCCTGGAAGAAGATTATCCGGGCCCGGCCAGGGCGGCGGTCATCCAGGACGGCACCATGCAGTACATGAAACGTCCTGACGCGTGAGGCGGCGTGATGGCGGATTCCGTACTGGTCATTCACGAAAATGACAACGTGGCCGTGGCCCTTCGGGACCTCGAGGCGGGCGAGGAAGCCCTGTTCCGCGGGAAAATCTTCGCGACCGCGCTGGAACGTGTGCCTGCGGGGCACAAGGTAGCCATTTGTGAAATCGAGCGGGGCGGGGAGATCATCAAGTACGGCGAGCCGGTCGGAATAAGTACGGCGGTGATTCCTCGGGGCGCCTGGGTACACACGCACAACCTGGAGAGCGGGCGATGGAAAAGGACGTAAGCATCAGCGGATACCGGCGGAAGGATGGCCGCGTTGGAATCCGGAACCACCTGCTGGTCATTCCCACCGTCGCCTGCGTGAACGGCGTGGTCAACCGGGTGGGGCGGGCCGTCCCGGAAGCGGTTTGCGCGCCCCACGGGCACGGGTGCGGGCGTGGAGGAGAGCGTAATCTCGTGATTCTTTTTCGCGTGCTCTCCGGCATGATCAGGCATCCGAACGTAGGCGCCGCGGTGGTTATCGGCCTTGGCTGCGAGGTGTCGAACACGAAAACGCTGCTGCCGATGCTTGGCGATATCGGCAAACCCCTGGCCGTTCTGAACGTTCAGGAAGAAGGCGGTTCACTGAAAACCGCCGACAAGGCGATCGGGGCGGCCCGTGAATTTCTGGAGGAACTTGCCGCCGCGCGTCGCGAACCCGCGGACTGGAACGATCTCCTTGTGTCCGTCGAGTGCGGCGGATCCGACGCCATGTCGGGCATAACGGCGAATGTTGCCGTGGGAGCCGTGGCTGACCTGCTCGTGGACCGCGGGGCGACGGTCATGTTCGGGGAAAATACGGAAATGATCGGCGCCGCGCATGTACTTGCCCGGCGCGCCGTCAACGACGAAGTGGCTCGGAAAATCACGGAAATGACCGACCGGGCGGAGACGCTGACGCGGACCGTCATGGGTGATATGGCGGGCCTCGTTATTTCGCCGGGAAACATGGACGGCGGCATGAGCACCATCGCCGAGAAGTCCCTGGGATGCATCGTCAAGGGAGGCACGCGCCCTGTCATGGACGTGGTTGATTACGGCGAAACGCCGAAGGTACGCGGTCTCGTACTGCAGGACGGTCCCGGGTACGATGCCGACTCCATGGCAGGATTCGCGGCCGCCGGTTCACAGCTCATGTTTTTCTCCACGGGGCGGGGAACGCCCGCCGGCTTCCCGGCTGTTCCCGTTATAAAGGTGGCGAGCAACAGCGAGCTCTACCGGGCCATGGAAGACGACATGGACATCAACGCGGGGAACATGGTGGAAGGAGTGCCGCTGGAAGCGCTCCGCGACGACATGACGGCTTACATGACGGAGATCATCAACGGAAAGCGCACCAGGGCGGAAGAAAACGGTATGGATATCTTTACCTTTATGACTGTCAATCCACCGTTTTGACGGCAATCCTCCGGACCTGAGAAAAGACTCCCGACCGGCCGGCGACACCCTTTCATTACAGCTTTTTACTTGACAGGATGTTCCCGTCGCCGCTACACTGCCGCCCATTCTGCTTCAGGAAAGGAATGATACATGAGCGGTGCGATCAGAATCGGCATTATCGGTTACGGTAATATCGGACGGGCCGTGGAGGCTGAAATCGCCGAGACGCCCGACATGAGGCCGGCCGGAATTTTCACCCGAAGAGACCCCGCGTCTGTTCAGACGGCGGGAGATGCCGCGCAGGTACATCACCTGGATGACATTCTTAATTACCGAAACGAGATCGATGTGGCCATACTGTGCGGGGGGTCGGCCACGGACCTGCCCGAACAGGGACCGCGTTTCGCCGCCCTTTTCAATACGGTGGACAGTTACGACACCCACGCGAGAATACCGGAATATTTTGAAGCGATCGACCGTCCCGCCCGGGAAGCCGGGAAAACGGCCGTCATATCAACAGGATGGGACCCGGGACTGTTTTCCCTCATGCGAGTCCTGGAAGAGGCCGTGCTGCCCCGCGGGCGTACGTACACTTTCTGGGGGCCCGGCGTGAGCCAGGGCCATTCCGACGCCCTTCGGCGGGTTGAAGGCGTGACCGACGCGAGACAGTATACAGTGCCGGTGGAAGACGCTCTGGAACGGGTCCGGTCGGGCGAAGACCCGGAGCTGTCGCCGCGGGAAAAACACGTGCGCGACTGTTACATAGTGCCCCGGGAGGGGGCGGACCTCGCGAAAATCGAAGAGACCGTGCGTACCATGCCCCATTATTTTGATGAGTACGACACCAGGATTACCTTTATCACGCCGGAAGAAATGGCGACGAAACACGCCGTGATGCCGCACGGAGGGTTCGTCCTGCGCTCGGCCCTGACCGGCGATGGTTCGAGACACCTGGCCGAATTCAGTCTGAAGCTGCAAAGCAATCCTTTTTTTACGGCAAGCGTGCTTGTCGCTTACGCCCGCGCCGCCTGGCGGCTGAACCGCGAAGGTGCGGTTGGAGCAAAGACGGTCTTCGATATCGCTCCGGCCTACCTGTCGCCGCGGACGCCGGAAGATCTCCGCCGCCGCGAGCTTTGATGACGATATTGACAGAAAAGAAATATTTTTTTATATAAAAGTTTCTGAGCGGTTTTGTTCTGTACTACATACTTCATGACCATGGATGCGCGGAAGAGGGGTGCAAAGCCCCCGCTGCCCCGCAGCCGTAAAGGGAACGAACGTCCAGCAACGTCACTGTCGCAAAAGCGCGATGGGAAGACGGACAAGTAGGCTGCCCTGAGCCGGAATACCGCTCCATGGGAGAAACCTCGAGGGAGGTGCGTCACGGATTATCCATTCCACGCACATCACGTGTCATCGTTCGTAAGGCTGTAAGAAGCCCTGTGGCCGGGCGTGTTCGTCCGGCGGGCGCCCTTTGCCGGAACGTCCGTGTTGAACTATCCTCCCTTCTGGAAAGACGTATATGAAACAAGATGTTACCCGTACCCGCGTCGCGGCCGTAACGGCATGTTTCGCTGTCCTGTTAGTCGTCGTGCTGGCGCTGTCGCTCGCGACAGGCACCGGTGGAGTTGATATTCAGGGAGCGCTGGCGACCGTGCGCCTGGGGTTTCCTGATGATGGTGCCGCCACGGTGGACCAGGTCATCCTGTACCAGGTCCGTCTGCCCCGGTGTCTTTTCGCGGGCATCGTGGGAAGCGCCCTCGCGACGGCGGGAGTACTCTACCAGGGGCTTCTCAGGAATCCTCTCGCCGAACCATTCATTCTCGGCATTTCCGGCGGTGCGGCCCTGGGCGCCGTGGTGGCGGTGGCAACCGGCCTGGCCGGACTGTTCTGGGTTCGTCCCGTCCTGTCTCTGGCGGGGGCCCTGACGGCCATGGCGCTGGTGTTTGTTGTCGGGAGGTCCGGTACGACCCTCCGGCCGACCACCTTGCTTCTGGCCGGGGTGATCGTGAACGCCTTTTTCTCCGCCCTGATCATGTTTTTTATTTCCATCAGCACCGAACGCCAGTTGCACGACATTACCCACTGGCTCATGGGCAACCTGGGGTCAGCCGACTTGGTCGACCTGCGGGTGCTTTTCGCGCTTCTTGCCGCCGGTTTTGTCTGTGCCTGGGCGCAGGCCCGTCCACTGAACCTGCTCAGCATGGGAGAGGAAACGGCGGGGTACCTGGGCGTCAACGTGGAGCGGGTGAAAATTATTCTTTTCGTCACCGGCTCGCTTCTCACCGCCCTGGCCGTTGCATTCAGCGGCATCATCGGGTTCGTGGGACTCATCATTCCCCACATGGTGCGCCTTGTCTTCGGTTCCGACCACCGTCTGCTGCTGCCGGCGGCCTGTCTCTTCGGCGGCGCGTTCCTGGTGGCGGCGGACACCATAGCCAGGTCAGTTGTTCCCTACGCGGAACTGCCCGTGGGAGTAGTGACGGCGCTCTGCGGCGCGCCCTTTTTCCTGTATCTTTTGAAACGGGGGGAATCGCGGATATCATGAACGTTCTGTCGCTCAAGCATGTCACTTTTCACTATGCCGGAGGTCCCGCGGTGCTGAAGGATATTTCATGCAGGTTCGAGGCCGACCGGTTCCGTGGAATCATCGGGCCCAACGGATCGGGCAAGACGACCCTGCTGAAAGTGATCGACGGTATGCTGAAGCCCCGACGGGGAAGTGTCCTCGTCGACGACCGGGACATAGCAGACGTGAACCGTTCGGAAGTGGCCCGCATGATCGCCGTCGTGCCCCAGGAAACGGCGTTGGTTTTTCCCTTTACCGTGGAGGAAGTGGTCCTCATGGGGCGGGCTCCCCACCTGGGCCGGTTCGCTTTCGAGGGCGAGCGGGACCGGGACATCGCTCGAACGGCTATGGAACGGACAGGCGTCCTGCCCTTCGCGCGGCGGAACATGAATGAACTCTCGGGCGGCGAGCGGCAACGGGTGCTGATCGCCCGCGCCCTGGCTCAGCAGCCGCGGCTCATACTGCTCGACGATCCGACAGCCTTTCTCGATATCAAGTATCAAAAGACAGTCTTTGATCTGCTGGTAGAACTCAACCGCGACGAGGGGCTGGGCATTCTTGCCGTCACCCACGACCTCAACCTGGCCGCGCTGTACTGCGACACGCTCGTTCTTCTGTCCGAGGGGCGGATCAATGCACAGGGACCTCCCGGCGAGGTTATCACGGAGGAACGCATAGCCCGGGTCTATGAAACCGAGGTGCGGGTCGAATACAATGGCGGATCGGACCGGCCCCGGGTGATTCTCAGGCGATGAAAGCGGGTATGTCCCGAATACAATAACATGGAAGGAACTACGTAATGACACGAATGATATGTACCCTGTTTCTTGTTCCGATCTACCTGGTTGTCCTGGCTGGATGGACTGTTCCTGTCCGGGCCGCCGCGCCTGAAGAACCGGTTGTTCTGGAAGAAATCGTTGTCACCGCCGCCCGTGGTGTTGAGGAAGTGCGCAAGATTCCCGCCAACGTGAGCGTCATTACCGCCGCGGATATCGAGGAATCGGGAGCAACATCCATCGTTGAGGTCCTTGAGACACTGGAAAGCGTTAATGTGAGGTCCTACAGCGGCAATCCGTCCCAGGCCATGGTCGATTTACGGGGCATGGGCGGCGACAACCCCTTCGGCAAAGTCCTGGTCATGCTTGACGGCAGGCGCATGAACCGCCCCGATATGGCGTCCATCAACTGGCTTCAGGTATCCCCGGCCACGGTGGAGCGGATCGAAGTGGTACGGGGAAGCGGTTCTGTGCTCTACGGCGACGCCGCCGTGGCCGGCGTTATTAATATTATTACGAAAAAAGGCGAAGGACCGCCCACCGTCGACGCGTCGGTCATGTTCGGCAGCTACGGTCTGCACAACGAACGCCTGGGCGTATCGGGATCCGAAGGGACCCTTTCCTACAGCCTGTCCGGTGAAAACCTGAAAACCTTCGGATACCGTGACCGGTCGGCCTTTTCGTCGAAAGGGGGCGCCTTTGACGTGGGCTATGACGCAACGGAGTCGGTGCGGGTTTCTCTCGGCGTTTCATTCAACGAGACGGAGTATGAACTGCCGGGAACACTGACGCAAGCGCAGATGGCGGTGAACAGGAAGCAGGCTCAGTCGCCGGCCCACCTGAACGACGAGTCGTCGGACCGCTACGGCAACATTGATCTCGGCCTGGAGACGCTGCTCGGCGATTTCGGCGAGTTGTCACTGGGCGTCGCCTACGGGACGAAGACCATTGAAGCGGACATGCCGTCATCGTGGCCTCCGAACCAGTACAATCGATACGACATGGGAACCCTGGCCCTGACACCGAAGTATGTCCTGGAACATTCCGTCATGGGACATGCCAACACGTTCACCGCGGGAGTCGACTTCTACGATGAAACAATGGACCTGGAACAATTCAGCGACGCGCAACGGACGATGCAGACGCACGCGGTCGATTTTACGAAACGAAGTGTCGGGTTCTATATCCGCGACGAATTTCATCTCGCGCCGTCGCTGATATTGAATGGCGGTTTCCGCGCGGAACGGGCGACCATTGAAGGCGGTTACCGGGATTTCAGCGCTCCCACGGCCCGTTTCAACCCGGACAGGAAAATCCACCGCGGGCGTGCGTGGGAAACGGGGCTTACCTGGCTGTTCGGTGAGCATTCGAACGCTTTTGTCCGCTGCGGCACTTTCTACCGCTATCCCTTCCTCGACGAACAGGCGTCGTACCTGGGATTCCCGATAACGTTTCTCGATGACCTGGAACAGGAAAAGGGACGAAATTACGAAGCGGGGACGCGCCTGTTTTTTCTTGATAACCGATTGCGCGTCGGCATGATGGCGTACCTGATTGATATGCGGGACCAGATTGTTTACGTGGGTCTGTGGCCGACAGGTCAGAACCGCAACCTCGACAGGACCCGGCACCAGGGCCTGGAGCTGAACGCGCGCTATCGCCTGGCGGACATCGCCGTGGTGGAAGGAAACGCGACGTTCAGCTCGTCGAAATTCCGGGAGGGCCCGTACAGCGGGAATGACGTACCCCTGGCGCAGCGCGCGACGGCGTATCTCGCCCTGGACGTGTATCTTCCGGGCGGCGTAACCCTGCGCCCCGAAGTGCATCGCACGGGAGACGCGTTTCTCGCCGACGACCTTAATAACGACACTGAAAAACTCGGAGGCCGAACCCTGGGGAATCTATATCTTTATTACAAGCCCTCCGTGGATGAGACTGAATTGTCCGCGTTTCTGGGAATTGAAAACATAACCGACGAGGAGTACGTTACGTATGGTTACGATATGGCTCAGTGGGGAGCGGCCAATACCTTCTGCCCCGCGCCGGGACGAACAGTCAAGGCCGGCCTGTCGGTGCGGTTTTAGCGGCCTGACGGGAGACGATCGCATGGTTTCTGCTTGTGTCATTCCCGCGAAGGCGGGCATCCGGGCGGTGATAACAGGACTGCTGCTGGTGTTCCTCGCCGCCTTTCCTGCGGACGCGGCTGTCCATACCGATGCCCTGGGACGGACCGTGGAAATACCGACGTCACCGCAAAGAATTGTGTCGCTGGCGCCCAATATCACGGAAACTCTGTTCGGGCTTGGCCTCGATGATGAAATCGTCGGAGTTACCACGGACAGCGTGTATCCCGAGGCGGCCCGGAGCCGTCCGAAAGTGGGCGGTCTGGCCTCGCTGTCACTGGAGCGTGTGATTGCTCTCGATCCGGACTGTATCATCGCCACCGCCGACGGCAACCCGAAGGAGCCGGTGTTGCAGCTTGCACGGGCCGGGTTTCCCGTGTACGTGACAAACCCGCGTGACCTCGACGGCATGCTCGCAATGATCGTCGATCTGGGAATCGTCACGGGACGGAGGAAGCGGGCGGAAGAGCTGGCGGCCGGGCTGAGACGGCGTATCGAAACAGTAACCTTGGCGACGGCGGATCGGGTGAAGCCGAGGGTGTTTTTCCAGGTTGCCTCCGATCCCCTCATCACCGTTGGCGGCGGCACCTTTCACGACCGGCTTATAGAACTGGCAGGCGGAGTCAATATTTTCAGCCTGTCGCCGGTGCGTTATCCCCGGGTGAACGTTGAAATGGTCGTCGCAGGCGAGCCAGAGGTGATCATTGTTGCTTCCATGGGATGTGGACAGGGCGATACTTCTCAGCTGGCGCGATGGAAGCGGTGGCCCGGTATTCCCGCCGTTTCGGCGGGACGTCTTCACCGGATCGACGCCGGCATCATTCATCAGCCGTCACCCCGGATCGTGGACGGTCTCGAAGTACTGACCGACTTCCTCCATCCGGGATGGCGGAACCGGCCCGAAGGCCAATCCAACACAGAACCTTTAAAGGAGCCTTGAGCCCATGATTGAATATTTTTATCGGGGCGGTCCGATTATGTACCCGCTGCTGTTTTGTTCCATTCTCGCCGTTACCGTAATTATCGAACGGAGCGTGTTCTGGCTGCGGCACGGGAAGAACAGCGATCTTTCAGCCCTGGAGACCTTCATGGAACGGGTGGAAAAAAACGATCTCGAAGGCGCGCGCCGGGCGGCCGAGGGAACCCGGGATCCCCGTATCAGGGTGCTGTCCTGCGGCATGGTCCACCGGGAATTTTCCCTGCGGGACGCGCTTCAGATGAGCGCCGGCGAAGAGATCGCCTGCATGAGGCGCTACCTGCCCGTCCTGGATACCATGATCACCCTGGCGCCCCTCCTGGGTATCCTGGGAACCGTCACGGGAATCATCTATTCTTTCACCGTCCTCGGGGAGGCCGGCATTGAAGACCCGGCGCTGGTCACAGCCGGCATCGGCCAGGCGCTCATTACCACGGCCTTCGGGCTTGCCGTCGCCATTTTCAGCCTCATTCCCTATAATTATTTTGCAGACCGGGTGGAAAAGGCAGCCGACGAAATCGAGCGGTACTCCACGACCCTGGAAATGCTTGTCGAAAAAAATAAAATAAGGGAAGAGGGCGCCTGATGAAGATCGACCGCTCGCGGAGCCGCAGGGCGCGAATCGAGATGATTCCCCTCATCGACGTTATTTTTCTGCTGCTGGTCGCCTTCATACTCTTTTCCATGACCATGACGACCCACCGGGGTCTCAATCTTGATCTGCCTGACGCATCAAACGCCGCCGTCGAACGTGATACGTTGGTCGTGGTGTCCGTCGCGGCCGACGGCCGCCTCTTTCTCGACGGCGAACCGCTTGAAGAGGGCGCATTGAAGCAGCGAATCGCGGAACTGCGCCGCGCCGAACCGAATCACCGCGTGCTGGTG